>Ga0209403_10003854_pt1 | contig 16655 bp, 22 predicted proteins | sample ArcticOcean_MG_C_8_FD_187440 | JGI IMG/M metagenome (GOLD analysis project Ga0209403, IMG submission 187440) | Marine microbial communities from western Arctic Ocean - ArcticOcean_MG_CB11_86 (SPAdes) (version 2) | ecosystem: Environmental > Aquatic > Marine > Oceanic | place: Arctic Ocean... | reverse complement strand
ATATAGTGCCATATGTGTTTCATATCTTCACATCAATTCCTGCACCAGTATCCATCAGTTCAGGAAAAGATTTATTCACAATTATTACTGCGCGGTTCATAGATTCTATAAGTTTCATACCAATTTTATTCTTTACTACACTCTCGTGTTTAAAGAAGTATTCCCAAAGTTCTGGGTCAAGTTTCTCCGCAATCTCCTGAGCTTTCAGTTGCGCAGGATGTCGTAATGATTTCATATACTGTTTACGAGTCTGCGTCATCCTATCTCTCCGGCGGAAGGTGTAGGATTTGAACCTACGGTGCGTGAACACTCTGGATTTCAAGTCCAGTGCCATAAACCTGACTCGGCCAACCTTCCTGATTTTATAAATGGTGGAGATGGTCGGGATCGAACCGACTACCTCCTGCTTGCAAAGCAGGCGCTCTCCCAAATGAGCTACATCCCCGTATGGTTAAAAAGGAACCTCTTCTTTATCAAGTTCTTCATTAGTCTTTTCAACTACAACAGCCGGCACGGCCGGTACATTTTTCTCTAAAAACTTCGTTTCCTCGACGAGGGTCGTCCCGACGAGTTCCTTATAAGATATATATGGCTCGGCTGTCGGCGATGGTCCACCAGGCACTGGAGGAAAAGCACTTGGAACAGGTGTGTGTGCTTGATCAGAAGTATTCGAGAAAGTCCTTAGGAGCTCATCAGGTATAATATCTGGTTCAATCGGATTGCCGTGTTCGTCTTTCACTACTCGCTCGTCTGCGGTAGATTTCTCATAGAACTCCAACATTGCATCACGATCTTCCTGATTAAATCGAGAGATACAATATTCAATCGACTCAAATCGATCACCAAAGATACCATATGTCTCTGCAATACTAACCAATCGGCGAGTTGCAATCAATGCCTCACATGCGCCGTTGCGATAACCTTCGCGCACTGCGCTTGCCCAGAGGGCAAGATTGTTCGCAAAAGTATCATCCGGTGTTCCCTGCGCATCAAGAATCTTCTTGATGATTTTAGTTTCAACCGTGGGAGAAGGATACTCTTGCTCGAAGGTAAGTACAAAACGATCAAGAAACGCTTCATTCATAATGTTCGTTCCAATGTACTGCCCGTCATCCGATCCTTTTCCTTTGGTGTTACCCGTTGCAACAATGGTGAACCCCGGTGCATGGTTGATGTAACGATTAATCTTCTTCAAGTAAATTCCCCTGCCCTCAAGAATGGGCTGAAGACAAAGAAGTTTATTCGTACCAAGGTCCATCTCGTCCAACAAAAGAACTGCACCTCGCATCATTGCTTCGACAACTGGACCCATATGATATACAGTTTCGCCGTTCAACAAACGGAACCCACCAAGTAGATCATCTTCATCCGTTTCACTTGTAATGTTTACACGAACCAGTTCACGTTTCATCTCTGCGCACATATGAATGGGCATGAGAGTTTTACCATTACCAGTAAGTCCGGTGATGAATAGAGGAAAGAACTTCTTCGATTCCAACACCTTTTTGATTTTATTGTAATTTCCAAACTTTACATAATGAGGAACCTTATCTGGAACATAATTTTCCAGATCACCCACTTGAACTGCGTCCACACGATTAACTACATCATCACCCACATCGATTGGTGATGTTTTCGTTGGAGTCTTTTTGATTGACTTCTTTTTCGGTACGGAAACTTCCTCCGCATCCTCCACAGAAACTTCCTTTGCGATGACTGTTTTAGAACCGGGCAAAAGATAAATCCCTCGCTCCGCACGAGCACTCGCAGTTCTTAGAAATGCGGTCTGAGTAAATTCAATCCCCATCTCTTCTGCAACATCTTTAATCTGTGCGCGATTGACGCGATGTCCCTTGAATCGTTTGATAAGGTTGTCGATCAATTCTTGTTTGTGTTCTTTTGAAATTCCGCGTGACATAATATAACTACTCCTCAGTTAAACTTAAATGATCTGTTCAATGAATCTATTCAACAGAATCTTGTTCGTCTTTTTTGCAAGGTTATGTTTAATGAACTCAGTCTTTGCCTTACGAGTAGACATTTCCTTATCCACCTTTAACTCACCCACAAGGTCATACATATTCTTAGCAGAAAGAAGATAGTAATCGGTGTAACCAGTTGCGGTTGTACCAAAAAACTTATTCTTCCTCATACTCTTTTGAATTTCTGCTGTTGTTTGTCCCGTACTTTCTGCAACCCATTGTGGAGCATGAGTTGTAATATTAAAACCAATCACGTTGCATTTTGTTCTATCCGATAGAATACCAAGAAGAATCGAACACCATCTGTGACTTTGTCCACCACAATAATCACTGTGTTTGTATTCTTTCTTGGTCTTGTTATCCACCACAATTGTATTTTTTGATGTAGAATGCTCCTGTCTATTGATCCATAGAGTACATGATGGTTCATGTGGACGAGTATAAGAGGCAAGCGTGCCTATGTCATAATTAGAATCCCCATCACTCAAGAAGATTGCATTGACAATCTGTAAATTATTTATTCTCTGAAAATCTTTGATCAAGTTTTCGGAGGCCGTAATTGCAGCTTGCAATGGTGTACCCGCCATTCTAAATTTCCCTGGCGAGAACCGAGCTCCGGGATGTCTTGACCATGTGAGTAAATATTGCACTGCAAATGTGTAATCTTTAATACTCATGCGCGAGGACAAGATGTTCATCAACTTAAAATTCGGGTCAATACCAAGACCACCATGTACCGGGTCAATGCAAAGGTCTGCAATTAATGGTTGTCTTGATTCATCGAACAAGGTTTTATTACTAAATGCATATACCTCAAACGGAATGTTCACCTTCTTACAAAACATAATGAGAGTGAATAATTGTTTCATGGTATTATGAATAACACTGTACATAGAAGTAGACCAATCGATGAAGAAAACCAATCCATGATTCTTTCCGTCCGTGACTGTCATCGACTTCTTAAAAATGTTTTCTTCATATTTATACGCATGAAGTTTGATGGGATTCAATACCCCGGTCTTACCTTCCCTCCTACGCTTGTATGCATCAGCAGACTTCTTCATCTCAAAGGTCTGTGCCATATGTGCAATCGTCTTCATTGATTCTCTCTTGAATAATTCTAAATCATCTTTTCCCCTCGAAATCCAAGTATTATAATCAGTTTGTCCTTCATCACTCTGTGTGTTTTTCACAATATGTTTACGAAGATATTCCCATACAACTTTGTAATCTTCGTGAATTGGTTTATAATCATAAGTATTGAAAATAAGATACTCGTTTTCCATTGCAGTTTCATCAGCAAAACTTTTACTTGCAGCGTCCCACGCATGATCCGTCATGGAATCGATGTCAGAATAGTTACCAGAATATTCATTGTTACAGTCGGCATCTTTGTTTCCAACACCATCTGTACTATCTGCGGTACTGTTTGTATCTAAATCAGAATTGCCATCATTAGAATCGTCATCGTCACCATTCCCAGACATAGAAGAATCATCATCGTCTTTACCCATGACTGAAGAATCCCCATCAAGTTCCGAACTCCCATCATCACCATCGGAGTCGGCAGATTCCTCACCAGACTTGCCATCAGTTTCTTGTTTATCTTCTTTTTCATTTTTAGAATCTTTCTCACCCTTGTCCTCATCTGTCTCTGAAGATGTCATCATGTTATCGGTAGAAGTTTGTGACTGTTGTTCTTCCTGTTTATCTTTTGAATGCTTGTAGATGTCTTCCACGATTTTACACACCGTGCTAAAAGAACGCGAGGCGTCTATGCGTGTGAGGAAGACCCTTTCTTCATCTGTAAAGGGGACACTAACAAATAATCCCAACTTGTAGAAGATGTTAATCCTATCAATCAAGTTCCGGTCTTGAACATTCACTGTCATCAGATGACCAAAATGTTCACTGTCCTTTAGTTCTTTATATCCACGATAAAAATTCTTTCTCAAACCGGGATACTTCTTTTTGATATTCACTTCGATTCGCGCATCTTCCACGATGTTATAATACGCATGAGGCGCACGGTTCATTTCTATTCGGGATGTCCACTCATCTTGTGGAGTGTAAAGTGCGTGACCAACTTCGTGTCCAATCAAAAGATCATACACATCGTCCGACAAGTTCTTTTTCCACATGGGAAGAACTAAAATTCTCTGAACCAGATTGAAATATGCGGTGTCAACATTTCTATGTTGGACACTGATGTTTTCTGATGCGAGAAGTTTCGCCAGAATCTCTTTAGAATTACTCATTATATCTCCATACCCTCAAATATCCATATTTCTGATCTCATCTCTTGTCTACCTATATAATATACACCCTGAAAACCAATCGCGCAAGCGTTTAACTTCTATGAAAACAGTCACTTACATAAGTGATTGATTTTACTGGGGTTAGAGGTCAAATTAATCTTGTTGTTTTATAAGGAGTTAGAAACTAAATGCATTTTATTTTGGTTTTCCTTATAAATAATGGGTTTTTTGGAACCCCAACAAAATCAATAGGTTACAGGGGGGAATCTATAACCTACTGTTTTCGTTGGGGTTATTTTACCTCTTCTGTATGATATATCCGATTGTATCGAATACGGTTCTCATCTATCTCTGCAAGCATCGATGAATATACGATCATATCGTGTAATGAATCAAGATGTCCACCATCTGCAAACTTTGCGCAATATCTCTGCAATTTCATGACTATCTCACCAATGACATAAAACCTATTGTGGTCTTCTGCGGTTTTCAATGCATAACCATCAGGGAACAACACGGTCATTATTCCACCCTGTGTGAGATATGTTGGGCCGTATCCATCATTCTTTTTCGTAAACAAGGATGACAATCGTGCAAGAACATCTGCTGCATCAACTTCATCAGGAAGGGGAACAAACTCGTTTGAATCATGGGGAACATCATCTTGTTTTTTCATCGACAAGTGGGTTTCATCAATATTCATGATTTGTCCCCCACAATCGTTGATGCAACAGCTAGAGATTCCCGTTCAATTCTGCGGTCAATTCTGCGCTGATCTTGCTGGTCTGAGGCATTTCGTCTGTTCGTTCTCAATATTTTCTTTTTTCGGTCAGATGCCTGCGCACGATCTACCCAACTGGAACGCGATGGGTCTGTGAATAATATGCCCTCCTGATGATCATACTCATGTTGAAACACTCGTGCGGAGATGCCGTTCAACATATTTTCCGTGTATACTCCGTCCACATCCGTCCACGCGGCGACGACCCAATCAGGACGGCGCACTTTTAGGAACAAATATGGATTCGATAGGCAGCCTTCTTCTATTGTGACACTAACTTTGCTACTATCAAGAATCTTTGGATTTATGCAGACCACTCGGAACGACTCTTCGACACCCATCACAAATAATCGGTGTGCAAGGCCGAGCTGGATGGCAGAAAGTCCGTAACCGCCGCGGTCGAGTTGGACGGCGCGAACTCTCTCCGCAATTTTTCCAAGCTGTGCGTCTTCCAGATTTTCTTCGGGCAAAGGGATTCTCAATCTGGGATCATCCCAGTGAATCAAAAAATCGATATTATTATTATTCATATGTTTCCCCTGTGTTTCTAAAAAAGTTCTCACTCCAAACGGCCTTGTCATCGATCCAAAGATCATAGTGTGGTTTTTTGCCGACATCAAGTTCATGATATTTTGCACCCCACTGTGCCAACTGTTTTTCAGTGAGTGGACGATAGTCAATACCAGAACTCACCCCTCTTGCGGTCATGTATTTTATGGTATGCCCCGCGTCGTACAGTGTGTTCACTTTTGCAATACGATCATAGTAGGGTTCGTGCAAAGCATAATCTTTTTTTCCATTACCCCCCGGTGTAAACACCTCTTTGCAGATCGTTCCGTCAATGTCTATAATATAAATCATTTTTGTTCACCCCTTCCATGTTTGGTGGTTTATCTTTTTACACTTTTTCCATTCTACTAAAGTTGTTTTTCTTGGAAAATCGGATCACATCTTCAAACTTGTCCAATAAAATATCTGTTTTGTGACTGATCACAAAGATATTTGTTTTCGCACTACCAGAAATATTGTTCAATATTTTGATGAGCTCGTCACATCCTGATGCGTCTAATGAAGCATCAAAAACTTCGTCGAATAAAAGTAAATTTGTCGATGTCGAGTTTCTCATACCCGCGATGGTTCTCCAAGTGAGAAGCAGTGCAATGTCGATTCGCTGTTTTTCACCTTCGGAAAAGTTTGAGTAACTGAAAATATCCCTGAATCGGGATTTCATAGTTTCCGTGAACTGATCGTCCAACTCAAATGTAACGAAAAAATCTAGCTCCGCCAAATATTTGTTGATCAGTTTATTCATGATCGGCAAATATTGTGCCACAATCCTGGCCTTGATGCCCGTATCTTTGAGAAGATTTAGAACAACACCGTTATAATGTTTTTCCTCTACGAGTATTTTTATTTTTTCTTCAATAGTTTTCAATTCACAGTGCAGAGAATCAATGTCGCTACTGGTGTCTCCTACGGCCGTGATCTCAAGTGCAGCAATATCATTTTTTCTTTCCTGAATAAAACCTTCAGTAGTGGTAATGACACCATTGTTTATAAGCATGGAGTTGTTGATCTCTAAAATATTATTTTGCACTTCTTGGATTTCTTTTGCGCGGCGATTCAATGTGGAATATTTTGCTTTCAATGCGGACAATCCTACATCAAGTTCAACAATCACCGCATCACGGGCGGCAATCATTTCCGTTCTAAAATCTGCGTTTATGTCCTGTAAACATGTGGGACAAGATTCGTGTGTCTCAAAAAACTTTTTCTCTTTTACACCCCCCCTACTTCTGGTTTTAATCTGCGACTCATATTTTTTGATCAGATCTAACTCATCGGTGTTCTTATTCTGGTCCACGATGGAATCTATTAAATCTTTAATCTCGTCTGCACAATCTTTGTTTAATTTTGTCAGACGAAATATTTCATCCTGACTTTCTTTCATATCTTTTTTATTTTTATCGATCAACTTTTTATTGTTGTTCTCCAAATCATCGACATGTTTCTGTGTGAGATCAATCTTCTCCTGCGTCAGTTGATATTGGTAGTTCACTGCACTGTGCTCATTCTCTAATACATGTGCGTGTTCTTTAGAAAGCATATTCATGGTGGAGAAGATTTCAATACCCAACAAATCTTCTACGATACTTCTACGATCAGCCGCAGAAAGTTGCATGAAAGGAACGAACGATGATGCACCAAGAATAACAATCTGTGTGAAACTCTTGAAGTTGAACCCAAGAATATTTTCTTCAAGAAATTTCTGATAATCTCTACTCTTTGAGGATTGATCAACCATTTGACCATTCTTTACAATCTCAAAGATATTTGGTTTGATTCCTCTGCGCACTTCGTATTCAATTTTGCCTATACTGAAATAGATTTCAACTAATAGATTTTTCTCGTTGACCGAATTGACCAGTTGAGGTTTATTGATTTTTCTAAATGGTCTTCCAAACAGACCGAAACATATTGCATCTAAAAGTGTTGACTTTCCGCTGCCATTTTCACCCACAATCAATGTCGTAGGTGATGCATTAAAGTTTATCTCATGGGGAGCGTCCCCGGTGCTTAACAAGTTTTTATACTTAATTTTCTCAAAGTTTATAATGTTTCATTCCCCCTACTTGTACATAGTATCGCGTATTATAAAACTTCTACATCTTGGGCTTCAATATACAGCGTGGACATCAGTTTCTTGATGCGTTCTTTGTCTTCCGGTATACTCAATTCATCAATGTAATCATGTAGAAGTTCTTGTGTGGTCTTTCCAAGATCAAGACTTTCTTCATCAATCAACTCATAGTCAATATCTTCTACAATCTTGAGATCAGAAAGGTCTGCATCATATAACTTGTCCAAGAATTTTTCAAAGTAATATGGATTCGTTTTGTTGATGACCACAACCTTTACATAACAACCACTGTATTCATCTGCAACAAAACTTTCATAATCGTTGTGCGTATCATCATATGTAATCTTGTGGAATACTTTATATGGGTTCTCAATGAACTGCAACTTGCGAGTGTCAGTATCAAACAAATGAAACCCACGGCGATCTGAATAATCCGCCCATGTCATTTCATATGGCGCACCCAAGTAATCAATATTCCCTTGATGCATCTTTCTATGATAGTGACCAGAGAACACCATGTCAAATCGTTTGAAATATTCCTGTTTGAATCCTTCCCTACTAATAACACCGGGGATGATTTCAAATCCATTGATTTCCAAATGACCAAAGAGGATTTGTGCCTTGACCTTCATAATAAACTCTCGTGTTTCTTCTTCGTTCTCCATTGTGATCCAAGGCACGAGGCCGACATCTAACCCATCAAAATTGACCAACGTGGGGTCAGTGTATACTGTGAAGTTTTCATTCCCCTGAAATAATTCAGTGAACGCATTGACTTTCGTTGTGTTCTTATAAAAGGAATCATGGTTCCCTATGATCGCATGGATGTCGATCCCTCTTTCTGTCAGTGGGTCAACAAAACATTTCCGAAACAAATGAAGGATGTTAAAGTTGATATACTTTCGTCTATCTGTTATGTCACCAAGATGGACTACTGTTTTAATTCCATGTTTGTCAAGAGTAGGAAAAAATACTTTATCATAAAACTTTTTAAAATACTGCATCATGTTTAAGTTGTCGCCCCTCACTCCAAAATGAGAGTCGTTTGTTATTGCTATTATCATATTATTCATTTCCCTCAAATTGTTCCAACCCTTTTAACTGGATTTTGGATTTCCTCTTATTAGAATCCGCTTCCTTTTTTGTATTCATCTTTTCTTCATAGTCAAAGATGACATACCGTGCTTGATCGAGGAACTCTTTTGTGTGCGATGACACTTCATGTTCCTGAAAATCTGGATCAAACATTCCCTCATTCTCAATACACTTTAATTTAATGTATGATTGTTTTTTCTCTTTCGCAATTCGTCGCAGAAATGCGAAGTATATTATTTGTGTAAAGAATGAGAAAGGATTTGATGATTTTTCGGGATCAAAGTTATTAACAACTTGAACACAGTTTTCAATTGCGTCACCGATCATGTCATCACGATATGTATAGTTTATAAAGTTTGGCTTATAAGATAGTCGCTCGGCGATCTGCATGAAGCACTCACCGATATAATTTGGAATGCCGCGATCTGGATGTTCCTTGAACTCTTTTATAGATTGTAAGAACCTTGCGTTGTTTATATAATGATTTTTTGCCATAATAATATTTCTCCATTGGTTTATTTGTACATCATGTGAAACATTATAACTGATCTGGGGTATATATGTCAAGCAAAAACTGGAGGTATGGTCATTAAATGGCGAACGTAGTGTTTATGGGGGTTGTAGACGATGGCAGTGCCATTTGTTAAATGGCATACAAAATATTAAATATCTCTGCCACAAAGTTCAGAAGGTGCTTACTTTTTGCTTGACAGATTTAGAAATCTATGGTAGCTTTACAGAGTATTCCGGCAGGACCATTAAGTATAGGGAACACATCCCCCCTTTCTTTATTTTTCTAAATCAGAGATTTTAGAAATACGTCTAACATGACGGCTTGCTTGTTCTGGTTTATTAAATGACAAGGACGAACCATTACGCATCGGCCGTAGATCGAATGGAGTATCAAGCCAAATATAAACTAAATGGCGTACTTTGGCAGAATCTATATATCGTTCTCCAAGGGCCATTACGTTGGCGTCATTATGTTGACGACTTAATAATGTACTCAGTTCATCATAACAATTCACTGCGCGTACACCGGGGAATTTGTTTGCCACGATGGTCATGCCTGCACCTGATCCACAGCAAAGAATCCCTCTATCCGAAACACCTTCACTCACTGCTTGTGCAGCAGGGCCACCGTAGTCAGGATAGTCACAAGATTCATCCGAGTTGGTTCCGTGATCTGTGTAGGAAATACTCCGTTCATCAAGTACACCCTTTACCAATGTCTTCAGGACAAATCCACCGTGATCACTAGCAAGAGCAATGGGTTTGGTCATATAATAACTCCTTTCAGATTTTTACCGACTTGGTATGATATGAAAACCCTTCCGAGTCATATACTTGTGTTCGTTTTAGATAATGTTCCATTGTATAATTAAATTTACCGTTATATTCTAGATCATCTGCCAAATCAAATAATTTTGCCTTGACCTTCTTGTCGCCGATTCTCAATCCACGACCAATAGATTGTAGATTTCTAATCTTCGATTTGAATGGTGCTGCAAATATTATGTTATGGAGATTCTTGATATTGATTCCAGTAGAAAAAGTCCCATATGATGCAACAATGATTGCATCTGTTTCTTTTTCTGTAATCTTACGAATCGCTTCTCTTGTTTCAGTAGGTGTACCACCAAAGATAAAGAAGACTTTTCTATTTCGATTCACTTTATCTTTTATGAGTTTGTGTAAAATACTTCCATGAGTTTCAACTCTTGCAAATAGTATTAGTGTATTTCCCTTCAGATTTATAGCAAGATTACTGATGAACTCATTTCGTGGTTTATAACTAAACAAAAACTTCAATTCATCTTGGTATGAACCCTGTCGAATTTCTTTCTTGAATGCATCTTTATATTTGAAGATGATTGAATTGATGTCAAGTTGTGCAAGATAACCAGCCTCGATAAGTTTCTTTGTAGTCGTTGACCGATACACTGCACCAAAATGTCCTTCAAGGACTAGACGATGACACTGACTGTCATCTAAACTGCCTGTCAATCCGATCCGAAACTGACAGTCCACCAATCGTGTCATGATCTGTGTCATTGATTTTGCCTGAAAAAGATGACACTCGTCTCCTAGTACTGCTTTATATTTTGAGAACCAACTCTTAGGTTGCCTGAATATACTTTGCCATGTTGTAATCGTAATAGGTTTGGTAGTGTCCTTTTCATGGCCTGCATATATGCGATGACAATTTGCTCCTACTTTCCACCCATTGTTTTTTGAATAGTCTGCAAAGTCTGAGTACATCTGTTCAACGAGATTGGTTGTTGGTACAATCAGTAATGAAGGAGATTGAGTTTCCTCCCATATACTTCTCAATATTGAATATATAATCAGACTCTTTCCCGATGCAGTCGGGGATAAGATCAATAACCTTTTTCGTAAAAGTGCAGCTGCAATTGCCTCTGCCTGATATTCACGAATTTTAAGGGGAAGATTTAACCCCGTTAGAGTTTTGACTACACCAGAAGGAAGAGTATCTCTTCGTGTTACTGGTAATGCACTCGTGTCCATTGTCCATCCATGATGTTTTGCAATGGTTGTGACATATGGTAAGAGTCCCAAATATAATCTACCACTTCTCGCATCAAATAATCGAAACATCCCATCCCACATTTTACTGCGCACAGATGGAATATAAGACGCCCCTGGCACCATGAACGAAAAAAAGTCATTCAGGGTCAGCGCAATGTCCTTCTCACAATGTATAATCATATACACATCATTTATAGGCGTGATAGTGATGTCGGTCATTTTATTTTACTGATTGTCCCAGTTCGATAGTTATAGAGAAAGTGTGTTTCACAATGAGGGCATATGACTTCACTTTTTTTGTTTATACCCGATGGTCCCGGTTTAGTACTCATAAATTGACAAACTTTGCAAGTAATCATGCGTTTTCATTGTTAACAGAACATGCATGTCCATTCTTTATTTCTAATATTGGATGTCCTATATTTCTAGGCACACTCACTGTGATAGGATATCCCACGGCGCCAATGAGATAAGTCAATTCTCGTGCTGTATCTATTTCTATGTACCATTCGTCCAATCCGTTCATTTGAAATACGCCAGAGGAAGGATGCGGTGGATAGTTTAGCTTTGGTTTTTCTAAATTACTACACATTATTTTGAATATCATTCTCTTTCTCCTTCTAAAAACCGCCGCCAACAAGCCGTTCCCAATCGATTGCACTTTTGATTGCAAACCCACGACGTTCAATCGACTTTAATATTTTCTCAAGAAGATCAACCTTTTCTTCTTGGTATGTCCTCAACATCTTTTTCTTACTGAGAGTCTCGTCTGCATCAAGATACATTTCTAAATCTTGGCGCAGGATTTTTGTCGGAGAAGGCACAGTCGCCTTCCCCGAATAGTATTCCCATCGTTCAACTTTTATTTTATGATAATCGGATTTAATTTTTGCTAGGAATAGTTTCTCATTGGTATAATACCTGAGATACTTATCATAAAGATTTGGAGTCTTGATACTCTCTTCACCAAGTTCTGTTCGATCCATGATGCAATCTTTAGTCCACTCATTCTGGATTTTCTCAATTTCCGGCATGTATTACCTCTCATAATTATGTCGATGACGAAATTGCAGTAGCGGCTGTCCCAACCGCATCCACCTTATATGTTGTGTACTTGAACACAACTGTTGATGTAACTGTGATGTTCTCTGCGTGTGTTGTGTCAAATTCAATCCCAGACAAATTGATAGGAAAGATGTCATCAAATATTACTTGCATATTTGGATTTTTACTGTTGGTCAAAGTAATAAGTTCTGCTGACGAAAACAAATCTCCCGTATCTATTCTTAGACTCTCATTAGACTCTTTTCTTGTCTTGTATTGATCAAATGATTTTGGTCCAGTAATGGCTTCCATCCAGTAGAAAATTTCTAACCAGTTAGACAAGTTCTCGTCTACTATAAATGTAACAGATAAATCCTCGTATTCCAGAGTTCCTCCAACAACATTTATGTTAGCGAAGGGTGATGTTTGGATAGTCGGTGTAAGAGATACGCCTGGTAGATTAGCTGTTTGCCCGAAGAAAACCACACCGGGAAGAATCCTAATATTAAATCTGAATGCAGCCGGATTTAGGTGCGCAAGATTGGACGGTGTTTCGTTAAGCGTTACCATTTATATTATCTCCACAACAGTGATGCAACTTCGGGACTTATTTCTACTTGTTCATGCACCGAGGCATGATAGTGTTCGTTTATCTCTACCAACTTAGACAGATGTTTATATCTTTGCATGAGTTCCCAAATGAACTCACTGTGAGTAAGACCTTCCCTTGGACCACCGGTCTTTTCATTATCTCTATATACTTCCCACATATTAAAATGTTCTGCAAATTTTTCATTATTCATAATTAATTCCTCAATATGTTTTATGTTAAATACTTCCGACCCCATCAACATTTTCAATGCAACTGGAGCACTTACAATTACAGGATTTAAATATAGTGAGAACACCATAAACAATACCCACCATCGCAGCAAGATGTCCAGGCATCGCTGCACCGGACAACACAACACACCCAACGATTATCAGCGCTGCGCCGTCCCACGAGGTACGTTCTCCACATCTATCTTTACTCCAATCTTTAATACTATTAACTATTTTATTGATCATTAATACATTCTCCTTACTATAAGTTATAGATATTACTTTTATTTAGGGATATTATAAACTGTCTTTTAGAATTTTATACTTGTTTTGATACCAATAAATTTATCGCCATAATCGAAAGATTTATCTGTGTGTAGTTCAGTATAAGGTGTAATCGAAAGAGAATCGTTCAGTTTAATTGTCAATTCTATACCATATTCAATGTCCGCGATTTCATTGTCATCCCACGAATAACTCGGCATTACTGACATCCCTAATGCACCAAGATTAGCAGCAATACCAAAGTCTGTTGTTGTAGTTTCTTTCGCAGTATTATAAGATGTATCTGTTTCAAAAGACATACCACTATCATCAGCTGATTCGCCAATTGCTGCGGTAGTTGAAATACTAATTGCCATTACCATTATAATTCCGATAACAATCTTTTTCATTTTCATTCATTTCTCCTTTATCCTACTAGTATAAAACTATTCTTTAGAACTTGATATTCGGATCATCTAAAATCCCAATAATAATTTGTCTGTTTCTTATATGTTCTTCTGCAATGTCCTCCTTGGATTGACCAAAATATGCAACCGCATGATGTTTATCAATGAGCAACTGATTTACCGTTGTACTCACATTAGGATGTACTGTTGTGTCATCCACTACAAACTCGCCAAGAATACGACCATATTTTCCAGTAGAATCTTTTTTTGTTCTTAGAACTTGTGTCGATCCTAGTGGAAGATAACTTTCTACAAACCGTTTCGCTTTCATCCCATAAATCTTTTCTACGTCATCACTAGTCCTCGACTCAGGAGTATCTATCCCATAGAAACGAATCCGTTGTTTCTTCATCCATACACCAAAACCTAGATCGATATCTACGTCAGTAGTATCACCATCTATTACCTTAACGATTTTACATTGATATTCAAACATAGATATCTCCTTAAAGTGTAAAACTTTCTCCACATCCACAAGACTGCTTCGCATTTGGATTGAGGAATGTGAATCCCTTACCCGATAAACCATCTGCATAATCAAGAGTTGTTCCCGCTAAATAAACCATGCTCTTTTTGTCAATAACAATTTGGATACCATCTTTTTCAATGATATGATCCATCATAAAATTGATGGATTTGGCATCCTCGAACTCAAGAATGTAAGAAAGACCAGAACATCCTCCACCACGGACACCAACTCGGACAATATCATCACCTTCTACGAACCGTTTGATATTAACAATTGCTTTTTCGGTTACCTCAACGGTTAAATTATCTTCCTTGAGCTGCATATTTTTCTCCCTTAAAGTATTTATGGTGTGCCAGAAGTCTCCTCATAACTCCCTACCTTCACAACCAATTTATATTTGGCCATTAATGGGTCTTCCCAATAAGGGGGTTATGATGCCAGTAATTTATCGCTGGCCAATGTATAGAATAAAACACTGCACCTGCTATTAGGGCTCCCGCAATTATTCCCTGTGTGAATTGTTTAATAGTTTTCCAGTTTTTCTCTCTTGTGTCAGTACCCATCTCCTGCCACATTTTGTAGCCTCGGTAAAACTTCCACAAAGAATATCCAGTTAAAATCATGGCCAATCCGAACAGGTATGGAGTATACGGGCTATCCATAGTCAGTAATCCCATCCCTATCAGAAAGGCAATTAATCCGTTAATCCAACATATTGGACACATCGTCTTTCTCCTTTAAAAAAAGTACATACTTAGAAAAAATCCAAGTAAAAATTCGACAACACATAATTATGCTATCAGTTCCCACGATCACAGTTTAATCATTCTCCTTCTCAAGTGGTTCAGGATATTCAATGTTATATTTTTCAATGACCAAGTTAGCTAGAAAGTCATCGCACATTTTTTTCACAGACGCACGAGCTTCTTCTGTATCTTCATCCATCGTCAATACAATGTATTTTCCTACAAGAACATTTTGAACATTGTTATGTCCCATAGTTTTTAAAGCACTTAGAACAGATTCACCCTGAGAATCTTTCACACCATCACGGTAGAGGATTTTGATATCTACTTTCATCGACTCCACACTGATTCAGCAACCTCTGTGTGATTGATCAACCTCCGTTCGACTTCTCTGTATCCTGCAAGCAAGTCTCCCGTATTTAGTCGAAATAAATCTTTGTCAAAACTCTTACCATCTTCCCACAATCTCATTGTGTCAGGACAAATTTCATCCGCAAGAATAACTTTTCCTCCGTTTGTATCAATACCAAACTCCAACTTGAAATCTATAAGTTCAAACCCAATCTCTTTCATAAGTTTGGTCAGGAAAACTCTAATGTACTTTGCCTGAGTATTAATATCATATAAGTTATTTTTTGTACACAACCCCAAAGCCAGAATAGCATCTTCACCGATGAGTGGGTCATTCAAAGCATCGTCTTTAACACAATATTCAATGACTGGTTGTTTTAGTTCAGTTCCGTTTTTAATTCCGTATCGTTTACAAAATGTACCAGATGCTCTATTACGAATAACAACCTCGACAGGAATGATGTCTACTTTTTTGACTAATATTTCTCTGTCCGACAGAGTTTGGATATAGTGTGTGGGTACATCTGCCAAGTGTTTCCACCAAGGACTATTATTTAACTTATTAAATATTTTAGTCGTGATACTACAGTTCAATACACCCTTACCCTCAAAGGTAGATTCTTTTGCTCCGTTACCAGCAGTGGCATCATCCTTGAAATACATAATGACTTTATTTGGATCATCGGTTAAAAAGATTTTTTTGGCTTTACCTTCATATAATAGATTGGTCATCATCTCATTATGAGCATTCTTAGCGGGCCATAGATTGTTAGCATGAATCATTTTTTCTACCTCCATTTCAAATTTTTTTGGATCAGTCTTATAATACATCGAGTAAAGTCTCATTATTCCATTATGCATATTATTTGTTTCCCCTATCTCCCTTTGTTTGTAGTAGCCTCCTGACTTCATTAATATAAGTTTATCTTGCCATTGGCCATTCGCTTCAAATAATTTACGATGTATTTTATCGTGTTCATTTGCACTAACTTCGATAAACTGGATATATTTACACATAGTATAGATAATAAAGAGCGAGAAAATAACTAATGTATAAAATTGAAGATATAATAATGAACTTGATTTTATACATCATGTTCTTTCACATTTATAACCTTTATTTTGATTTATTATTCCACTAGCAACTTTCATCATGTTTCCACTGTCAAGTCCAGTATCTCTACA
>Ga0209403_10003852_pt1 | contig 16669 bp, 15 predicted proteins | sample ArcticOcean_MG_C_8_FD_187440 | JGI IMG/M metagenome (GOLD analysis project Ga0209403, IMG submission 187440) | Marine microbial communities from western Arctic Ocean - ArcticOcean_MG_CB11_86 (SPAdes) (version 2) | ecosystem: Environmental > Aquatic > Marine > Oceanic | place: Arctic Ocean... | reverse complement strand
TTTCTTCTCGTGCTTCGAGACGACTCTGTTGGCGTTGTATTTCTAACTTCTGCTCGTTGAGCTTTGCTTCTGTATCACTTCGTACTTTAAGCGCTTGCTCTTTAGCTTCTAGAAGAATCTCCTTACTTCGAGCGTTGGACCTGCGCATTTGCTGCGCCGATGCTTCTTCAACTGCTCGCTGTGATTTTGCCGAAAGGATGTTGTGAAGTTGGAAGCCTATTCCGCTTCCGATCACAACCGTAACTAGGGCTACTAGGACGGCTATGAGGATGGTGTCCATCCGTGCCTCCTGTGCCTTTGAGTATTAAGTTTTTAGTTCGCAAACCGAGACGAATCGCCTCACTCCGCAAGTGAATACTAAATTCGTATGGGATTTCGTGCAAGGAGTTGAACTCGGAATCCGGTTCCTAATCGATGTTTGGGAGCATAAAAAATGCCGCAACCAATGGTTGCGGCATTTTTTGTAATTTCGGTTCGAAGTATTCGAACGTCGAAAAAGAGCGATCTAATCTTCTTCACTGTCGGCAGATTCTTCTGAATTGCCGTCTTCACTGTCTTCACTGTCTTCGCCTTCAGCAGCTTCAACAGCATCAGCAGCTGCATCATCATCAGCCGATACTCTTGGTGGCTGGATCCATGCGATTCGATCGTCTTCTGGGCCAGCTAGCGTTACGCCGGCAGGCAACTTGATTTCGCCAGCCAGAATTGCTGAATCGATTTTCATCAAGCCTGAGCAGTCGACAACGATTTCGTTCGGAACATCGAATGGCTTTGCTCGAACGAGAATTTCGAACGAACCCTGCGTAACAACACCTGCGCCACCGGATGTGCCAGGAGCTTCTGCCTGACCCGTCAGTGAGACTGGTACTGGAGTTTCAACTTCCTGCTGGACATCAACTCGTTGGAAGTCAACGTGCTGAACGTCACCGGAAACTGCGTGTCGGGCAATCTCTCGAACGATAGTTACAGTGTCTTTTCCGCCGGCAACCTTAAGGGTTACTGGCGTAGTTCGGCCTGCGGCTCGTAGAGCAGAGATGAGCTCTCGGTCGTTTGCCTGAAGTGACTCTGAGTCTTCGTTAAGACCGTACATGTGAACGGGAGTAATTCCCTGGCGTCGGAGCGCTCGGTTCTTTTTACCGAGAGCAGTGCGTAAATCTACGTTGAGTGTTATCGCGGCTTCTGCCATTGCGAAAATCTCCCATTTCTAGTCGGGGACCGAAAACCGGTCTTTCCTGTTGTTTGCAGTTCAATAAATAGTGGCATAGAGGCACGAAACCTCGTGTGCACATCTGTTAACCGTACCACCAAGTAGTCGATTCGTATTGAGTTCGTGATTACGAATTATTCATGGGGACGCCGCGTCGCTAAAAGCCGGCTGTTTAGGTCAGGAATGTCTTCTCGGTGATATGATTGAGAGGCACGAGAGTTCGATCTCAATTTGAACTCATTTTGGACGTGGCATATCATGTCGTACGGGTATCTTGCCTCGTATTCTGTATCGATTGCTGGAGACCTAGTCATGCTTGTACCGATGAAGGTGGATTACGGGGTTCGCACCCTTGTTTACCTCGCGCAACAAGATTCTTCGGTATTCACTTCCACCTCCGATATCGCTCGTGCTCAGCACATTCCTGAACCTTATTTGTTGAGAATCTGCTCAGAGTTACAAAAATCTGGGTTAATCGAGTCTCGCAGAGGTCCCCAGGGCGGTCATAAGCTCGCAAAGCCCTCCGAAGATATTTCGGTGAGTGACGTTGTGAACTCGGTTGATTATTCTTTAGCCCCTGTCGACTGTGTCGAAGAACCTGATGGCTGTAGGCTCTCTGGGGCTTGTTCGCAGCGCGAGCTCTGGAGTGATGTCGAGACCATGCTGCTAGAGCACTTGAGCAAAGTACGAATCAGTAATTTGAAGGACCAGCAGATGACAATGTCAGCGGCTGGGGCTCCAGTAAAAACGAACTTCTAGGTTCTAAGCCTAAAATAGGCTGCATCTAGATCGTTCGTACTGAATCTAACTTCTCAGTTAGGTGCTTGAACATCCGCATCGCCGCGCCGAATCTTAAATGTGATGCGATTTGCGTCGATCTGCGGAGTAGAATTCATAGCCATTGCCCCGATTGATCTCGGTTTACGTGTACGAAAAGCGTTTATTTTGGTATTGATCGGAAATAGTAAGAGGAAAATTTAGGGACATGGCAGAGACCAACGGCTTCACACCACTCACGCCCGGGCAGGTTCAGCGATACAGTCGCCACCTGATCATGGACGGCGTTGGCAGCGTAGGCCAGCGAAAACTGATCGATTCGAAGGTGCTAATCGTAGGTGCTGGTGGGCTTGGCTCACCTGTTGCGCTTTACCTTGCACTGGCTGGAGTTGGAACGCTCGGTATCGTAGATTTCGACACCGTCGATGTTTCAAACTTGCAGCGCCAAATTTTGCACACAGATGCAGACGTTGGGCGCCCGAAGGTTATTTCGGCTAAAGAGACGATCAACGCACACAACCCGGAAACTAACGTAATCCTCCACGAGGAACCGATTAATTCCGACAACGCGATGGACATCATCCCCAACTACGACATCATCGTAAACGGGGCGGATAACTTTGCAACTCGATATCTTGTAAACGATGCATCCTTCTTGGCTGGTAAACCGCTTGTTGATGGCGCCATTTTGGTGTTCGACGGACAGGCGACGACTTATCAGCCGGGTAGTGGTTGCTACCGTTGCATGTTCCCCGATCCTCCACCTCCGGGTGAAGTTCCTAACTGTTCAGAAGCGGGCGTAATTGGCGCCCTTCCTGGACTTGTTGGTTCGATTCAGGCGTTAGAAGTAATCAAACTCGCTATGGGTGTTGGTGAAACACTTACGAGCCGAATGCTTCTCATCGACGCTTTGACGATGGACTTCCGTGAGATCAAAATTCGCCAAAACCCAGATTGCAAACTTTGCGGAGCAAACCCGGAAGTCACAGAATTGATCGATTACGAGATTTTCTGCGGAATCCTTCCTCCAGTATCAGTTGAAGAGCAGATGGTGTCGGCCGACTAATTAGTTGGTGCCTCGCCTCTGGGCGGAAGACCACAATCACACCTATGAGATGTGAGTCACGAGAAACTCGAGCCGCACAACTCATAGGTCGAAACACTTAAAGATTAGTCACTAACCAACTCACTTATGAAAGACATTTTCTTGGCCTCAACCTTTGTTGCTCCGTTTACAGCGGTGAAACCAGACGCACTTCAAGCCATCGGCAATACGCCGTTGGTAGATGTGTCGATCCTGAGCCCCGACCCTAAGATTAAAATCTACGGCAAGCTCGAGTCGGTAAACCCAACGGGTTCGGTGAAGGATCGTGCCGCTCGGTCGCTGATTCAGACCGCTGAAAAAGAAGGCCTGATCAAGCCAGGCGACACGATTCTCGAACCGACTTCCGGAAACACCGGTCTCGGTTTAGCGATGATAGGGCGAATCAAGGGTTACAACGTAAAAGTTGTTATGCCTGCAAGCGTTCCGCCTGAACGAGTTCATCTTCTAGAAGCGTTCGGCGCAGAAGTGATTCTGTCGCACAAGGACAAAGGCACGAACGAGTCGATTATCGTCGCTAAGCAGATGGCAGAAGAGAATCCTTCGTATTACATGCCGTACCAGTACGGTAACCTCGCCAACCCGAGAGCTCACTACACGACGACGGGTCCTGAGATTGCCCGTGATATGCCGGACGTCAACGCATTCGTTGCGGGTCTTGGTACGGGTGGCACTCTTATGGGCGTTGGTAAGGCTCTACGTGAACATAACCCCGACATCGAGATTATTGCGACGGCTCCGCACCCCGACGATAAAGTGCAGGGTTTGCGATCAATCGAACACGGATTTATTCCACCCATCCTCGACCTCGATAAACTCGACAGTCGAATTCTTGTAGATGGCGAAGAGGCGTTCTACTGGACACGACGGCTACTCACAGACGCAGGCTACTTCGTCGGAGTTTCGTCGGGAGCGGCGTTCGCCACGGCCCGAAAGATCGCTCAGAAGTGGTCGAAAGAAGGCCGTGAAGGCAAGATTGTTTGTATGTTCGCTGACGGCGGTTGGAAATACCTTTCAACCGGAATTTACGGCGAAGATTTCAAGTTCAATCAATCGGAAATCGAAGGCAAGACCTGGTGGTAGCCGCTTAGCTACCCAAGTTCTCGTAAATAGAGTTACTATCACGACCCCCAATCGTTTTTAGATTGGGGGTCGTTTTGTGGTGACGATGGCACGTTTTCTTATTGTTGTTGGCGCTGTTGGGAGTTGTGAATCTTGTCGGATAGTTCGTTGAATTCAGAATTGGTGTTTAAAACTGCGCGCGAGCAGGCGAAGTTGATTGCTGACGGCGAGATATCGTCCGAAGAGCTAGTAAATGCTCATTTGGATCAAATCGAACGGGTGAATCCGGCGGTCAACGCAATGGTCACTATGGTTGCTGAATCGGCTTTAGAGCAGGCGTGCGAAGCAGATATGGCTCGTATGGCTGGCGAAGATATGGGGCCTCTATACGGCCTTCCGATCGCCATCAAAGATCTTCAAAACACCAAAGGGATTCTCACGACTCAGGGATCGCCGATATACAAAGATTTTGTGCCTGAGTCAGACGCATTGATCGTTGAGCGGGTGAAAAAGGCTGGAGCGATCGTAATTGGTAAGTCGAACACTCCCGAGTTCGGAGCTGGATCCCAGACGTTCAATGCTGTGTTCGGTTCGACCAAGAATCCGTACGACGTGAGCAAGACCTGTGGCGGTAGCTCGGGCGGGGCTGGCGTGGCTCTTGCGACTGGGATGACGGCTATCGCGACCGGTTCCGACTTGGGTGGCTCTTTGAGAAATCCCGCCGCGTGGTCGAACGTGGTTGGCATTAGACCCAGTCCGGGTCGAGTTCCTTCGGTTGGAGGCGACCTCGGCTGGCTAAATCTTTCTACAGACGGTCCGATGGGTCGTACCGTCGACGATGTTGCACTTCAACTCAGCGTTATGGCGGGTGACGACCCTCGTTCGCCGTTGTCGCTTCGAGAGTCGGGTGCGGGCTACGCCGGTTCACTCGGACGAGATTTCAAGGATGTTCGCATTGCGTGGAGCAAAGATCTTGGTGGTCGACCAATCGACGCAGAAAACAGTCGGGTCACAGAGTCGGTAAAGCATGTGTTCAATGATCTGGGCTTGATCGTGGATGATGACGAGCCAGACTTTTCGACGACTGACGAAATATTCCAAGTGTTGCGGGCTTACAGCTTTGCGGTTAAGCACGAGACTCACCTTCGAGATCATCCCGAAAAGTTAAAAGAAACGGTTCGATGGAACGCCGAGCAAGGCCTGAAGCAATCGGCGATCGACGTTGCTCATGCAGAGCGACTCCGAACTCGATTGTGGGAGCAGCTTTTGGGCTTCTTCGACAAGTACGAATTTCTCGCAATGCCGGTGACGTCGGTGCCGCCGTTCTCTATCGATCTGGAGTACCCCAACGATATCAATGGTGTAGTGCCAGAAACGTATCTCGACTGGATGTGGCCGTGCTACACCGTGTCTGTAACGGGCCTACCTGCGATGTCCGTTCCGGCAGGCTTCACAAAAGATGGTTTGCCCGTTGGATTGCAGATGGTGGGTCGACCTCGTGACGAGATGGGACTGCTTCAGTTAGCAAGTGCCTTCGAGGGCGAAACGAATTTCTGGAAACAACGACCGGATGTGATTGGTTAACGTCACTTCGAGATAGGAATCAACGACATGGATCTCAAACTTCTAGGTAAGCGTGCGGTGGTTACGGGTGGCAGCCGAGGAATTGGCAAGGCGATAGCTCGAACGCTGGCGGAAGAGGGCGTGTCGGTTGTGATCTCGGCTCGTGGGAAGGAAGCGCTCGATGCGACTGCCGAGGAACTCACGAACGAGACAGGTTCGACTGTTACTGGAGTAGTCGCCGATACGGGATCAGACGACAGCGTGCGCAATTTGATCGCTGAAGCCAAATCGGTTTTCGGCGGCATCGATATTCTGGTCAACTGCGCAGCTCGTCCCGGCGGACAAAGCACAGTACCTACTCTCTCGGGGGTCACGACCGAAGAGTTCAACGATCACATGAACGTAAAAGTAATGGGCTACTTGAGGTGTGCTCGTGAAGTTGCGCCTTTGATGACCGAGCAGGGCTGGGGGCGGATCATCAACATTTCAGGAATGGCATCTCGCAACACTGGAACGGTTATCGGATCGATGCGAAATGTTGCAGTAACGGCGATGACGAAGAACCTCGCAGCCGAACTCGGCACCCACGGAATAAACGTCACCGTTATTCATCCGGGCATGACTCGCACAGAGGCGACCGAAGGCGTTATCGCCAACCGTGCCGCTTCCGAGGGAATTAGCGAGGCGGAAGTTGAACAAAAGCTGGCTCAGGGCAATTTATCAGCCACGATCATCGATGCTGCCGACATCGCATACGTGGTCACAATGCTGGCTTCACCGCTTTCTATTGCAATAAATGGCGATGGAATTGCAGCCGGTGGCGGAGTCGGAACGGCAATCTACTACTAGATCGAGCGGGTGCGTGGCGAACTCTGAAGTGTGTACATCGGTTGCCCGGTGCGCTGTTACGGCGCGTATCTCGTCGACAAGAGTGAATCACCAAGTATGATTGTGTGTCTATGGCGTCGAGATAGCGTTCTTCGCGCCTAGTATCGAATCCCAAACTAAGTTACTAGATACGACCAAACGGAGAACTTCGCCAAATGACCAAGCTTGCCGCCAACCTTTCGATGATGTTCAATGAGGTCGACTTTATCGACCGATTCGAAGCGGCAGCAAAATCCGGGTTCAAGGGAGTCGAGTATCTATTTCCGTACGACTACCCGGCTGAGCAGATCAAAGAAAAGCTCGACAAGTACAATCTGACTCAGGTTCTATTCGACTTTCCTGCTGGCAATTGGGCAGCTGGCGACCGTGGATGTGCAGTGTTTCCAGACCGCGTCGGCGAGTTCCAAGATGGCGTTGGAACCGCGGTTGAATATGCGAAGGTTCTGGATTGCGAGCGACTGACGGTTCTTGCGGGTAAAGCGGTTTCCGGCGTAAGCGCTACCGAAATGCACGACACGCTGATCGACAACATGAAGTTCGCTTCAAAAGCCGTCGCTGGTACTGACATCACTGTGCTGCTCGAAGCGATCAACACGATAGATATTCCTAGCTACTCGGTGTTCCGCACCAATCAGAGCCGAGCCGCCGTTGAGGCGACTGGTGCCGACAACGTGAAAATTCAGTACGACATCTACCACATGCAGATCATGGAAGGCGATGTGACTCGGGCGATTGAAGCGAATCTCGATGTTATCGGTCACTTCCAGCTTGCCGACAATCCGGGTCGACACGAACCTGGTACTGGCGAGATTAATTACGACTTCCTGTTGCCGCACATCGACTCACTTGGCTACGAAGGATGGGTTGGGTGTGAGTACGCTCCGGCTGGCGACACTGTTGCCGGACTCCGATGGGCTGCGAAGTACCTCTAATACAAATCAGCTCGTATAAATTGATTAGTCGAAGTGGGCGCACTCGTTTCGATAGGAATATTAGTGGGCACGCCCGGTTTGTATCGAAATCGGAACGTGAAAGGATCGTAAATGCCGAAGCTTGAAGCAAATTTGCAGTGGATGTTCAACGAGCACGATCTCATTGATCGATACGATGCTGCTGCGCGAGCAGGGTTCAAGGGCGTTGAGCTACAGGCTCCGTACTCTCTTGAAATCGACCAAATCGTCGAGCGGCTCGAACGAAATTCACTAAAGCACGTAATCATCAACTCTCCTGTTGCCGATCCTGACAGCAATGTTAACAACATCGCTCTTCGTGCTGATCGCAAAGATCTGTACGCAGAGCGAACTGCGCTCGCTGCCAAGTACGCTTCAGGCCTCGGTTGCATCGGTGTGAACATAGGTTGCGGGCCAATCGGCGATGTCGATCCCGACGAAGCTCACGAGACGTTTATCTACAACATTCGTCATGCCGCTGAAGAGCTTGGCAAAGTCGGCGTAATTGCGTTGGTTGAACCGATAAATACACGCGACCAACCGGGATTTTTCGTGAACACTTCGAAGGGTGGATTAGCAGCAATTGCCGAGGCAAATCATCCGAACCTAGCGTTGCTGTACGACTTTTACCACATGCAAATCATGGAAGGTGAACTGTCGCTTACAGTGAAAGAAAACCTTTCATATATCAAACACATTCAGATCGCCGATAACCCCGGTCGACACGAACCGGGCACTGGCGAGATCAACTACAACCATATCCTGCCGTATCTTGATGAAATCGGCTACGACGGTTGGGTTGGTTGTGAGTACGGTCCGAGTGGCAATACCGAACAGACGCTTGGCTGGGCTTCGGCCTGGCTGTAACCGAGTAAGAGAAACTTTTACTCCTGAGGTCGACCCATAACATGAGCACACAAGACATAACCCAATTCGACAGTGAAGATGCCGACCTGCGCGCAGATATTCGTCGAATGGGTGACATGCTTGGCGAGACATTACGGAACCTCTGGGGTGAAGAAATTTTCGAGATGGTCGAGTACGTTCGTGCTTCGACTCGAATGTTGCGAGAATCGCCTAACACTGAACTACGAGACGAACTTTTCAAGAAGCTCGACGAGTCGTCGCTCTGGATGGTCATCCGTACTGTTCGAGCATTCACCAGTTATTTTCATCTTGCGAACGTAGCCGAGCAGCACCACCGAATCGAATTCAAAGGCGTTGCTGGAGCGCGTAGGGAGTGGCTTGAAGAGGCGTTTGATCGAATTCGTGATGCCGACATTCCGGTAGAAGAGATCACTGATGTCGTGAATCGTCTGGAAGTTCGACCCGTCTACACCGCACACCCAACTGAAGCTGCACGACGTTCGATTTTGAACAAGCTACGCCGGGTTGGTGAACTGCTTACCGATCGATCGAACCCAAGACTGTTGGAATCGGAAACTCGTCGAATCGACCGACGATTGTCCGAAGTGGTCGAGGAGATTCTTCAGACTGACGAACTGCGTCACCAACGTCCGGCACCGACCGACGAAGCTCGCAACATCATGTACTACATGGAGGATATGTTTAAGTTCGCCATTGCTGAAGTCGAAGAGGCGCTCGATGATCAATTGGAGACGTTCGGAATTTCTCGAACTCCAACTACTAGGTCGATGCAGTTCGGAACGTGGGTTGGTGGCGATCGTGACGGAAACCCGAGCGTTACCCACGAACTAACTCGTCAGATACTCGATTTACAGCACGAGCGAGCATTGAAGATGTTTGCCCCGGCAATTGGGGCTCTCGCTCAGACGCTTAGCCAGTCGACTCGAATCGTTGAAATATCAGACGAGCTCAAAGAATCTCTCGAAAAGGATCGCGCTGAACTTCCATCGGTTTGGGATGAGTTTTGGAATCTCGACGCCGACGAGCCGTACCGCCTGAAATGCGCATTTATTTACGAACGAGTGCTGAACGGTATTTCTGCTACCGAAGGTTCAGTCAAAGGTAAGCCGAGTTATTCGAACGTTGAGTCGCTGTTGGCTGATCTTGAACTCATGCTCGATTCGCTCGAAGCTAATCAGAGCGGTGCAGCGGCGAACGGCGAGGTTCGACGTGTGATGCAACGAATCTCGGCATTCGGCATGACTCTCGCCACGATGGATATTCGACAGCACGCCGAAGTGACCGGTACTGCTGTGAACGAACTCATTGATCGGGTGGAGTCGATTGAAGGCGGATTTGGAAGTCTGTCGATGGACGAACGATCGGCACGGTTGATCAAGGAATTGAATTCCAAGCGAATTCTTAGTTCCAGAGCCGCTTCGTACTCACATGCAACCACTGAAGTGCTCGATCTAGTCGACACGGTTCGCCAGGCGCAAGACGACTATGGTAATCAGGTCATTGAGAGCTGGATCGTGGCGATGACACGCGACATCGACGATCTTCTCGCGGTGTTGGTGCTCGCCAAAGAGGCAGGACTTGTGGTGCCTGAAGAAGGTATTTCACGAATCTCGGTAGTTCCTTTATTTGAAGAGATTGAAGACCTTAGACGTAGCCACGAAGTGATGGATAGCTTTCTATCGATTCCCGAGATCAAGTCATTGGTACAGGCTTCAGGCGGAGTCGTTGAAGTTATGCTCGGCTACTCCGATTCCAACAAAGACGGCGGAATTACCACGTCGCAATGGGAGCTTTACAAGGCTCAACGCGAACTGCGAACGATCAGCCAGAAGCACGGAGTTGCGATTCGACTATTCCACGGTCGAGGCGGCACTGTAGGTCGTGGTGGCGGACCCACCAAAGACGCAATCATGGCCCAGCCATACGCGACGGTAGATGGGCGAATCAAGATCACTGAACAGGGTGAGGTGATTTCCGACAAATACGGTCTTCCTGAACTCGCCAGAAACCATCTTGAGCTATCGGTTGCCGCTGTGATTGAGGCGAGTCTGCTTCATGACGAACCGCGCTATACCGACGAAAAACTCGAAGAGTGGTTCGCCGCAATGGACTGGATTTCGGAGCGAGCTTACGCGAAATATCGCAGCCTGATAGAGACCGAAGGGTTCGTCGATTATTTTATGGATTCGACGCCGGTTGAAGAACTTGCAGGAATGAACATTGGATCACGACCTGCGCGCCGGGCTTCAGCAGATGGAAAGCGGAGTATCGACGATCTTCGGGCTATTCCGTGGGTGTTCGGTTGGATGCAGAGCCGACAGGTTGTGCCGGGTTACTACGGAGTTGGACAGGCGCTTCGTGAGGCTCGAGAGGCGGGAATGGGAGATGTTCTAACCGAAATGTACAACGAGTGGTCGTTCTTCAACACGTTCATATCTAACGTAGAAATGACGCTTGTGAAATCGAGCATGGAAATTGCGGGTCGGTACGTCGAAACTCTTGTAGATCCGAGCTTGCATCACATATTTGAAGACATCAAAGAAGAGCGAAACAATGGGGTGAAGGAGCTGCTTCGAATAACCGAGCAAGAAAATCTATTGGATCGTCAACCGGTTCTGAAACGAACTCTGGCTGTTCGTGAATATTATGTTGACCCGCTCAACTATCTGCAGGTTTCATTGCTGGCACGTCGTCGTTCTTCAACGGAAGTCGATTCTTCCGTTGAGCGAGCATTGCTATTGTCGATCAACGGCGTTGCCGCTGGTCTGAAGAACACGGGATAGCAGCATTGGCAACTTCTTCTCGATCACAAAAGAATACTGTTGTTTCGTTCGCAGCAGAAACGATAGCAACTGGATTTGGCTCTGGTAACTGGCCATTCGTCGCACCTGCGACTGTGGGCACGTTTGCCGCTTTAATTGCGTACTGGCTACTCGATGTTTCAGTGTTTGGCGGTGATGGCGACTCTGTTTGGTTCTTCGCGTTGATCGGTATCGTGACGGTCGTTGGAGTATGGGCGACCGACTACATCGATAATGAAGATGACCACGATCCGAAACGCGGTGTCATCGACGAGTGGGTTGGTGTTTGGGTGACGGTTCTGTTTTTACCTGTCACTTGGCCGTGGATGATCGCCGGATTCTTCGTATTCAGGGCTTTAGATATTCTCAAGCCACTGGGCGTTAGGAAGATCGAAGCTTGGCCCGGCGGATGGGGCATCATGTTCGACGATATCGCTGCCGGGGTGATCGGAGCGGTGATCCTGAATGCAGTGCGGCTGATCTTCTTCGCTTAGGCCTTAGGATTTAGTACCCGGCTCTGTCATTGCGAGGAGTTCGACGACGTGGTAATCAGTGAAGCCTAAATCGATAACCGCGTTGCGATCGATGGCTGATTGCCAGGTCGCCTCAAGGAGGCTTCTCGCAATAACAGATGCTTAGGCTTTCGCTAGTTTCCTGAGGATTTGCACGAAAAACGCGTTCACAAGTTGGACGAATCGTTCGGGCTGGGCGTCGTGCATGCCATGGCCGACATCATCCCACTTCACGTAACGGCCGTTCGTTAGTAGATCATCCGCTCGTGTCGCCTCCGAGTCGCTGAGAGCTGCGCCCATGCTGGGGCTCGCCTGCATGAGCAGCACGGGCAAGGTTATTTCTGCAAGTACGGCGTCAGGATTCCACGATTCAGCGATCTGGCCGTCGCCCGGGAACGCCCATGCTTCTGGATCGACTTTTGTGACTGTGATCGCCAATTTCGCAATCGCTTCGTTCGAAAGTGAAGTGTTTATTTTCCTGAGTTCGATCGCAGTGTCAGCAACGCTCAGGTTTTTCATCCGAATTTCGTAGATAGTCAGAAACTGAGAAGTTTTCTCGACATACAACGGCGGGTCTTCGAGTACTGCCGCTGCAACGAGGTCTGGCGTGACCGCAGAGACGCCGGCTGCCGTGACAGCCCCTAACGAATGTCCGACTAGGAAGGCTGGCTCTCCCACGACATTTCGTAGAAATTCGACGATCTCGATTGGATAGTCGATGAACCGGTATTTATTGGGAGTTCTTCCCGAGTCGCCGTGACCACGTAGATCGACCGCGAATACGTGCCAATCTTTGGCAAAATCGTCGATCACTGCCGACCAGTTATCCCAGCGTCCACCGATACCGTGGATCAGCACCAATGGCGGTCCGTTGTCAGGACCTTCTGCGTAGTTCACTTCGATAGTGCTGGCGGCGAATTTCTTTTCTGGATAAGTGGTCATGTGATTTGGTTGGGATGAGGATGTTTTCGGAGGGAGATTAGCAGAAATAGGAGCGAATGAACGGTTGGTAGCGCCTGTCGTGTTTGTCATTGCGAGGAGTGAAGAATGAATGACGTGGCAATCAGTGATAACGGGCAATGCTATCGTCTTTGTTGGGAGTTATTTTCTGCGAGCTGATGTTAGGTGGAGGCTGAGCGAAGCCTGAATCGTTAGCCGCGTTGCTTTGATCGATGATTGCCACGTCGCCTCAGGGCAGGCTTCTTGCAATTACAGGTTGTTAATGGCTGGGGTGAATAGTTAGATAGTGCCGGCTGAACGATAGATCCTGAAGATGAATTCAGGATGATAGTTGTCTGTCGACGACAGTTGAGTATCGTCGAAAGGGCTGTTAAGCGCGGTAGTGGCTCGGAGCCTTATTCAGCCCAGAAGCGTTTTGTTGCTCGGATGAAGTCGTGGTTTCGGGCGATGTGTGGAGAGTGTCCGACTTTTGGCCAGGTGAGAAGTCGAGAGTCGGGAATGAGTCCGATTATCCGTTCGGATTCTTCCTCAGACAAGATCCCCCCTTTATCGGCAGCACCGGCGATCATCAAAGTGGGGCACTTGATCGAAGAGAACATATCGTCGAACGTTTCAGTATCTTCAGCTCGACTGACAGGGCCTTCTTCTAATGCAGGATCCATCTGGAACCACATCTGTGCGATGCGTCTAATACTGTCTTCGGAAGCGCCGTCGTATTGCTCTGCGACTGCTTGATTCAGATCGTTTGGCGTTGCAGCATCACGTATCTGCTGCGCTCGTCGACCGCGCTCTTCGGGTGGTCGCTGGCGTGCTTGTTTGCGTACTTCTGAGTTGGCTCCTGAGTATGGCTCGACCAATATTGCCTTCGAAACCAGCTCGGGATGTTGAGCTGCGACAGCAGCTGTTACCCAACCGCCAAGTGAGTGACCGACCAAGTAAACTGTGCCGTCGCTGAGTCGTGGGATCAGATCGGCCATGTCGTCGGCCCAAGTCTGTCGACTCGAACCCTTGCCATAGCGTCCACTCCGACCCATGGCTCGTAGATCGACTGCGAAGAGCTTGAACTCTGTCGCCAACTTATCGACCACGCGTCCCCATGTATTCAAGTTCGATCCATATCCGTGAACTAAAACAAGCACCGATGCCTCTGACGACGGCGCGTCCCATTCCGCCACGTTCAGTGCGATTTTTCCGGTATGAACGTATCGTTCGGTAAACGACATGAGAAAAGGGATGGCCCGGCTTAGCCGAGCACTTCCTTCATCTTCGCACCGATCAATGCCGGCGATTCGACAACGTGAACACCAGCGGCTTCAAGCGCCTTGTTCTTCTCGGAAGCGAGCGCAGCCTTGCCGGTGATGATTGCTCCGGCGTGACCCATGCGTTTGCCAGCAGGAGCAGAGCTACCTGCGATTGCAGCAACAACGGGCTTGGTTACGTGTTCCTTGATGTAGTCGGCAGCGAGCTGTTCTCGAATTCCCCCAATTTCACCGATAAGCACGATTGCTTCAGTTTCGTCATCGGCTTGGAATAGCTCGAGAACGTCAGTGAAAGTCGTGCCGTGAACTGGATCGCCACCGATGCCAACACAGGTCGATTGACCCATGCCGTGCTGTACAAGCTGAGCGATTGCTTCGTAAGTGAGCGTGCCAGATCGAGATACGACGCCGACGTTTCCTGGGCGAACGATGTTGCCCGGAACGATTCCGACTTTGGCTTTCGATGCTGGGCTTAGTACACCCGGGCAGTTCGATCCTATGAGCCGAGTCGGCTTGCCCTTGATGTACGCCATGACCTTGACCATGTCGAGCACTGGAACGCCTTCGGTGATGCAGACAACGAGTTCTAGACCAGCGTCGACTTGTTCGATGATTGCGTCCATTGCAAACGGGGCAGGAACGAAGATCACACCGGTGTTGGCACCGGTATCTTCAACAGCTTTTGCGACGGTTGAGAAGTATGGAACTTCGTCTTCAAATTTCTGACCGTCTCGGCTAGGGTGAACAGCGGCGACCATGTTTGTGCCGTATTCACGTGTTCGGTTAGCCTGGAAGCTACCGTCACGACCAAGACCCTGAACGAGGAGTCGTGTGTTCTCTCCAACAAGAATAGCCATTAGTTGGATTCTCCAAGTTCTAGTAATTTCGCTTTTAACACTTCGGCCGCTCCAGCTAGATCGGGAGCACCAGTGATGTTTAGCCCTGAGTCGGCGAGGATTTTTATTCCCTCTTCAGCGTTCGTACCTCGCATCGCTACCACCATCGGTACTGATGCGTTGGTTTCCTTGGCTGCTGCAACAATTCCCTGGGCGACAATGTCGGAACGGGCGATCCCTGCAAATAGGTTCACGAGGATCATTTCGACATCGTCGTCGCCGATGATGATCTTGAATGCTTCTTCGATTCGGGCCTGATCGGCAGAACCGCCGATGTCGAGGAAGTTGGCAGGGTCGGCGCCGGCTGCCTTAGTGATATCCATTGTTGCCATCGCCAGACCTGCACCGTTGACCATGCAACCGACTCGTCCGCCTTCAAGCTTTACGTAGGCGAGATCGGCTTTGTCTGCGCGTTGTTCGAGCGGGTCTTGCTGGTTCGGGTCACGTAACGCCGCAAGGTCGGGATGGCGGAACAGTGCGTCGTCTTCGATGTTGATCTTGGCGTCGAGTGCGAAGACTTGGTCGTCTTCGGTGATTACAAGCGGATTGATCTCGACAAGTGAGCAGTCGTTTTCGACGAACACGTTGTATAGGTCAGTGATGAGCTTGGTTGTGGCTCGAACGGACTTGGCAGGGACGCCGAGTGCGAGTGCAATGTCACGGGCGTGGTATGTGGTGAGTCCGATTAGAGGGTCACCTGCGACACGGAAGATTTTCTCAGGAGTTGATTCCGCAACTTCCTCGATATCCATCCCGCCTTCAGTGCTTGCCATTACGAGCGGAGCACCAATATCGCCATCGATCACGATCGATATGTATAGCTCGTCCTTGATGTCGAGAGTTTCAGCGATCATGACTTTTTCGACGGGTACACCGGATGCGCCAGTCTGGTTCGTCACTAGCCGAGTGCCGAGTAGCGATGCGGCTACTTCTTCAGCTTCCTCAGGTGAGTTGACGAGCTTAACGCCGCCTACCTTGCCTCGACCGCCTGCATGGACTTGAGCTTTTACTACTACGCGTCCGCCGATTCTCAAAGCGATTTCTTTCGCTTCTGCGGCTGTCGATGCCACCTCTGCCTTCGGAGTTGGAACTCCGAATTTATCGAGGATTGCTTTCGCTTGATACTCGTGGATATTCACGAACGATTACTCGGTTCTGATTGCTAGCGACCCCGCATGTGTTGCTTGAAATGGCTTGTGCGGGCGGTCCTTTTTTTCTAGACCGCAAATCATCGTACCGAGGGTGATGGTCAGTGTCTACGAAATACGTAGCTCTCGAGGGTTCGCATCGTCAATTGAATCTAAGTTTAAACAAAGCGAGCCCGCTGAATTGCGAGCTCGCTTTGTTTAAACTTAGATTCAACGTTCGGAGTTAAGCCCCGTCGGAAACAAGTGTTATGCGGCTGGTTCTTGATACTGAGCGTTCTCTGATAAACCGATTCGGGAAGTTAGAGTGCCAAGATCGCTCTTAAAAGTTACGAGAATATGCTTTGGAACTGTTGAGGTCAGCGTCGAACCACGTGGTTCGATGATGACCGGAGGGCCGATGTCGCAAGTGTAGCCTTTCGCCGCAAGCTCTTTTGCCGCGTTTCCGGTAATCACATTTGCACTTTCACCGAGTGCTGAAAGTGCCATGGGATAGTGAACATCCATATCTTCGCCGATAATATGACGCCAGGAGCCTAACGACCGCGAATAACGCCATGAAAAATGGCGGAGGGGACAGGATTCGAACCTGCGATGACGTTACCGCCATACTTGTTTTCAAGACAAGCGCATTCAACCGCTCTGCCACCCCTCCGCAG
>Ga0209403_10003850_pt1 | contig 16679 bp, 10 predicted proteins | sample ArcticOcean_MG_C_8_FD_187440 | JGI IMG/M metagenome (GOLD analysis project Ga0209403, IMG submission 187440) | Marine microbial communities from western Arctic Ocean - ArcticOcean_MG_CB11_86 (SPAdes) (version 2) | ecosystem: Environmental > Aquatic > Marine > Oceanic | place: Arctic Ocean... | reverse complement strand
GGTCCTTGAGATCATCGAGCAGTGCGCTGAGTCCGTTGTCGAGAGCCGGCAGCATGGTCCGCAGTCGTGGGAAGTGGTTGACGTGAGTGTCCCACATCTGCACGTGACCCATGCTGGCCTGGATCACGGGGATTTCCATTTCGACCAACCGGCGAGCCAGCAGCAGTGTCTGGCCATACTTGTGTCGGCCGTAGCGGTCTCGGACCGCGTCGCTTTCGGCGTTGATGTCCAGGGCGCCTTTGAGTTTGCTGGACGAGAGCATCGAGAAGGCGGTTTGTTGTTGGCTGGTGTACCGGATTCCCTTGGGAGATTTGTCGATGCCTCGTTGTTGCCGGTCGATGGTCGTCAGCAATTTGCGGCGGTCGTCGAGTCGGCTGGCACTGAGTCCTTCGAGCAGCGAGAGGTCGTTGACCTTGTAGTCCTTGTTATTGGGGTCGCTGTTGAGCACAAAGGGGTCGTGCCTGGGTCCGAGGAATCCCGAGTGCTGACCGGGCCAGACCAACGCGCCTTCGATCAACGGGTTGGGGACGGTGACCTGGCTGGGCAGGCCGTCTGCTCGAGGTCTCAGCAAGGAGACGCCGCCGCCGTAGCAGGGCCAATCGGAGCGTTTGAGCGATTTCGCCTGGTTCGAGGTACCGCTGTCGGGTTGGACGTAGCCGGTCAAGGCGTTGTGCGAACCGGAGAGGTGGCGGTTGTCGCCGTGGTGCATCGAGCGGACGATCGAGATCATGTCTGCCCGTTGAGCCATCTTGGACATCTTGTCCGAGAACTGGATCCCGGGCAGCTTGGTCGAGATCGGTTCGAATTCTCCCTTGGTCGCGGAGGCTTCGGGCTTGGGGTCCCACATGTCGATGTGGCTGCCGCCGCCGGGCAGAAAGACGAGCACGACGGATTTGATCCGTGGCGTCTTGAGTGCCGAGTGAGCCTGCTGGGTGAGCAGTGAGGAGAGTCCCAGGCCGAAGAACGATGAGCCACCGATCTGCAGGATGTCGCGTCGATTGACCATGTTGTCATCCGTCTCCGGTCGTCCTGGTTCCACTCGGACGGGACCCGTCCATTGTCTCGGATCGAGGTCGACGCATTCGCCGCACCCGATGCGTTGCATTATGGTCTGAATCGAACCACCGGGGCAATGGGAGCCAGTCTTGTTGGCCGGAATTCTGGTGGAAACACCGATTGAGATCGGCAAGTGCTACCGTTTCAGGGAATACAACCATTCGTTGCGGGACCCGTCGCTGGTATTCGTCATGGCCACCCGATGGAAGATCCGGCTGTTGCAGATGGCCATGGACGAGTAGGTCTGTTGCCCCAGCTGGTTTTTCGCCTTGATGTCGAGTCCCTTCCGGCTGGCGGCAAAGACGGTGGTCTGTCCCGATTCGTCGGTGGCGTAGAGGTTACCGGCGGCGAGGACGAGGGAGGATGTGAACGTGCCTCCGAGTCGTTTTTTCCAGAGTGTCTTGCCGGTGATGGTATCCCAGGCGACGGCGATGCCGGCATCGAGCACGGCATAGAGCGTCTTGTCGTGAGCGACCATCGAGGGGACATAGACGCGTTGTGTGTTCTGCCAGGCGGTCGTGCCGCTGCCATCGGCGAGTATGGCCTGGACGTGGTTGCGTGGATAACCGCCGCTGGTGAAGATGCGTGTCCCGTCGCTGACCACCGAAGTCACGCACTCGGTCGTCGCCCCGTCGATCTCCCACAGTTTCTTTCCGGTGCGTGGGTCGTATGAGGAGACGAGGTTGGCACCGACCATCAGGATCTGATCGAAGCCGGCCACCTTGAAGACGATCGGCGAGGTGTAGTTGGCTTTCTTGGGTCGTTGCTGCTTCCAGACCACCTGCCCGGTTGCTCGCGACATCCCCACAACGACGCCTCCGGCTCGGTTGTCGGCCGAGACGAGCACGAGGTCGCCGAAGAGGCAGGGTGAGGAGCTGAAGCCCTGGTGCGTCTGGTAGTTGGTCACGCTGGTTTGCCAGGCGATGCGTCCGTCGAGGTGGAGTGCTGAGGTGACGACGGATCCGTTGTGGAGAAAATTGACGTAGATCTTGTGTCCATCGCAGGCGGGTGTGCAGCTGGCCTGGCTGCTCTTCTTGTTGCCTCGAGTTTCCAGCGGCCCCTTGTGGACAACGGTCTCCCAGACCTTGCGTCCGGTGTTTCGATCGAAGCAGAAAACGCTTTGTGTGCGGGCCGACGGGTCGGCGGATACGATGACGACGTGCGGGCCCAGGACCGAGGGCGATCCATGTCCACGTCCCGGGACAGCGACCTTCCAGGCCACGTTGCTCGATTCGCTCCAGGTCAGCGGTGCCGTTTGTCCCTGGGTAGCGACTCCGTTTCGATCCGGCCCGCGCCACCAGGGCCAGTCTCCCGGTGACGTCTTGATCGGACGCACGCGTGCCGTCTTGGCGACGCTGACCAGTTGTGTCCGATTGAGATCCGGTTCCTGATCCGGTTCCTGAGCCAAAGCCGGACAAGTTGATCCGATGGCCACGATGGCCAAGGCTGTCAGACACGATCGATGACACTCGTGTTGGTTCATGGTGCGGCAGCCTGTTTTTCAGCGTGAGGTCAGTTGAGACCAACTGGGTCCGGCTTCTGCGGGCAGTTCCTGCAGGAATCGGACTCGGCTGGTAACGCGTTTGAACAGTTCCGGAACGGCCTCACCCATCTGCCAGAGTGCATGTCGAAAACCGGACTGATCGGCCAGGTGAACCCCACGGATCGAATTCCAGCATGCGTTCGGCGGGTGACCTGCCCAAGACGACATGGTAGTCGAAGCCACAACCAGAATCTCCACCGTCCACGGAGACCCGGTTCGCATCACGCGGTTTTGTTCTGTTGTTGGCGTTGTCTGTGAGCGTGGATATGCTGGGTCGGGTTTGGCGGCGGGCTGGCTGTGTTGGCGAGCCGGTCGGTGTAGGGACTTGGGCGACTTGGGCGAGAAAGAGGTCAGTGATGAGGATAGCGTTGGGTGAGATTGTCCAGGAGACCGGGACGTTTACGCCATCACGGATGGGGCTTGAGGCTTTCGAGGCGTACGGGTTGTACCAGGGAGCGGAACTGCTTGAACAACTCCCGGGTGTCGGCCCACCGGGTGGGTTCCTGCAGGTTGTTGCCGAAAGGGCCGGACAATCCGAGCCGATTGAAGTTGTTCCGTTGGCTCGAGCCTGGGCCGGCGCCGGAGCCAGAATTCTCGACAGCACGTTTGACAAGATTCTCGAGATGTTGTTGGTTCCGTTGCGTGAGGCGGGCGAATTGGACGCGGTGTTCCTGTCGTTGCACGGAGCGGCCAGCATCGAACGCGATGACGATCTGGAAGGCGCGGTGCTCGAGGCGGTTCGTGAGGTGGTTGGACCGGATGTGCCGCTGGTGGTTCCGCTGGACCATCACGCGAACATCACGGCACGGATGATTGAACATGCCGATCTGCTGGTCGGCCACGAGACGCAACCTCACGACCCGCTGGCCACCGGGGTCAAGGCGGCCGGTTTGCTGTTCGACTGGTTGGCGAGTGGTCGCAAGCCGGTGATCGCCTGGCGGAAGATTCCGATGATCACTCCTCAGGACCAGTTCCTGACCTCGGCCGGCCCCATGAAAACCTGGTTCGATCGGGCTCGAGAACTGGAACAGCAGCCAGGCGTACTGGACGTCTCACCGTACCCCATGCAACCCTGGCTCGACGTGCAGGAGGGTGGCTGGTCGGTTGTGGTTCAGACCGATGGCGACGACCGACTTGCCGAGCGGCTGGCTGGCGAGATGGCGGGTTTGGCTTGGGAGATGCGAGAGTCGTTCTGGCGATCTGAGCGGGTGGAGGTGTCCGAGGCCGCCCGGCGGGCTCTGGAAGCCGACCACTCCGACGGCCTGTTGATTCTTTCGGACACCGGCGATTCGGTCTATGGCGGAGCACCGGGTGACAGCACGTGGATTCTTCGTGAACTGTTGACCCAGTCGGCCGGTCAGCCCGAGTCGGACCGGGCGGTGCTGGTGCCGATTGTTGATCCGGCGGCAGTCGATGTGGCCTTCGCCGCCGGAGTCGGGGCTCGGGTGACGGTTGAACTGGGAGGCAAGATCGACAGTGAGTTCAGCCAGCCGGTCGGGACGACCGCCTTGGTGGTGGCCGTGTCCGAGAACCACGTGGCCGATGTTGGTGAACGTGGGCGAGTTGAAATCGGACGGGTGGTGGTGTTGCAGGTCGGGCCGGTGCAGATCGTGGTGATGGCCAGCGCCGGATTCACCATCTGCCACCCCGTGCTCTACCAGCATCTGGGACTGGATGTCGATCGTGCTCGTGCGGTTGTCGTCAAGACGGCCAGCAACTTCCAGTACTTCGAGAGATGGCGACGGGAACTGATCCGAGTCGATACACCGGGAATGACTCAGTCGGATCTGGCCGCATTCGACTGGACCCGGATTCCTCGACCGATGTTTCCCTTCGATGGGGAAATCGCATGGGACCCGGGCTGCACGGCTTCTTGAGGGAGGTCGATTGTCTTGAGGTTTGAGAAAAAACGGGGCCCTGACGGGCGAGAATTCGATATAGTGTGACAGCGGATCGCATAGGAGTTCTTCGATGTTACATGTATTGGGGCGGCGCAAGCGGCTGTGCGACGGGATCACTCGTCGCGAGCTGATGCAGGTGGGTGGTCTGTCGCTGTTTGGCAGTATGAGTGTGCCGCGTCTGTTGCGTGCGGCCGATGCGTCGGAGGGGAACGGGACGGCCAAGTCGGTGCTGCTGTTCAACCTGTTGGGCGGTCCATCGCACATGGACATGTTCGACATGAAGCCTGACGCTCCGGCGAAGGTGCGAGGCGAGTTTCGACCGATTTCCACCTCGTTGCCGGGCGTGCAGATTTGCGAGCACATGCCGGGTATCGCTCGCTGGATGCACAAGGCGACTTTGATCCGCACGGTCACTCACAAGTACAACTCTCACGATCCCACAGCGATCTTGACCGGTTGGGACAGCGGCAATTCTCAGCTGCCCGCTCAGCCGACCGACCCGCCGGACATCGGAGCCATCTGCGAGTATCTCGGTCGCGGTTCGCGTGATTTGCCAGCCTCGGTCTGCCTGCCGAATTACCCCGGATCGGGTCAGAGTTATCGTCGCGGCGGCCCGTATGGTGGATTCCTTGGCAGCCAGTTCGACCCGTTGTTCGCCGTCTGCGAGCCGACCTTCAAGAAGGAACCGCCCAAGCACCACTACTGGCCGGTGATGCCGCATGGCGAGCCGATGATGCCGGCATTGGACAGTCTGCCGGCGATGACGGCCGACCGGTTCGATCGGCGCCGCTCGATTCTCGATCAACTCGACCAGCAGTTCGAACTCGTCCGCAGCAGTCGTTCGCTCGAGCGACTGGATGGTTTCCAGCGTCGTGCGTTCGAGATGCTCACGTCCAGTCGCACCCGAGATGCCTTTGATCTCTCGAAGGAATCTTCTGCGACTCGCCAGCGTTACGGCGACAACTTGTGGGGTTCGACCATGATGGTGGCCCGCAGGTTGCTCGAGAGACGTGTGCCGTTTGTGAGTGTCCACCAGGACATCTACAAGCACTACGGCCACTCCTACGACATGCACACGAACAACTTCGGCATGCTCAAGGATCACAACCTGCCGATTCTCGACCGTGTCATCCCCGCCTTGCTCGAGGATCTCGAGTCGAGCGGGTTGTTGGATTCGACGTTGGTAATCGTGATGGGCGAAATGGGGCGGACTCCGACGGTCAACAGCCGAGCTGGCCGAGACCATTGGCCTCAGTGCGGCTTCAGCCTGATGATCGGTGGCGGCGTCAAGCCGGGCCACGTGCATGGCCGGACCGACAAGCAGGCGGCTTATCCGGAGAGTCACCCGGTGAAGGTGGCCGATTTTGTGGCGACGATCTACCAGTTGATGGGGATCGATCCGCACATGACCGTCGACGATCGCCAGGGTCGGCCGATCCCGATCGCGCATGGCGGCGATCCGGTGTTCGGTGTGATCAGCTGAAGCGGCCGCCGGGTCCGTGGATCTGTTACAGCGGTGATCTTCAATTTGGGAAATCGACGTGCAATATCGACCGCTGGGGCAGACTGGTCTGGAGGTCAGCTCGATCGGGCTGGGCTGTGTGACGTTTGGCCGCGAGATTGACCGAGCGAGTTCGTTCGCGGTGCTCGACCACGCGTTGGAACGAGGCATCAACCTGCTCGACACGGCCGAAGCCTATGCGGCGGGCGAGTCGGAACGGGTGGTGGGCGAGTGGATGGCTGATCGCGGCGTCCGCGACCGGGTTGTGTTGGCCACGAAGGTCTCCGGGAGACTGACGCGGGAACGAGTGATTGGGTCGGCCGAGGAGAGTCTGCAGCGGTTGGGGGTCGAGGTGATCGACCTGTTTCAATTGCACGTCTTTGACGATTCGACACCGGTCGACGAGACACTCGCGGCGTTGGACACTCTGGTCGAACAGGGCAAGGTCCAGCACATTGGTTGCAGCAACTGGGGTGCCTGGCAGATGGGGCATGCCCTGATCCGTTCGGCGGCCGAAGGAGGCCCGCGGATGGAATCGGTTCAGCCGCCCTACAACCTGGTCCAGCGTGACATCGAGGCCGACCTGTTGCCGTTGTGTCGGGATCAACAGGTCGGAGTTCTCAGCTACAGCCCGCTGGGAGCCGGGTTCCTGACCGGCAAGTATCGACCCGGCCAGGAGATCCCGTCGGGGACCCGGTTCGATGTGATCCCCGGACACCAACCGATCTACTTCCACGACACCGGCTGGGCGGCGTTGGAGCGATTGGATCTGGTGGCGGCCGACACGGGGAGGTCGCGGGTGGATCTGGCCCTGGCCTGGGTGATTGCTCAGGCCGGAGTCACTTCGGTGCTGATCGGTTGCCGGTCACTCTCGCATGTCGACCAGGCCTTCGCAGCCGAGTCGGCGGGGCTTTCTGATGAAGTTGTCGCTCGGTTGTCGGCGTGCGACTGAGAATCCGGGAACCCGAGCCAAGCAACTCTGCCTGCGGCGCGTGAACCTGTCTCGATTGTCGTGTGGCGGGATTCGGCGACCGGATTTAGCGACGGGACTCGAGTTCTTCCCATTCGGAGAGTTTCTCGGGCAACAACACGCTGATCGTCGTCAACCGGACCGTCACTTGTACAATCTCGTCACCAACCCCCTTGAAGAATTCGGGGTTGGAGAGTGTGTCGTTGAGCTGCTGCTGTTCGGATTCGAGCGATTCGATCTCGACGAACAGTTCATCGGCTCGAGTCTTTTCCTTGAAAGTCAGTTTCTTGATCCTGGGCGTCAGGCCCGTGCCGGATTTGTTTGCCGTGGGTGGTGTTGTGCCGGCTGTGGTTTCTAACGGTTTTGCCTGGTTCCTTTGCTTGATGTAGTCGTCGTACCCGCCGGCGTATTCCTTGAGCGAACCGTTGTCATCGAAGACCAGCGTGCTGGTGACCAGGTTATTGAGGAACTCGCGGTCGTGGCTGACCAGCAGCAGAGTGCCGGGGTAGTCGGAGATGAGTTCTTCGAGCAGTTCGAGTGATTCGGCGTCGAGGTCGTTGGTGGGTTCGTCGAGCACCATGATGTTGGACGGTCGTTTGAAGATCCGTGCGAGCATCAACCGATTGCGTTCGCCTCCGGAGAGATGCCGAGCCGGCCGTCGGGCTCGTTCGGGAGTGAACAGGAAGTCCTGCAGGTAGCCGTAGATATTTCGGGGTTTGCCGTTAATTTCCAGGACGTCTCGTCCTTCGCCGACGTTTTCGATCACGGTCTTGTTTTCTTCGATTTGCTCACGCAGTTGATCGAAGTAGATTATCTCGAGTCGTGCGCCGTGTCGAATCGAGCCGGACGTTGGTTCCAGTTGGCCCAGAAGCAGTTTCAGCAGCGTAGTTTTGCCTGACCCGTTTGGTCCGATGATCCCGATGCGGTCACCGCGAGAGACCAGTAGCGAGAGGTCCTGGACGACCGGGTGTGTTCCCTCGGGCGTGTCGTAGGCGAATCCGACCTCCTTGGCTTCGATAACCAGTCGACCCGATTTCTCGGCTTCGGCCGTCTGCATACGGATGTCACCGATTCGGTGTCGCCGGCTGCTGTGTTCGTCTCGCATGCGTTGGAGAACTCTGACGCGGCCCTCGTTTCGTGTGCGGCGAGCCTTGATCCCGGTCCGGATCCAGCGTTCTTCCTCGGCCAGTTTGCGGTCGAAGTTGGAATTATGTTTGTCTTCGGCATCGAGCAAACTCTGACGCCGTTTCAGGAACGTGGGGTAATCGCACGGCCAATCGAACAGTTTGCCTCGGTCGAGTTCAATAATCCGCGTCGCCAGTGCCTGCAGGAAGACTCGGTCGTGAGTCACAAACAGCAGTGCGCCGTCGTAGACGCTGAGGAACTGTTCGAGCCAGGTGATCGAGTCGATGTCGAGGTGGTTGGTTGGTTCGTCGAGCAGCAGCAGATCGGGTTCGTGGACGAGAGTCCGAGCCAGCAGCACGCGTCGTTTCATGCCCGACGAGAGTGAGGCGAAGGCGATCGAACCATTGAGCGACATGCGAGACAGGACTCGGTTGACCGCCTGTTCATGTTGCCAGTCTTCGCCATCGACGGCCAACTGGACGGCCGCCTCTTCGATCATTTCTCGCACCGACAGGTTGCTGCCGCTGGGGACATCCTGCACAAGTCGTGCGACGGTGGTCCGGGGGTCACGCAGGACTTCTCCGTCGTCGGCATCCAGTTCGCCGGCGATCAACTTCATCAACGTCGATTTGCCGGTCCCGTTGCGGCCCAGCAATCCGATGCGTTCGCCTCGCTGGATCTCCACGTCGATCCCGTCGATTAACGGTTCACCACCATAGGTGAATTGCAGTCCGCGGAGGCTGAGTAGAGACATCGGGATTGGTCGGCCGCAGGGCTAGTTGTTTTTGTCGAGGCGGATGGTGGGGGGGCCTTCGAGGTAGCCCAGCGATTCGAGGAAGCGGTCCATCTCGGTGACAGTGGCCAGGAAGTGCCTGGGGCTGCGGCTGCGGTTGAAGAACCCGTGTGGCTGGTCCTTGTACAGGAACAACTCACTGCGGCTACCGACCTCTTCCATCTTCTTCTTGAATGCCTGTCCCTTCTCGACTGGGACCAGGCTGTCCCGGGTGCCCAGGAAGACAATCGCCGGGGGCATGCCCTTGCGGATGTTGTGCAGTGGCGAGATCTCGCGGTAGCGATCCTTGACTCGCGAGTGCCCGAAACCACCAGGGCCGTTGTCGTAGACCGGGTTGAACAGCAGCAGGGCGTTGGGGCGGCAACTGATCTCCAGGTTGTCGGTGGCGGCGTCGAGTCCGGGAACCGTGGCGGTCGCCGCGGCGACGTGGCCGCCGGCCGAACCACCACCGGCGGCGAGTCGGTCGGGATCAATCCTCAGCCTCTCGGCGTTGGCTCGCAGCCACCTGATCGCCGACTTTCCATCCTCGACGCACTCGAATGGCGACGTACCCTGCCTGGTCTTGACGCGATAATCGGCGACGATGCCGACCACGCCGCGAGTGGCGAGGTAGGAGGCGTGCTCCTGGAACTGCCGGGGCGTTCCTCCATTCCAGGAACCGCCGAAGAAGAACACTGCCGCGGGGCGCTTCGTCGACTGGTCCTTTCGTTTCGGCTGGTAGACGTAGAGCGAGAGCTTCACGTTGCCGACGGTTTTGTAGACGTGAACGGTTGCTCCAGCGATCGAGGGGGCCTGGCCCACCTTGGCCTTCTGGGCCATGGCATCGGGATTTCCCACGGCGGAGGCCAGCAGCAGCGTCATGCCAAGGCAAGTCGGCCGTCGCAATCTCATCGGTGGTCTTTCGAAGTGTGGGGTTCAGAGGCCGGGACGCGGGGTCTTGACGGGCCTCTTCCAGAGGCAGCAGTGTTGCAGTGTTGACGATAGGTGTCGGTGAGGAAAAAACAAGCAGGGGGGGCGGGAGGCGCAGGCCAGGCTGTGCCTGTCCTACGGTGTGGGTGGGATACGATTGAGTGTGTAATAGCCGGTGGGGTGCAACAGCGGTTGTCCGTCCTGGCTGCGGAGGCCTTGGGCGTGCAGTTCGTGGACAAACATTTCTCGCAGTCCATCGATTCGCAGTCGGATTCGCAGTTGGTCCTGGCTGAGTTGGACCGAGCGAATCGCGAGGCGTTTCTTTTGGATTTCGTCGCTGCCGTAGGTCGAATGGTAGGTGTAGGTGTAGCTGTTGGCGGAGTACGAGCCGATTTGGCGAGCCGTTTCGATTTGGACCGGGCGAGTCATCACCAGTTCGAACCCGTCGTGTCGTGCCCGGATCTCCTTGATTTCGAACGGAGTCTTTCCGGTCCAGACGAGTCGTTGCAGTCCGTAGGCTGCCGTCCCCAGGCTGCTCCAGCCGCGGTTGCTCAGTCCGGCAAACAGGCTTCCGTCGTGGCCTTGTGCCAGTCGAATGACGGCTGAGGCCAGTCCTTCGCGGAAGGGGAAGCAGGCACCCTGGTATTCGCCACCGACCTTTTCGAGAAAGACGCGGTTGATCGACGCCAGGGTGAATTCGCCGACGAACAGTTGGCCGTCGAAGGGTCCAAAGCGACCGTGGCTGTTGTCGAGCACGATGTCGGTGGCCGACTGGCCGACTTTCTTGTACGGGAACCAGACGGCTGGCGGCTTGAGGTGAGGAATTCGTTTGACGGCTTCGGGCAACGGCAGCCCATTGGGGATCGAGGTGATCCCCGAGATGGGTGAGCCGGGCAGGTTCATCGACGCGAGTGCTTCGGGGTGGTGAAAGAACGCTCCGGCCCGCATGTGGTGCAGCGAGTTGGTGCCGACCCAGTTGCCTTGCTGGTCGGTGTAGAACATGTCGCCGGCCCGGTTGGCTCCGAGTCCACTCGGAGATCTCATGCCCGCGCAAACCGGCACCAGCTTGCCGGACCTGTTGACCTGGACGCCCCAACCACGCCAGCGAGCCTGGGCCACGTTGAGTGTCTTGTTGCGGACCATCAGTGAGGACTGCTTGCCCTGGAAGCCCATGCCGATGTTGAGTGTCATCCAGAGATTGCCCTGGCCATCGAGCTTGGGGCCGAATGCGTATTCGTGGTAGTTGCCCGTCACGCCCCAGCCGTTGCTCACGCAGATGTATTCATCGGCCACCAGATCGCCATCGGTGTCGGTGATCCGAGTCAACTCGGTCCGCTGAGCGGTAAGAAACGAATTGCCTTGTCTGAGCAATCCGAGTGGTTCGTGCAACGCCTCGGCGAATCGCCGGTAGGTGATGTTGCGTGGCGGATCGTCGTAGACGCGATCCAGAAACCAGATCTCGCCCTTGCGGATCGTCACGGCCAGACGGTTCTTGCCTACGGGTGCCATGCCGCTGACTTCCAGCACCAGTCCCTTCGGCGGCGGTTTCCAGAACTTCGACCGGGATTGAGTGGCCGCCTGCGACGTCAAGATGGTCACCAGCCGGTAGTAGTCCGATTCGTCGGCCGCACGGGCCGTTTCCGAGGTGGGTGACATCAGTACGATCACCAACCCTGCTGCCAGGCCAATCGGCAGCCAGCCACCGCATCGATTGTTGTCCAATCGTTTCACCATCGGTAGTGGATCTCCACGACGGCCCTGGGCGCGATCACGATCGGGATCCTCCATTCGGACCTCCCTCCGATCGTCATCATCTTGTCGGCGTGACTGCGTTTGGTTCGGACCGACACGGTCAGCCCGTGCTCGTTGGTGTAGGCACCCGGGGCCGGGCTGGCCAGTGCTTGTCCGGTGAGGCCACGGATCCAGGCGGTCGGCAGTCCCGGCTTGGTTGTGGCCTGGTTGGTGATGGTCAGAGTTCGCTTCAGACCGTGTCCGGCGGTCGGTTCGATTCGGTCTTGGACCTGCAGCGTTCCCAGCGAGTAGAGCAGGGTGGGGACACGCGACTTGTCGAGGCGGTAGCCACCGAATCGGTAGGCGGTCGCCGGGTCCGTCGCAGCGGGCCAGGGCGAGTCGGCTGAGTTCAACTGGTTGAGGGCCAGGCCGTCGGGCAGCGAGATGAGTTGGTTGCCCAGGGGTGCTGCCGGCGGGATGAACCGGTTGAACCAGGTGGCGTGCGCGTCGAGAAATCGGCCTCGCCAGGCTTCGACCGCACTTCCGGTTCGAGCGTTGAAGGCGAAGTGGGTGCCGGATGGAAATCCGACAGCGATGGCGTGTCTGCCGGCTCGCTGCATGAACGTTCTCAGAATCAGCGGCCGCTCGCCGGGGACCAGTTCGTAGTTGTCGACCTTGTCGCGGATGATCTTTTCGGGCAACGGTTGACGCTCGATGTCGGCCATGTAGGCCCAGAGCGACGCGAGTTGGCGGTCGACGTTGCCGTCGAGGACATCCGGGCTGTTGGTCTTTCCCTTGGGAAAGAACGTCGGCATTCGCGTGCGTTTTTTTTGTGACGCGGGGTCGAGCAGGAATCGACGCATCCAGTCGGGTCGGATGCGACTTGTGGCACCGGCCAGGTCGACTCCGACCACACCTGGCAGGCGTTCGCTTCGGACCGGATGGCACTGAACACAGCCACGATCAACCAGGGTCCGACCGGCAGTTGCCAGAGGTGGGAAGTCGCCAAAGACCTTGCTGGGTGGCGAGTCGGTTCCGCGGTCGACGGCGGCCAGTTGACGCGGCAGTTGGAGTACTTCGCGGACGGGAAACACCGGCATGCGGGCTTCGAGGTGAGGCCGAACGTCACCGGTGCCTTCGAACACCTTTTGCATCCAGACGGTCTTCAGCTTGTTGCCGGCGCCGGTGAGAGTCGGAGGCAATCGTCCCTCGTCGCCAAGATCGGCGTGGCCGGCGGTCTCGAAGTAAGCTCGGCGACCGGGGCCGACTCCGCCCGTCTGCCCTCGAGTGTGACAGGCGTAGCAGTTGAGCGTCAGAAGGGTGCGGTGCAGGGCGAGAGCGGGCGACGGCAATGTGGTTGGCGTTGCGGACTGGATCGACAGGATGCCGGCTGTGATGGCTTTGCGTTGTTGTGGGTCGAGTTGGTAGCGAGGCTGAGCGGGTGTGGGGTTGGCCAAGCACGACTGGACGGCGGCCGGTCGCAACCGATTCAGGGGTGTGATCGGCATCTCGGCCGGTGGAAAGCGAGAGTTGACCGTGTGGCAGCGGTTGCAACCGAGCGATTGAAACATGCGTCGACCGGTCTGGATGAGTTTCGTGTCGTTCGAATGTGGCAGGGTGTTGGCTGGGGTGTTGGCTGGGGTGTTGGCTGGGGTGTTGGCTGGGTGGAGGTATGCGGCGAGGTTGGCGGCTTCGTGGGGTTCAAGTTTCAGAGACGGCATGCGTCCGGCGGGGCGAGTTGTTTCGGGCTGCAGCAGAAAGTGAGCCAGGGCTTCTCGAGTGTATTTGCTGGCCGGCTGGCCATGGGGAATCGAGGGGAACGGGCGTGCAGCGGTTTCGAGGCCGAGTTCCTTGAGTTCTTCGGGGTCGAGTTGAGTCAGCAATTTGGTGAGTTCGGAGGCGGGTTGCGGCCGGGCCTTGAACGTCGGGTCGGGCTGGTGACAGGCGACGCAGCCGATCTGGTGAAACAGCAGGCGGCCCCGGCCGGGGTCGCCCTTGTCGAAAAAACGTCCGGCAACCGGTCGCGACGCGGTCGATTTCAGTTCCGGATAACCTTCTCGCTGTGTCGACAGAAACGCCAGCAGTGCTGCGATTGTCCGAGTCTTCCTGTTGGGCGGGATGGCGTGGAGCAGATCGGGCATGGTCGTACCCGGATCGGTGGCTGAGGGGTTGTCGAGGTGCCTGGCGAGCCAAACGGCCTGCAGCCGGATGCCGACCGCTTCGAGTCGCGGACCACGTCGCGGTTCGAGGCTTCCGGGTCGAGTGCTCGAGTGGCAGGCCGTGCAGCTGAGTTCGCCCAGGAGCAACCGGCCGGCTTCGGCCGATTCGAGATCACCGTGTCGAGCGAACCGTTCGAAACCGGCGACCATCGCCGGGCGAGGTGGTTCGGCCGTGTTGGTGACCGGGTTGGTGACCGGGTTGGTGACCGGGTTGGTGACCGGGTTGGCGGTTTGGGCGACGCCGGGAAGTGCGAGCAGTGCGGCGGTGAGTCCGAGTCGGAGTGGAAAGCCGGGTATGCCGTTCACTGTCACGATCCGCAGGAGACAATCAGATCAGTTGGGCGATGGGTTTCGCTTCGCTGAGAATGTGGACCGGGCGGCCTTGGAAGTCGTTGTACGTCAGCGAGTGGTCGATACCCAGGTGGTGATAGACGGTCGCCAGCAGATCCTGCGGCGTGCAGGGACTTTGGGTGGGGTATTCGGACTTGCTGTTGGTTGCACCGACGACCTGTCCCATGCGAAGTTCACCGCCGGCGAGCAGGGCCGAATAGGCAGCAGGCCAGTGGTCTCGGCCGTAGGAGCGGTCGGGTGCTCCATAGCGCATGATTGGAGTCCGTCCGAATTCACCGACGACCACAACCAGGATCTGTCGTTGGAGGTCGTGGTCGTGGATGTCCTGGATCAGTGTAGCGAGTGCCTGATCCATGTAGGGCAAACGGGTTTTCATGTACTTGGCAAAGTGACCGGGTCGCCCGGCGTTGCCAGCATGGTCGTCCCAGTTGGTGAATTCGGGACCGGACTTGGGTGTATTGAAGTAGATGTTGATGACGGACGTCCCGGCTTGTGCCAGGCGACGTGCCAGCAGGCAGGCCTGTCCCCAGAGGTTTCGGCCGTAGCGATCTCGAAGCGTATCGGGTTCGTCGTTGAGGTCGAAGGCACGAGCCGATTCGGGGCTGGTCAGCATTTCGTAGGCCAGTTCGCGGAACTGGTCGGTACCCGCAAGGTTGCCTCTGAGGTCACCGGTGTGTCGAATGCGATCGAGTTGGTCGATCAGATTTTTTCGGTCGCCGAGTCGTTTGCCGTCCTTGCCTGTGGCGATCCCGGCGTGCGGGGCTCGGAATCCTTTGGCGTTGGGGTCGCCGATCTCGAAGGCACCGTGGTGCAGTCCGAGGTAGGCTGGGCGGGTCATGTAGGGTTTTTGGGGGATGGCCACATAGGGAGGCATCACGTTGGGTCCGGGGCCGAGCGCCTTGCTGGCGACGGAGCCGAAGTCGGGATGATGGCTCTTGGATTGAGATGTCGGGTCGGCCAGCAGCGGGGGTTTACCCGTGAGCACGGTGATCCCGCCGTCGCTGTGGCTGCTCATGTTGTGGTGCAACGAGCGGACGATCGAGAACTTGTCGGCGATCTTGGCCTGCAGTGGGAAGTGTTCGCAGATGTCCAGGCCGGGGACGTTGGTGGCGATCGGGTCGAACTGGCTGCGTGTGGCGGTGGGAGCGTTTGGCTTGAGGTCGTAGGTTTCCAGCTGAGAGGCTCCGCCGTGCTGGTAGAGCATGATGACGGAGGTGCGTTTGGAGCGATTGCCCGAGGCGGCCTTGGCGGCCAGCACATTGGGCAGTGTCAGGCCGCCCAGAGCCAGCGCGCCAATCTGCATGAATTCGCGTCGACGGACCGGTCCCGAGCAGTCGGTGGCGGAATTCTTGCGTGAGTTCATCACGTTTGACTCTTCGGATGGCCCATGGCATGTCCCTGTGTCTGGTATCGGCAGTATAAGGGAAGCGGTCGTCGCTCGAAATCGCATTCCGGAAAGTTGATGCGTTGAATGGTAGCTGGCATGCCCGTCACGGATACGGTTCAGGCCCGAGTTCTTCGACAGCCTGCTAACGGGGCGATATTTTCTGAGCGGCCAGTTTGTCGCGGTAGGCTTTCTCCTTGAGTGCGATGTAGTCACGGTACCCGGCCGGATCGACAAACGGGCTGATCGTGGCGCCGGCCTTTTGCCTGGGGTACTTGGCATGCATGCCGTAGTAGTTGCCGTGTGCGCCGAGGAAGTAGTCACATTTGAGCGAGTGGAGCACCTTGAAGGTTCGGGCAAAGTCGTCGGCGATCCTGGGGTAGTCGGGATTGTTGACCAGTTGGAATCCGGGATTGACGTTAGGGCTGCCGACGACGACGAGCAGTTTCTTGTGCTTTCCCTTGCCGACTTTGGCCGTCCAGGTCGTGCAGCCGGCGGTGTGTCCGGGTGTGTGTCGGGCGACCAGAGTGGTGCCGCCAAGTTTGACCGTGTCGCCGTCCTTGAGCACTCGGTCGACCGGGCAGGGTTGCCAGCGGCTGTCGGTGTAGAGGTATTGTCCCTTGCCACCGTTGGCGATCACCTTGTCGTCGCCGGTCATCACGTAGACTTTTGCGCCGCTGGCTTCACGAGCCCGAGCGTGTCCGGCGACGTGGTCGGCGTGGGCGTGGCTGGCGAGGATGATCTTGATGTCGGTCATCTGGAAACCCAGCGACTTGACCGATGCCTGGATCAGCGGGACCGTTTCATCGAAACCGGTGTTGATCAGCATGTGTCCCTTGGGTGTGGTGACCAGGTAGATGGCCAGGTCGTGCGACCCCACGTAATAGACGTTGTCGACGATCTTGTGAGCCGGGTAGGGGCCATCGGCTCGGGCGGCCGGATGGACACATAGCGCCAACAAGATGATCACGACGATCGGATTCCAGGCCAGGCCACGTCGAGTCAGCATCGGTTGTCTCCCTCAACAGAATTGGGGTCAGAGCTTGAATCGTGAATAGCGGTCGCTGATATGGAAGAACACAGCGACTGGGCAAGCTACTATTCACTATTCAAGCTCTGACCCCAAGTGTGGGTGTGTCGATCGTGTGGTTGGGGTTGCGGGGGCTGGGTTGCGGGGCTGGGCGATTCCGGTTGTT
>Ga0209403_10003849_pt1 | contig 16679 bp, 16 predicted proteins | sample ArcticOcean_MG_C_8_FD_187440 | JGI IMG/M metagenome (GOLD analysis project Ga0209403, IMG submission 187440) | Marine microbial communities from western Arctic Ocean - ArcticOcean_MG_CB11_86 (SPAdes) (version 2) | ecosystem: Environmental > Aquatic > Marine > Oceanic | place: Arctic Ocean... | reverse complement strand
TTCTGACATAGGATGATCAAATTGCTCTCTTTGCTGAGTGTACTCAACGGTGTCTTTATAGAGCACTTCCATGGCTCCAACCGCTTCAGCGCTAAGTGCTAGTATCGCGTCATTAGCTACTGATTGTAATATCTCAAACCCTTCATCAATATTCCCTATTACTCTGTCTTCACTAACCGATACATTTTCTAATGTTATTTCTGAAGCCCTAAGACCATCAACTGTAGGAAAGTTATCCATAGATAAGCCTTCTGAATTAGTGTCTATTAAGAATAAGGTGATCCCATCTTCGTCTATTTGACCGCCGCTGGTTCTAGCCGCAACAATTATATGATCGGCCGTTTCTGCATTTTGTACCATGGACTTTTGTCCATTTAATACAAAGCCATCTCCCTCTTTTCTTGCAGAAGTAATCACGTCTTCTAAATCAAAGCGACTTTGCTGTTCTGCATAAGCAAATGACAATTGCTTAGTGCCTTCGATTAAGCTTGGGAGTATTTCATTTTTTAAAGACTCCGAAGCTCCTTTTTTGAGAGCGCCTCCACTCATGACTACGCTTGCTAAGTAGGGTTCCAGTACAAGTCCTTTACCAAACTGTTCCATGATTACTAATACATCAATTTGATTTCCTCCAAAGCCTCCATCGGATTCATCAAACGGCAATCCAAGCCAGCCAAGTTCTGCCATGGATTTCCAAAAATCACTGCTGTAACCGCAGTCATTAGCACTTAGAGATATTCTTGTATTTAAGTCGTAGTTATCTTGAACAAAGCGCTCAACACTTTGTTGAATCATTTTTTGTTCTTCTGATAATTCAAAGTTCATTTTGATGACCCCTTAGTAAGACCGAGCACTTTTTTTGCAACCACGTCTTTCTGTACTTCGCTGGCCCCGCCATAAATTGTAAAATATCTACTGTTTAGGTATCCGGCCGTGCCACCTTTGGCAAATGGCAGGCCAATGTTTTTATCCCCCCAAGCAGGAGAATAAATACCACTAGCTTCAACTGTAAGTTTTTGTATTCTTTGTTTAATCTCAGTTCCTTTTAGTTTTAGAATAGAAGATTCAGGTCCTAATTCACCTCCGGCTGCTGCACTAGCAAGGCTTCTTAGCTCCGTATATTCAGTGGCCATTAAATCTATTTCCAATTCTGCTATCTTGGCTTTATAGCCCGAATCATCCATTAAAGTACCATTGCCTCTGGTCACTGTTCTTGCTTGATCTTTCAATTTTTCAAGTTCGAATAAAGATTTTGAAAGGCCGGCCAATCCTGTTCTTTCATGCTCAAGCAGGCCTTTTGCATACGTCCAACCTTTGCCTTCTTCACCAATTCTATTTTCAACAGGAACCTTTACATCGGTAAAGTGAACTGTGTTTACTGTGTGTGATCCGCCGAGAGTGATTATTGGTTTAACTTCGATTCCTTCTTGTTTCATAGGGAAAAGGAGGAAAGTAATGCCTTTCTGCTTAATGCCGCTATCATCCGTTCTTGTTAGGCAAAATATCCAATCTGCAACATGAGCAAGTGTGGTCCACATTTTTGACCCGTTTACCGTGTAGTAAGTCCCATCTTCAGAGAGAACAGCTTTAGTTTTTAAGTTTGCTAGGTCTGACCCCGCTCCAGGTTCTGAGTACCCCTGACACCAATTCACAGTTCTTTCTCTTATGGCTGGTAAAAATCTTTCTTGTTGTTCTTCATTGCCGTAACCCATGAGAATGGGAGCCAACATTCCTAGGCCAAAAGGAATATCAAAGGGTATATTTGCTTTGGCAGTTTCTTGTTCCCAAATGTAGTGTTGAGTCGGTGTCCAACCTGGTCCTCCAAACTTAGCTGGCCATTTAGGTACGTCCCATCCACCTTTCTCTTTAGCCTTTGCGAACCAATTATTTCTCCAGGCAAAATAATCTTCACCTTTCGCCATTTCATTTTCTTTAAAGAAGGTTCTAACTTCTTTTGTGAAGGCGAGATCTTCTGAGCTTAGTTCGATATCCATAAGTTATTATCCAGTTTCATTAAGGGGGTGAATATTAATGGCTTTTTTGCTTTTATGCTATGAAAGAGAATTTTTTTATTGATACCTAACCCTTAACGAGAGGCGGTCGACTTTCTTGAGTTTGTTAACGACTAAATCATAAGAGTTCTCAATCATCACTTCAATTTCATCACTTGGTATGGTTCCGTCTAGGACCACAGTATTCCAGTGGATTTTATTCATATGATAGCCCGGTATGACGGATTCAAATCGTCTTCTCAACATGATAGCTTCATCAGGGTCGCATTTAAGATTGACACGGGCAAAACCCTCCCTGTAAGCCAAGAAACCAAACATTTTTTCTCTGATCTTAAAAACGTGCACTTCGTTGCCAAAAGGAAAGTCTTCTATGGCTTCTGGACAGGAAAGGAAATAATTTCTGACTTGATCAGCTTTCATCTCTGATTCAATTCATCTGCCACCCAACTTATAGACCAATTATGTCCCAGTCGTCTTCCTCTGTAATTCTCAGGCAGCCTAGTGACGATGCTATCTTGAAGGCTAATTATCTGAGGATCTTTATCTAAGTCTTTAAACGCACCATCCAAATGTTGCTGCGTTCTCCATTGATAAAACCGCAGATTGGTTGAAACAAACCGGGGTTGTTCATAGTCGCAAAGAGAATTTAAGTTAGCAATGCCCGACAAAGGACCTGCAATGGCATGAATCTCAATAGGAATATCTTTTGACCACCTCTCTGAAAACATAGACACCAGAAGAGCACCGTAGCTATGACCCATAACAGTAATGCCATTTATATTCTTATTTTGTTCAAGAATTTGATTAATCTGTTCATTTAGAATATTAAAAGCAGGAGCAGGGCAGCCATTGTCATCCCATCTAAAAAACAGAGTTAAAGTTTCTTCATTGTCCAAGGTTTTAAGAGGGTATATCCATTCATAGCCTGGACTGTTACTTCCGTGAACAGCTATTAACAGATGGCTCTCCGTATTTTTTTTGATTTCTAATGAGTTCAGTCCAAACTCAACTGCCATTAGGTTTGCACCAGAATCTAAGTATTCTTTATCGGCATCTAGATCCTCCAACCACGGGTAAGGTCTTTCTGCTGTGCAAGAAGTGAATAGAATGAATAAAAGAAGAAAAAAGGAAATCTCTAGTCTAATCATCATTCTTTTTACTTGCCTGCCAGTTTATCAAACATAGTAAGCGTTTTTTCGTCCAGTCCCGCTTCTTCTGCATCATCTCTCATGGTTTTATAGGCATAGGGGTAAAGTGCTTTTTTTCTGGTGTGAGCAAGGTAAACAATGAAGCCCCATACATTAAGGGATACGCAAAGAAGTAATACCTCAGGCCTTATTAGGTCCCAAAAAAAGATCAACATAACAAATTGCAGTGTTGTTTCAGGCTTCGTTAAAAATATAACATTGAAGCCAAGCCTTCCTGGCATCATGGTAATCCAGAGCACCATCATGATCAGTGCTAAGCTGACAAATATCAATTCAAGTTCAAATCTTGTTACGGCGCCTTCCAGAATGCCATTCAACGCCACAAACCCTAACAAGAAACATAAACCGGCATGCATTTTGTAACCAACGGTTTCTTTCATGAACAAATAACTATTAGATTTGCCGTTTCTTTTAACCCACGGTTTTGCATCACCAAACGAATCTAATATTTCATAGATCCCGATGCCCATATAGACTATAAACTCAATCCACAAAACGACTTTAAGTGTAGTGGTTAATTCAAATAGTTCAGTTGCTCCCATAATTTTTCCCTTATTTCTTGGACCTTAAATATAACAATTTTTTTCTTCCTGAGGGTACAATTATTTCATAAACACGGAGGAGTATCATGGACATAGATATCTTAGAAAAATTAAAGAATGGGTCGGCAGGCCCTTCGATGAAATTTTTTAATTTAAAGTATGAAGATAACGATAATGAAATTTTTAGATTTAGCGCTTTATTTCCAGAACAGAGCGCTAATCCTATGGGGTTTGTGCAAGGAGGAATGATTTCTGCAGTTTTAGACGATGCCACTTCCGTTGTCATGATATCTGGGTATCAAGGCGAAAAAGGTCCGCTGACAACAAATTTGCACGTTTTATTTCATAGACCCATGCCGCTTGGTCGTGCCAATATTGAAGTAAAAGTTATTAAATTGGGTAACAGAAGCGCCACAGCTGAAGGAAGAATTTATTCAACTGATAATAAATTGGTGGCTACTTTGCTCCATTCAGCTCAGCCAGTAGACAGACCGCCCCAGTGAGATAAAATAAGTGAAGGAGAGAATTATGAAGCCAGTATGTTTAGTTTTAGGAGCAGGAGCAGGCATCGGAGGAACGGTAGCTGCAAAGTTTGCTAGAGAAGGATATCACTCTTGCTTGTGCAGAAGATCAGATCAAGAAGGCTTGGATCGATTAGTGAAGGGCATTGAAGATGAGGGCGGTTCAGCGAGCGGTTATTTAATTAACGCCATTGAAGATAATGCCATTGAAGAATTAATCCATTCAATAGAATCAGATATTGGACCCGTAGAGGTGGTGGTGTACAACTTGGGAGCACAAACCGGCATGAAGCTTCTAAAAGACACAACTCATAAAGAATTTGAATGGGGCTGGAGAATGGCCAGTCTAGGTCTGTTTAGGGTAGCAAAAGTGCTTTGCCCTCTCATGAAAGAAAGAGGAAAAGGAACTATCTTAGTAACTTCAGCAACTGCTGCAATGCGAGGCAATGCCACGCAGCACTCTCATGCAGCTGCTATGGGTGCCAGAAGAATGTTGTGCCAATCCTTAAATGCAGAATTCTCCAGTAGTGGAATTCACGTTGCTCATATAGTAATTGATGGAGCAGTTGATGCACCGGACACACTCGGCAAAATGCTAGGGCCAGAAATGTTTCAGAAATTTAGAGAAACTAAGGGCATGGAACATGATGGTCTTTTGCTCCCTAAAGAAATTGCGGAAACGTACTTTCATTTAGCTCACCAACACAGGTCAGCCTGGACACATGAGTTAGACCTTAGAGCTTTTTCTGATTTGGCTTGGTGGAACCACAGCACAATGTTAGAAGATTAAGAGACCCTAAATCTTTCTATCTGGATATCGTCCTCTCCAAGGTCTGCGTAATTATCATTTACTCTGCCTTGAATATATTCTTTCCAAGTAAAAGAACTGTAAAGATCAGATTGATCAGAAAGGTCTTTGATGGGTTTAAGTATTGCATTACCTTTTGGGTTATAAAAATAAGGAGTGCTGTAACGAGTATTACTGGTTCTTTTAAGAACTCGATGTATTGCTGCAACGTATTGATCATTAGTCCAAACTTGCATTGCATCCCCTAAATTTACAACGATAGTGTCCTCTTCTGGTTCAATGTCTATCCAACCAAATTCTCTAGATTTAGCTTGCAGGCCTCCAGTCATATCTTGAAGTAATAAAGTTAATATCCCCGGATCCGTGTGATGATGAAGTGCCATATCCCCTAGTTCAGTAACCTTTTTTTGATCTTGAAGACCTAAAGGATCATCAGTAGGGTAAAAATTTAATCTCACATTGCTGGTTTTAGATTCGCCAGTAGGCAATTCTATGTGACTCTTATTTAATGCATGAAAAAGAAGATTTAAAGTTTCTTCAGCAACGACTGAAGCCTCTTCGAAGAATGTTTCCATCACATTCTTAAAATCTTTGTCATCTGGCCATTGATTAAAATCATCACCATTTACTTTGGGTTTCATGTAGTCAAAAACTTCTTTTAAGTCCCTCTTTTGTTTTGTGAGCTCTCTATCGTAATAGCCCAGGGGAATGGTTTCCGTTCTTGTGATGGACAGTTTATCTTGGCGTGGTTGTTCGAAGAACCATTTGGATGACTCCCACATATCATTAATTGCTGACTGCATGCCATGATTTTTTAATAAGAAAAAGCCATGATCTCTGCAAGCAGCATCAAGCTGCTCAAGTTGACCGGGGTCAGTTTTTGCTAAAGCAAAATCTATTGTAGGTACATTACTTGCCTTCATGATCAGAAGCTCTGTGGTTAAAGCCTATAGCAGACTCAAAAGCATGCATTGCTTTAAGCACTGTTAAATCTTCACGTTGACCGCCAATTATTTGTAATGCTACGGGTATCCCAGATTCAAGCACTCCCACCGGTATTACGCCTGCAGGGTTTCTTGTCATATTTATGCCCATAGTAAAATCTACCCAGGCAGGAGTCTCTTTTCCATTAACATATCCATCTCCTTCTATCTTAGGCGCTTGTCCGCAAGTTGCGGGAGTGATTATCAAAGGCGATTCTTTAAAAACTTCTTCTAGCTGATAGCCAAGTTTATGACAAGCATCAATCGAAGAAGCGTAAGCAGCTCCATCCATACCAACTCCCATTTCTATAAAGAGTCTAAGTAGCGGGTCAATTTTTTCATACTCTGTCGTGCCAATAAGATGCTGCTGTCTTCTAGCGCAAGCTGAAGCCCAAAATACCATCCATGCATCAACTGGGTTTTCGCTCCAGATTGTGTCTTTCTCTATAATAGTCACTCCAGCTTCTTGAAGAGAAGAGATGGCTTTTTCGCAAACGTCTAACACTTCTTTATCTACGTCTGAGAAACCCATCGTAGGAGACCATATAGCAGTTTTAGGCAATTCCCCTGATAATTGTTCTGCCCAATTTGGACTTCCACCTTCAAGCGAAAATATATCAGTAGGATCAGCACCAACCGTGGCATCTAAAGCTATTGCATTGTCCATGGTTGTTCTTGCCATAGGTCCTTTAACGGTCAACAAACCTGAGCCAGGAGGAGTTGTTCCTCCGATGGGTATTCTTCCTTGAGAAGTCTTAATCCCACTCAAACCACCAATGGCTGCAGGTATCCTAATTGAACCACCTCCATCCGAACCTGTGCCTAAAGGAATCATTCCAGAAGCTAATGCTGCAGATGTTCCTCCAGATGAACCGCCAGATGAATATTCCAAATTCCAAGGATTTTTAGTTGCTCCAAAGGGTTCATTATCCGTTTTACCTTTATGTCCAAATTCTGGAGTATTTGTCTTTCCTAGAACAACACAACCCGCTTGTCTTAGCCTGCTCACTAATATTGAATCTTCTGCAGCCGGACTGTCATTAACGTGTAAAGCCGATCCAAAAGTAGTCACAAAACCTTTGGCATCTTCAAGGTCTTTAACGCCTATTGGTATTCCTGCCAGAGGGCCAACATTTTCTCCTTTCGATATTCTTTCATCCAGAGAGATGGCTTGTTTTATAGCATCTTCAGAATTGACCGCACAAAACGCATTAATGATTTTATCTTGATTCTCTATGTTGCTTAATGCTGCTGATGTAATTTCTTTTGCAGAAATAGCTTTAGACTGAACTTTATCCGCTAACTCACTGATTGAATAATCTCTGAAATCCATTGTCTTCTCCCCGATGTCTTATGGTCTACTTGCGTCTAATAATATCACTATTTAAAGGGCTAATTTTTATATTCATTCATATCTCATTTTGAGTGGTGTTTTTAAGACAACGGAGGGCTTCTTCATTAATGTAATATTATTAGGGATTCTCAGTTTAATTACTTTTTACTAGTTATAATTACTTAAAGAAAATCTTTTGACACAACTAATAATTTAATAAAAATAAGATGCATTTTGAACACACCAAAAAAACCAAAGATCTAATAAATATTGTTTCTCAATTTATTGCAGAAAACGTTCGACCAGCAGAACAAGTTTATAAAGATCAGATGGAAACATTTAGAAACGAAGGGAACCAATGGCAAGTTCCAGCCGTCATTTATGAGTTAAAAGAAAAAGCAAAATCTGAAGGGCTGTGGAATTTTTCTTTAACAGGTGAACTTGGTTATGGACTTACCAATTTGGAATACGCTCCTTTGGCTGAAATGATGGGAGTGGGTTGGGTTGCAGAAGTGTTTAATTCGTCTGCTCCAGATGCAGGAAACATGGAGGTCTTAGATAAATACAGCTCTGAAGAACAAAAAGAGAAATGGCTAAAACCTTTACTGGAAGGAACCATGAGATCAGCTTTTGCCATGACAGAGCCCAACGTAGCGTCTTCAGATGCCACCAATATATCAAGCACTATAGTTGCCGATGGTGATGACTATGTGATCAATGGAGAAAAGTGGTGGACTTCAGGTTACGGAAGACCCGATTGTGGTTTTATGATTTTTATGGGAGTTTCTAATCCTGATGCACCAAAGCATCAGAGGCAATCTCAAATTATTATTCCTAGAGATACTCCAGGTATAAATTTAGAAAGAATGCTAACGGTTTATGGTTCAGACCATGCTCCTAATGGTCACGCTCATCTAACTTTTAAAGATGTCAGGGTACCAAAAGAGAACATGATTTTAGGTGAAGGTCGTGGTTTTGAGATTGCACAAGGAAGATTGGGGCCTGGACGCATTCATCATTGCATGAAAATTATTGGTGCTGCTGAACAGGCTTTAAAGCTTTTATGCGAGAGAGCGACTACGCGAATTGCTTTTGGTAAAGCCATAGCTGAGCTAGGAGGTAATTATGATGTCATTGCTAGATGCAGAACTGAAATAGAAATGTGCAGACTCTTAACACTTAAAGCTGCTTATATGATGGACACAGTAGGTAATAAAATTGCTAAAAGTGAAATTGCACAACCGAAAGTAGAAGTTCCAATGATGGCGGTCAGAGTCATAGAGAGAGCCGTCCAGATTCATGGTGGAGCAGGTGTTTCACAAGACACTCCTCTTGCTAGTCTTTATAGTTCAATTAGATATCTAAGAATAGGGGATGGACCTGATGAAGTTCATCTTAGAACTATTGCAAAAGAGGAATTAAATAAATACGAAAGTTAGTGCTGAGCAGGTTTTAATTCTACTTTTTTATTACTAATCATCTTTAGGGCGAATTCCATTTCTTTTGAGGCGTTGTGATTGTTTATTTCAAAGTGATCGGAGTTTTTTGCTGCTATCATAATTCTTCCTGAATCGGTGTCTAACCTTATACTTTCGGTGGAGAATATCTCATTATTTGCAGTGATAACAACCGCTTCAATATCGTTGTTTAAATCCTCTGGATGACAGCCTTCTATTAGTTCTTTCAGTTCTTTTAGTTTCATTTCGCGGCATTCTAAACTTTTATATTTAAAAACAACAGCACTGTCTCTAATTTATTATTTCTTAGATAGAAGAAAAATCTTTTGCCAAAGAAGTCGTGGTTTTTTTTAGAATTTCTTTGGTTCGAATATTGTATTTCGGGTGGTCTATACCTGCGTATAAAGTCATTCCAGCCTGGAGATCTTTAATCATGAGGTTGCTAAGATTAAATTCTAGGACAAAAGCCATTAGGTGATCTTCAATTACAGATGATTCAATATCTAAATTCGAATTACCAAAGACTCTGTCGTTTTCTCCTATTTGTATCCAAGCTTTCTTTTTAATCTCTTCTTTGTTTTCAATAAAAGCAATTTGATCTTCTTCCTTGTCATGATGAATAGTCATTGTGGCTTTAAGGTTGTCAATACTAGGTAACAGCAGGTTAAAAGCAGAAAGTTTTTCTTGAACCTCCTCATTGACGGTAACATTTGAACTTCTTAAGACTTCTTGAAGTTTGCTTTGAATTGTTACTTTGTTTTCAAATAACAAACTTACGTTCTTGCCTATTTCTACTGTTCTTATCTCCCTATCGGAATTAGCCATAGATAGTAGTCCATCTCTTTTTTTGTCGTATTCTTCTGCGCTTAATAAATCTGCAATCTTTAATTCAGTCATAAATTTTCTAAGTATTGTTTTAAAGGGCGCTATCTTAAAGAAGGTTGTCTAAGAAATAAAACATACATTAGAAATAATTTAAATCTATCTAGACTTTTATTTATAGATGCATACCATTACTACTAATGTAAAGGGGCGGTCGCTGACCTGAGATCTAAAAAAGAAACCCTTTGAACCTGATCCATACAATAATGGCGGAGGAATTGCATGCTTTCTAAAAATAGATCTTTTGTTTTAATTCTTTTATTACTTTCTTTGTTCAGCAAAGAAATAATCTCTGACACCCTTGAAGAGATTGTTGTCTTAGGAGATTGGCGTCAAACATCACCGGAAAAAAAAGATTCCAGCATTATTTTATTGGATGCCAAGACAATAGAGGCGCAATCAACAAACCACTTTGAACAACTTGCTTACCTTGTACCCAATTTAAATTTTGCGGCCAGTGATTCCAGGGCAAGGTACTTTCAGATTAGAGGGATTGGCGAAAGATCTGGATACCAAGGCACACCTAATTCTTCCGTAGGATTTTTAATAGATGATATTGATTATTCAGGGCAGGGAGGTATAGCCACTACCTTTGATGTTGATCAGATCGAAATTCATCGAGGGCCCCAAGGCTCCAGAATAGGGGCCAATGCCTTGGCGGGATTGATATATATTACGACGAAAGATCCTACGGATGAGTTTGAAGCTTCAGGTGAAATAACTTTAGGTTCTTATGGGAAAAGAAGTGCTGGTCTTGCTGTTGGTGGGCCTTTAAATAAGAATGAAGATATTTCATATAGGCTTGCTCTTAGCCAAGATAAAACGGATGGTTTCAGAAAAAATCTTTATTTAAAAAGATCTGATACTTCCAGAAAAGATGAAATGACAAGTCGGTTTAAGATGAATTGGCAGATGAATAAAAAAACAGCGATTAAATTATTAATTTCGCGAGTTAATCTTGATGACCCTGCAGATATCTGGACTCTTGATGGGAGTTTAAACACCCTTTCAGATAGATCGGGAATGGATTCTCAGAAAACGAAATCCTACGGCTTGAAGGTTTTTCATAATTTTAATGGCTTTGATTTACAAAGTTTAACAAGCTCTACCGATACTGACGTTATTTTTAGTTACGATGCAGATTGGGGCAACAAGGAATCATGGGATCCTTTTGTGTACGATTATTTTTCTGAAACCTTCAGGGACAGGAAAACCGTAAGCCAAGAATTTAGACTTGTTTCAAATGAAGCCGATCTAATTAATGATGAAAAGTTTGAGTGGATCTTTGGACTGAGTTATTCAGAAATTGAAGAATCTAATCTTAGGCAAGATGATGGTAATTATGGCGAGCCTTCTGATCCCTACGGGCCTTATTTTAGCCAATCTTCTTCATCAAGTGATTACAAGTCAGAGAATTTTTCGGTGTTTGGGAATCTGGGTTATTTTCTTTCTGAATCCCTAGAATTGTCTTTAGGAATGAGATGGGAGGATTGGCAGTCAGAGTATTTCGATACCCTTGGAGATAACTTTAACCCATCAAATAACATGACCGGAGGCAAGGTGTCTTTAATTAAAAACTTAGAAATAGACACAAGCCTTTTTGCCAGTATCGCCAAAGGCTATAAGCAGGGAGGCTTCAATTTAGGTTTGGGCTTAGAAACAAATTCTTTGAACCAAAACCTTTTGTATGAACCTGAGTATCTTACCAATTACGAATTGGGCATAAATTCTAAAATATTAGATTCTAGATTAACCCTTTCAGCAGTAATATTTTATTCTGATAGAGAAGATCAACAAGTTCTTATATCGACTCAAGTGGATCCTTCTGATCCTAACACTTTCTCTTTTTTAACCAAAAATGCTGCCGAAGGTTTGAATTACGGGCTTGAGATGAATATGAATATGGATTTAAACGAAAGTTTATATATTTTTGCCAACTTAGGTTTGCTAGAAACAGAAATCAAGAACTGGAAGTCTAGACCCGATCTTGAGGGGAGGGCGCAAGCCCATGCTCCTAAGAGAAGTTACGCTGTAGGTTTAAATTGGAAACCAGCTAAGAATTATTTTTTAAGACTTGATGTAACAGGGAAAAGCAGTTTTTATTACTCTGATTCGCACGATAAAAAATCACAATCGTATTCCTTAACAAATTTAAGTTTGGGTTACCGAGAAGATCAATGGAATGCAGAATTATGGATACGAAATGTATTTGACAGTTACTATTCAGTAAGAGGATTTTATTTTGGCAATGAACCGCCTAACTTTGAAGATACTTTGTACGAAAGACATGGAGACCCCAGACATTTTGGAATTTCTCTGCAATATGATTTTTAATCTTTTGATCAACCTTTAAATGGAAATCCTTGCTGTTTCTTTGGCTGTGCTCTACTTGGCTTTAGCTATTAAGCAGAACATTCTTTGTTGGTTGGCTGCAATATTAAGTGCGATCTTGTATTTTTTCGTTATGTATTCTGCAGGACTGTACATGGAGGCTTGTTTGCAGATTTTTTATATAGTCATGGGGTTTTACGGATGGTCGCAATGGCAATCAAATGAGTCTAAATTTATTGTAAGAAGCTGGAGCAGCGCAAATCATTTCAAAGCAATCAGCTTAATTGTAATACTTGCCCTGACTTCAGGTTTTTTACTAGAGACTTACACGGATGCAGCCCTGCCATTTTTTGATGCTCTAACTACTTGGGGTGCTGTGGTTGCTACTTATATGGTTGCTAAAAAACTTATAGAGAACTGGATTTACTGGTTTGTGATTGATTTTATTTCCGTATTTTTATTTCTGTCTAGAGATTTACACTTAACGGCTTTATTATTTTTGGGGTATCTCGTGATGATTTGTTTTGGCTACAGAGCATGGCATAAAACAAGACTGAACATAAAAAAAGGGGCTTCTGCTAAATAGAACAGAGCCCCTTTTTTTGATTTATTGCTTCAAATTAGCAAAGATCAAGGTCCATCACTTTTTTCCATGCTTTAAGAAAATCATCCACAAATTTCTGATGAGAATCATCACTTGCATAGACTTCGGCTAGGGCTCTCAGTTGTGAATTGGAACCAAACACAAGGTCTACCCTGGTTCCGGTTCTCACGGATTCTCCCGTAGAACGATCTTTAGCTTCATAAGAGTTGCTACCTGTCGTGTGCCACTCCACTTTCATATCAAGTAAGTTGATAAAGAAGTCGTTTGTTAGCTTCCCTGGGTTATCAGTAAATAAGCCATGGCCATCTGCACTGATCCCTAAGGCTCTCATGCCTCCAACAAGCACTGTCATTTCAGGAGCTGTCAGTTCAAGCAGTTGCGCTTTATCCAACATCATTTCTTCTGAACTAACATTGGCATCCGATCGATGATAATTTCTAAAGCCATCAGAAACTGGCTCTAAAACATCAAAAGATTCAACATCAGTTTGATCCTGAGAAGCATCGCCTCTACCAGGAGTAAATGGAACGCTTGATCCGGATGCTTTTTCAATACCTACATTACCGGCTAAAACAATAATGTCTGCAATTGAAGCTCCAACTTCAGAAGCAATCGGTTCTAATACGTTCAACACTCTTTGGAGTTGCTCTGGCTTATTAGCTTCCCAATCTTTTTGAGGAGCAAGACGAATTCTGGCACCATTTGCACCGCCTCTCATGTCCGAGCCTCTGTACGTCGAGGCACTAGCCCAGGCCGTCTCAACCATTTCTTGAATTGTTAAATCGCTATCAGAAATCTTAGATTTAGCACTTTGAACATCAAAGTCAGCATTTCCAGCAGGCACGGGATCTTGCCAAATGAGTTCTTCTTCAGGTACTTCAGGTCCTAAATATCTTGATTTAGGTCCCATGTCTCTATGGAGTAACTTAAACCATGCTCTTGCAAATGCATCGGCAAATTCTTCAGGGTTTTCATGAAAACGCTTTGAAATTTTATTGTAAGCCGGGTCTTCACGAAGAGCCATATCTGCTGTCGTCATCATTGTAGGTACTTTTTTACTTGAATCTTCTGCGTCAGGAGCTAAATCTTCTTCTTTAGGATCTATTGCGTGCCAAACAATGGCTCCAGCAGGAGTAGTTGCTTGTTCCCATTCATACCCAAACAATAAGTCAAAATAACCATTGTCCCATTGAGTAGGATTAGCAGTCCATGCTCCTTCAAAACCACTTGTGATCGTATCACTGCCTTTTCCTGAAGCGTAAGAGCTGATCCAACCAAAACCCATTTCTTCAATTGCAGCGCCTTCTGGCTCAGTACCAACGTTATCATCAGGTCCAGCTCCATGTCCTTTTCCAAATGTATGTCCGCCGGCTACAAGAGCAACAGTTTCTTCATCATTCATAGCCATTCGGCCAAATGTTTCACGAATATCTACTGCACTGGCAAGAGGGTTTGGATCTCCATCAGGGCCTTGAGGATTTACGTAGATTAAACCCATTTGAACGGCACCCAGTGGGTTAGCTAAATCTCTTTCACCACTGTAACGTTCATTGGTTAGCCATTCTTTTTCAGCTCCCCAATTGATGTCTTCTTCGGGAGCCCAAATATCGGGTCTTCCTCCTCCAAAGCCAAAGGTTTTACCTCCCATAGACTCAATAGCTACATTACCAGCAAGAATTAATAAATCTGCCCAACTAATCTTATTGCCATATTTCTGCTTAATTGGCCAAAGAAGTCTTCGCGCTTTATCTAAATTTCCATTATCAGGCCAGCTGTTTAAAGGGGCAAAACGTTGAGCACCTGTACCTCCGCCACCACGTCCATCACCGGTTCGATACGTACCTGCAGCGTGCCAAGTCATACGAATAAAAAAAGCACCGTAGTGACCATAGTCAGCAGGCCACCAATCTTGAGAATCTGTCATTAGATCATTTAGATCTTTTTTTAGAGCCTCATAGTCAAGCCGTTTAAAAGCTTCGCTATAATCAAAACCATCATCCATCGGATCGGATTTTTTGTCGTGTTGATGCAAAATACTCAAATTTAATTGATTCGGCCACCAATCTTTATTTGACGAACCTTTGCTGTCATTGCTCGAAAGAGAACCATGCATCACTGGGCATTTGCTTTCAGTATCATTAGTCATATCTAATTTCCCCTAGATTTAAAATATTTGTTCTTTAGTGCGGGTGTGCTTCATTAAATTTTACAGATTTTTTAAATCAGCGCTACAAATTCATACATTAAAAAACGATTACGTAACTTTATATAAAATTATGAATCTTAATCATGTCATTTATTAATTTTATAAATATGAGAGAATGAACTGACTTGATTTTAATTGGGAGCTAAAAATGGCAAAAGCTTTATATCCTGGAACCTTTGATCCTGTTACTTTGGGTCATATTGATCTTATAGAGAGAGCCCTTCATTTATTCGATGAAGTGACCGTAGCCATTGCAACAAGCGAATCCAAAACTCCGTTATTTACTTTAGAAGAACGTATTGATCACATACTAAGAATCTTTGAAGGAAATAAACGAATCAAAGTTATAGGCTTTACAGGTCTAGTTGTAGATTTAGCAAAAGAAGAAGAAAGCAATATTTTAATAAGAGGCCTTAGGGCAGTTTCAGATTTTGAATACGAACTTCAATTAGCAAATATGAATAGGGCCATGTCCCCTGATCTTGAGAGTATATTTTTGACCCCAAAAGCTAAATTTTCTTTCCTTTCTTCAACTTTAGTTAGAGAAATTGCTTCAATGGGAGGAGAAATATCTTCTTTTGTTGATCCTGTTATTGAAGAAGCATTAAAAGAGCGCTTTAAGCTGTAGTCTTATTTTTGGCATTCAGGGCAATAAACACTGCCTCTTTGACCTATTTTTAAATTCTTAAGGATAGATTTGCAGATTTTACATTCCTGTCCTGATCTTCCGTATACATTTAAACGTTGCTTGAAGTAACCAGGCTTGTTGTCACCTCCGACAAAATCCCTTAGCGTCGTTCCTCCTTCTTCAATGGATTTATTTAGTAAATTGCGTATTTCTATGGAAAGAGATTCATATTGATTCTGAGAAACTTTACCCGCATATTTTTTTGGTCTAATGCCCGCCAGAAATAATGCTTCGCTCGCATATATATTTCCAACTCCAACAACAATTTTTGAATCCATAATAAAATTCTTAACAGGCATTTTTTTCTTTCTGGATTTCTCAAAAAGATGGGCTCCTGAGAATTTATTACTCAATGGTTCAGGACCTAGTTTGCTAATGAGAACATGAGAACCTGGATCAGTGGTCCATAAAAAGGATCCAAAGCGTCTGGGGTCTGTATATCTCAAGGTAGAATTATCATCAAAACAAACGTCTATATGATCATGTTTCTCAGGGGCAGCTTTATTATCAAATATTCTAAGACATCCCGACATTCCTAGGTGAATAAGCACAAAACCTTTTAGGCTCTCAAGAATAAGGTATTTACCTCTCCTTTTTATGGATAAAAAAGAGTTACTGACAAGGTTGGTTTTTAGACTTTTTACTGGAACTGGCCAACGTAAAGAAGGATTTCTTACAACTATTGAGGTTATTTCCTTATTTAATATGTGAGGTTCAATTCCTCTTAGAGTCGTCTCAACTTCAGGTAATTCTGGCACTATATGGAGCTTATTGCCAGCAGTATGAGTTTCATACTTTACTCCATTCTCTCGCTAATGGAGATTAAGTCGCCTGGGTTTAATGAACCAACTGAAGCTTTTAATCTAAGCATTGCTATAACGTACTCATACCTAGAATTTGCATACTCAGTTTGAGCAGAAAACACTCTTTTTTGAGCATCAAGCAGGTCCACCGTATTTCTTGTTCCAACTTCGTAACCCACTTTCGTAGCTTCAAGTGCCGACCTGGTAGAAGTTAAAGCTTGTTTTCTAGCTGTTACATTGGCAACTTGTGTTTGGACTCCAAAATGGTTAGATCGAATATCTCTAATGGCCGCTCTTTCTT
>Ga0209403_10003846_pt1 | contig 16694 bp, 18 predicted proteins | sample ArcticOcean_MG_C_8_FD_187440 | JGI IMG/M metagenome (GOLD analysis project Ga0209403, IMG submission 187440) | Marine microbial communities from western Arctic Ocean - ArcticOcean_MG_CB11_86 (SPAdes) (version 2) | ecosystem: Environmental > Aquatic > Marine > Oceanic | place: Arctic Ocean... | reverse complement strand
CATAAGCGTCACTCGACCAAATGTCCATCGGTCAATCGGATCGCGATCAACCATCGGATACTCAAAAATATAATCAGCTTCATCAAAAAGCGCTGGCACGTCAAGCCAGTCAAACTGCCAATCAACAAAGGGTGCAATGAAGTCTTCCAGACGTCCCGGCTTTGCCCAATCGTTGAGACCGAGGTCTTCACGAGGCTGTTCTGTAACCCAGTTTATTAATTGGGTACCATCATCAAATTGACGTATTGGATAGACAGTCATCTTACCACGCGATACGGTGCCAACTCGGGTTACACTTGCCCCACTGAGGAACGGTTTACGCCGTGTAACTCCTCGCCACATATTAATTCCACCGAATTGTGGCCCACCTTCAGAGGGATAAAACTGTTTTCGGACAACTGAATGGAATCCATCAGCGGCGATCAAAATAGCACCGGTTTTCGATTCAGCGTTAGAAAAATGCACCAAAACCTCCTCGGCATTCTGTTCAACCGAAGCACAGCTATGATCCAACTGAACCGCATCAGAACCTAACCTTTCCACAACAGCTTCAAATAAAACCCGATGAAGATCAGCCCGGTGAATAGAAAAATGTGGAAATTCATACCCTGCAAATTTGCCACAGGGCTCAGCGAATATAAGCTGGCCATGGCGATTATAATAAGTAAATTCTTTTGCTTCTACGCCGAAAGCCTCCAAATCACGTTCAAGCCCCAGCACACTCAATTCCCGAATAGCATGAGGTAACATATTGATGCCAACACCCACCGGCTTAAATTCAGGCGCCGCTTCATAAACCCTGCAAGCTAGGCCATGGGAGTGCAACGCAAGCGCCAATGTGAGCCCACCAATCCCTCCGCCAATTATTAAGATTTCCTGATTTTTTTCTTCCATTAAACTTACCTTGTCTTAAGTATGCTGATAAATTACCACCCTAAGGAAAGGATAATTCTAATTCCAAGTAATTTCAATTAAATCGATTAAAGAAATAGTTGCTAATATTCTTTTCAGGATAAGTTATTTGTGGCACGAATAAATACTTTATTCTTTAGATAAAACAAATTGATACCGCCTGCTAAAATATATGCCAGCGGAACGTTGTTCAAAATTAATTCTCACAAACAAGGGTATTTGGGGGCTTAAATGCAATATTTTACGTGGGGAATTAATAAGCCAGGGACCAAAGAGCAGCGAACGTCATTAATAAGGACGCATTGGAATTTTATTGAAAAATATGATAAAAACCTTATCGCTCGTGGTCCTGTAATGGACGAAGGTGACCTTAGTGTTGTTATTGGCTCTATTCATATAGTGGAACTTCCGGATCTTAACGCAGCCAAAGCTTTTGCATATGACGAACCCTTCGCCAAGGCCGGTCTTTTTGAATCGATTTTAGTGAGCCAATTCAAACTAGAACTCGGAAGAACCCAATTCGATTTTATCAGTAATCCAGATTTTTTGCGGTTTTTCATATATTGTCCAGTAACGACCCATTATAAAAAAACAACCCCAGAACTAACGGAGGCTCATAACGCCTATTGCAAAAAATTCGACAAGCACTTTATTTGTCGAGGATCACTTTTAACCAGTGACAACACGTGGCAGGGAAATATATATTTTCTTGAATTTGCCGATAGGATTGATGTTGATAATTTTCTTGCAAGCGAACCTTTTGCAAGGCCAAATATTTACGATAGGATAGAAATATTCCGTTGGACAATGGGGGGGCCAGAGAACCTTAACGCCGCCGGTGCCTTGAGCTAGTAAACGACATGCAACTCTCCATCATTGAACAAATTTTAATTCGATCCAGTCCAACTAATGATGGTTTAGCTATTTGGTGTTTACCCGGGTTTGCCGATAGTGGTGCAGCCTTTTCGGCTCTACATCAAACAGAGTTTGCCAAATCAGCACAAGTTATTACTCCCGATCTACCCGGATTTGGTTCTAGCCCCATTAATAATCACGCTTGTACAATCGACACCTACGTTGCCACACTCCTTAAACTTATTGATAACGTAACACCAGACGCAAAAATTGGTTTTATTGGCCATTCGGTCGGCTCTATCATAGCTGTCGAGACCGCCCTTCATTTAGGTGATCGTTGCCAAGGCGTATTTTCAATCGAAGGTAATCTAACAAAAAACGATGCCTACTTTTCAGGTCAAGCCGTTAATTTTGACACTCCTCAAGAATTCAAAAAATTATTCACCGATAAAATTTGGATCAAAGGAGAAAGCAATAAAATCTTCCGCGCTTATTTTAGTAGCTTAAAACAAGCTGATGCGACGGCAATGTGGCGCTTCGGTCAAGATGTAAACCAATATAGTAAAGGAGACTTACCCGGGAAAAAGGTTATGAAATTAAACTGTCCTTTTCTTTATTTTTGGTGTTCAGATAACACACCGATCGCGTCACAAAAGTTTTTAGACTCAAATAAAATCAACAATACCCAAATAACCGGCACGAGCCACTGGCCAATGATCGATGCGTCAGAATTAACGGCAAAACATCTATTAAATTTTTTTGAAAAACAAAAATAACTCCAAGGACGAATTTAATATTTCTGATATGAGAATCTAATCAACGAGAAAATAAAACAAATATATCCGAGTCTAAATAAATTTTCCCCTCGCTAAGATACTATCAAATATTTTTTTAATAGTTGCATCTGCGCAACCAAAAATAATATTGTTAAAACTAAAATACCAAATACCTTAAAATTAACCCAAAAATCAGTGGTTTGAGTTCTCCAAACTGCCTCATTCAGCAAGGCCATAGAGAAAAAGAAGATTGCAAACCGGCGAGTAAGAAGGACCCAACCTTGGTGTTCCATTTTTAAAGAAGCGCCAAGTAGTTTCTCAAGAAAAATATTCTTTGTGTATAAACCCACCAAAAGGACTAACCCAAAGACAATCTGAATTATGGTTGGTTTCATCTTGATGAAAGTTTCATCCTTTAGCCAAAGAGTTAAACCTCCAAAGACAATAATTATACATCCTGTCACGATCGGCATAATAGGAAGCCGCCTTTCAATTAGAAAAGAAAGGGCCAGCACCACAAGCGTTGCAATGATTATTGCGGCTGTAGCCGCGTACAAATCCGCCAACCAATACGTGACAAAAAAAACTATTATTGGGCCATATTCGACTGCTGCCTTTAATAGCTTAGGGTCAATCGAAGCCTTCTTTTCTTTTGGTTCGTCCACAAAATTTTCCTCAAAAATTAATTCCAACAATCATAAGAATAGCGCCCAAAATAAAAAATTAAAGCGCGTATTTACTTTAATAGACTTACCGCAGAAATAAGCCTATATACACACAAATATTGAGGTAATTTATGTTTGCTCCATTTTTCTTAAATCGCGTGTGGGCGTTATGGTCGTGGCTGGGCGGGGCTTTTATTCTAATTTCTACCTGGTACCAGGTGCAATTAGACGTAAAAATTACCGAGTGGTTCCGAACCTTTTATGACACCCTGCAAAAAGCATTGAGTAAGCCTAATTCGGTAACGTTTGATGAATTTTTAGCGTTCCTTATTGAATTTTCCCAAATAGCCGGTCTATGGATCGTAATAATGGTTATTACAGGGTTTTTTGTATCACATTGGGTTTTTAGATGGCGAACGGCAATGACCAATCGATATCAAGCTCTTTGGGATGACGTAAAACACATAGAAGGCGCCGCACAAAGAGTTCAGGAAGATACTTTAAAATTCGCAAGAATAATGGAAACCTTGGGCGTCGGTTTATTGGATTCAGTGATGACCTTAGTTGCCTTTGTGCCACTTTTATGGGGCCTATCTAAACAAATAACCGCGTTACCGTGGATAGGACAGGTCGATCACGGTCTAGTTTGGGTTGCTATTCTGGCCGCCCTAGGCGGAACTCTATTGTTGGCGATGGTAGGTATAAAATTACCAGGTATCGAATTTGATATACAAAAAGAAGAGGCAGCTTATCGCAAGGAACTCGTATTAGGGGAAGATAATCAGGAAAGAGCCAAACTAACTATGCTGGAAGATCTTTATTACAAAGTCCAAGGAATACATTTTAAATCTTATTTCCATTATCTATATTTTAATGCCTGCAAGTGGAGTTATTTCCAGGGAATGGTAATTGTTCCTTACATAGCTCTTGCCCCAACAATTGTTACCGGCGTGGTAACCTTAGGTTTCGTTCAACAAATTGTACGAGTTTTTGGTAGGGTTGAGAGTTCGCTCCAATATTTAGTGCGCTCCTGGTCAACAATAGTTGAGTTGATCTCCGTGTTTAAGCGGCTTAGAGCATTTGAAAGCGCAATAGAACCCAGAATTTTAGTCTCTGAAAAATAATTGACCCATAAAACCTAGGAAGGTCGTATCAGGAGTACTTATCCCAGTTATAAAGATCACTTGTTCAATAAGGACCACGCAGCCCAAAATATGCATCCACATACCAAAAGGGCAAAAACAACAAGTATTATTCCTAACATATTGATAGGTTACCGTACGACAAAAGTGAATTCAACCTCATCGCGGAAGAAGCTGAATTCTGGAAGATCATGCAAAACATGATCCTTAATCTGGACCATATTTACCTGTCAACTGAGGCGCATGAGGCGGCTCAAGGCCCTTATTCTTCCTGGCTAGTCTTGTCGTTCTTTCCCACGTCCGTTTAAGGTCGTCACGAATATTCACTTTTAATCGGCCCATACCCTCACATTCCAACTCGACAGTATCACCATCATGAAAAGGATTCAGTCCACCATGGTTTGTTCCTGTGGCAATAATGTCTCCGGGCTCAAGGGTATGAACATGACTGATAAACTCAATACATCGTTTAATATTATGGGCCATATCATTTGTATTAAAATCCTGCATAATTTGTCCATTAACCCACAACTTGATGGGCAACTCCTGTGGATTGGCGATTTCATCTTTAGTAACAATGTATGGACCAATAGGTGTAAAAGTTTCACGCGCTTTCATTTGAAAAAAAACATTAGAGGCCGGAGGCAGTCCACGAGCAGATCCATCTATAAAATTTACATACCCAAAGACGTAATCCATCGCGTCGTCTTGGCTCACTTGATAGCAGCGTTTACCAATCACAACTCCTAACTCTCCTTCTCCCTCAAACACTGTAGCGGGAATATCCTGAAGAACCATTGTATCATTGGGTCCAATAACGCTATTGGATGCTTTGGTGAAGGCATTAATGGCAGGGGTCTCGGTTAACGTACCATCCTCCATATAATTTACAGCCATACAATCTATATTAACTGGACGCGGAAGAGGCGGACGTATCCGAACGCTACTGATAGGAACACCCTGTGCGCTATTTACAGCTTTCTCCAAAAGGCTGCGGTACTGATCAAAATTCTCTATTAACCCATTAATCAGGTCGTGTGGGCCAACCATTGGTATGCCACTTACTTTATCACTCACATCTATAACGTTGTCCCCACTCAAAATCCCAAGTCTGAAATCATCAAAAAATAGAATTTTCAAAATACTACTCCCTCATAGATAATGTGATCTTACTATTTATCATTCGGTTAAAATATTAATGTTGCAAGCAAAAACAGCACAAATGCGTGACAATTAAATTGAATCCCTCCAAAGTTAGATTCTGAAATAGAACAAGGGGACTTCGAGTAATGAGTATAAAAATAAGTGATGAAATTTTAAGGGCAGCATCAGAAATTTCGGCTGCAACAATGCACGAAGCGGCCGGTAAAATAGGCGCCCTTCCTTCTTATTTAAAACCTATTTCGTCTGGTATGAAGATTTGTGGACGGGCATATCCCGTTAAAGGACCTTCCGGTTGTAACCTTTGGCTCCATAGGGCAATTGCGAAAGCTAAGCGCGGTGATGTACTCATAGCAGACATCGGAGACGATAAAGAGTTTGGCTATTGGGGAGATATCATGGGCACCAGCTCAATAACCAAAGGTATAGCTGGGCTTGTCATAGATGGGTGCGTTCGCGATCAGTTTGAATTGGAAGAAATGGGATTCCCTGTTTTTTCTTCAGGTCTTAGTATCCGAGGCACAGAAAAGAAATTTGATGGGAAAGGATCACTTGAAGAGCCTATAATCATAGGCAATATAGCAATTGAACATGGTGATCTAGTTTTGGGTGATAATGATGGGATCGTCATTATTCCCGCCAACCAAGTCGAGGACAGTATAACCAAATCGATAGAACGCGAAGATAAGGAAGACGCAACAAAAAAGCGTCTTCGTGATGGCGAAACCACAATGGCAATATATAATTGGCCAGAAGAATAAATAAGAAAAGGAATTAGCGTGGCAAGTATTTTAAATTTCCCCCCCATCCATTTTGATTTTGGAGCCATCAAAGAGCTTACTCTTGAGCTCGATAAAAGACAAATTGACCGGCCTCTCGTTATAACTGACCAAGGTCTTGTAGAGCATGGTGTCTACGGGAAACTTCGCGATGCATTGCCGAGTGATATGGCAGTTTCTTTGTTTGATAGAATTCCAGAAAACCCAACCATCTTAGGAGTTGAACAAGCACTTGAAGTATATAAAAAAAATAACTGTAATGGTATTATTGGGCTCGGTGGAGGATCCGTTCTTGATTCTGGAAAAGCCCTAAGGGTTATAGCAACTCATGATATATCATTAATCGATATTTTGGGTAATTTAGATAAAATAACGGCTAATGTGGCACCTTACATAACGATACCAACTACCGCAGGTACCGGTGCAGAAATTACTTTTGGAGGAGGCATCCACCCGGAACCTAATGCACCAGCCTTCGGTATTCGTAGTATGCACGTACGGCCCGATCTCGCTATCTGTGATCCGGAATTCACTATGACATTACCTCCGCGATTGACAGCTGCAACGGGTATGGACGCCCTCACCCATTGCGTCGAAGGTTTTTTATCCAATAACTCCAACCCTCCAACCGAAGCGATTGCTTTGGATGGTGCTCGGCGTGTTATCAATTTTATCGATCGAGCCGTAACGAATGGTGACGACCGCGAAGCACGTTCAGAAATGTCGATGGCAGCACTTGAGGGAGGGATGGCAATCTATATGGGATTAGGCCCAATTCATGCCCTATCAATGACGTTTGGAAATAGTCCGCTTCACCATGGCACTCTTGTTACGGTTGCTATGCCAGCTGTTATGAGATTCTATAATGGTAAAATTGAAGGTAATCGTTTGGAGCGAATTGCCGAGGCAATGGGTCTTACTGCAGATAAAGAATCCGGAAATCGTATAGCTGATGCTGTAGCAGAAATAAATGCTAAGTTGGGCCTTCCTTCAACTGTGCGGCAAATGGGTTATGATAAAACTGATATTGAACAAATGGTGAACGACTCTTGTGAAAGCCATTTTAATATTTCAGCACCTATTCGACCCAGTGCGGACGAATATGAAAAAATAGTTGTTGAAGTATTAGGTTAAAAAGCTGTTTCCCGCACCCCCGCTAAAGTTCGATTAATGCTTAGATTTCTCTTAAAAATACCACGGTGATTGAAATACCTTAATTTAGCCCGACTACTAAACTTATTTATTAAAGGCCATCATCTTGTCCATGAATATGATAGGCGATCTCACGAGCAGGTTTACGTCCTTCACTATCAATACCAGTCGGTAGCCATGCGCATACGTTCGCACCCGGGGACCAAACCGTCTCACACGGACCTGGTACAAAGAATTCGACAAATACCGCCTCGGCATCACTCTCATTAATAAAAGTATGGAGTTCGTGCTCGTAATTATAGAGAACATCCCCAGCTTCAAGTTCCTGTCGGTCCCCATTGAGTAGTGCTGTAATGCGTCCTGAGATAATATATTGAAAATGTTCTGCACCTACATGGTGGTGCTCAGGGGCAGCCGTGCCCGGTGGATAGGTAATCATCTCACCCTTAAATGCATTCGTACCCGCCAGTGCAGGCGTAGCCATATAAATCCTCTTACGAGCATCATGCTCAGATTCTAAAATAGGTTCTCGCGTCCAGTCAGTATGACGCAAAACCCTTGGCATATCATTTATATCAGGATCAAACCGTTGAGCATCGGGCACACGCGCGACAAGCACGACGGCACCACCTTCACCGGAAACAAAGTTACCATAAAAACCTTGCGGTAAATATGAAATTAAATCAGGTGTTAGGGTCTCATTCATACCCTTAAACGATCCTCGACCTGACAAAACCTGCACCCAACCTACTGCGCCGCTCTCAAGCACCAAATTATATTCTGCATCAGATGCAACTTTTATATAGTCCAGAAGAATTTGATCATTACCAATTACTTCCGGCTGCAGCAGGCGGATTATATCACATCCTGGTGATACAATAGTTGGTTTTTGATCGATGTGTCTTATAATAACAGGCACTTTATTCCCTTATAAATTAACCCTAAATAATTTTATTGATGAAATCTATAATATCAGGTCCCACGCCATTATCACCAGAACCAATGGAGTAAACTTGCGACACATGATTATGACCGCACATTTGCTTATAACGCGGGAACCAATCAAATTTAGAACCAATTTCCAATAATAACTCTACGCCAAATCGCTCCCAACCAATAGGATCATATTCTGCAGTTGAAATCATAATCGGGGTTTTACCATGATCTACATTCCCTAAGATTGCCATTTCAGCATATTTATCGGATGGCTCACCAAAATAAGCTATTTGATTAGGCGCCGCATTCTCAGAACTATTGCCATAAACACCAGACATTAACATCGCCCCAGCGCATCCAGGTCCATCATCTGGATGCATTGATTTGCGAAGTACATAAGTTGACACATGACCTGCACCTGCAGACTGACCAAGTAAAAATATTTTCTTTGGGTCGCCCCCGTAGGCGGTGATATTTTCTCGCGCCCAATCAAGAGCATTGCCAACATCAACAGCTCCATCTGGCCAGCTTGCCTCTGGAGCAAGGCGGTAAGTCGCGTTAATGCCAATCATTCCGTTACGTACGAAAAAATTAGCGACATTACCATGTAATAAATCTCCCTCAACATTTTTATGCCCTTGCACATAGCCACCACCGTGAAAGAAAATAACGGTAGGTAATTCGGCTGTATTCTCATCTCCTAAGTGAATATCTAATATATTTCTTGTGTCAGACCCGTAGGCAACATCCCTTATAATTTTGATCCCACTTCGATCTATTTTTCTGAGAACGGGCATATATATTTCCTTCGTTCTCTCAAGCACATCTACACTAAATACTTTACCCATACTCTTGATTTCCGCCGCAATTTCTTCGGGTATATTGTGGATACGCTGTGCCGAACGATTATCTAACTTATTCATACATAAAATCCCCAAAATTAATTTTCCTAAAATATCAGAACCATAATCGCTGGCTGGTGATAATTCCAATAGTCTTTTATAATAATACGCAAAAGAGGAAACAACCTATGATCTATCTGAATTATAACCAGGAAGAATTAGATGCCCAATACAATCAGGCAACTTTAGTTCCCGATATTACATCCTATATAGAATATTGGACAACAGCAGGGTCAAAGGCGCGCAAATCTTTAACATGTAAATTAAATGTTGCATATGGTACGTCCGACGTTACACATCTCGATATATTTCCAGCGACGGGCAAGAAAACTCCCATTCATGTTCACATTCATGGAGGTGCATGGCGTCAACTCAGTAAAGAGCACGCCTCTTATCCAGCTCCTCATTTTGTATCAGCTGGAGCCACTTTTATTGCACTAAATTTTGGTCTGGTACCTGAGTATTCACTTGGCCAAATTGTCGATCAAGTCCGTGAAGCAATAAAATGGACTTGGCAAAATGCTGTCTCTTTCAATGGAGATCCTGATCGAATATTCATCTCAGGGGTCTCTTCTGGTGCACACTTGGCCGCAACTATTCTATCCGATGACTGGCGCGAAAAATTAGACCTACCGGAAAATGTTATAAAAGGCGCTGTTCTTGCAAGTGGTCCTTATGATCTAGAACCCGTGAGATTAAGTGCCAGAAACAACTACCTAAACCTTAATCAACAAGAATCAGATCGGAACAATCCTTTAAAGCATATCCCGCAGGTAGGACCGAAAATTATAATCTGCTGGGGAGATCGAGAATTGGATGAATTTCAGCGGCAAGGCCAAGCTTACGCAGAGGCTTGGCAAGCTGGCGGTAACCCCTGCAAAGTTATAACCCTTAAGGCCTCAAACCACTTTGATGTTGCTAATGAATTTGGCCACGCCGAAAGCCCATTATTCCGAGCTACGTTAAAGCAAATGTCTCTGATAAATTAAATCTTTAAGCCACCTTTATCTATGACGAAGTCAATAATTTCAGGCAATCCTTTATTCTCTTTTAGATTGGAAAAATAGAAAGGTTTTTCACCGCGCATTTTTTTCGCATCACGATCCATTACTCCTAGATCAGCACCAACAAAAGGAGCAAGATCTATTTTGTTAATGACCAATAAATCGGATCGCGTTATCCCCGGACCACCCTTGCGAGGAATTTTATCACCGGCAGATACATCAATCACATAAATTGTAATATCTGCCAGTTCTGGTGAGAAGGTTGCAGCTAGATTATCACCGCCACTTTCAATAAAAATTATATCAAGCCCTGAAAACTTTTGACTAAGCTCTGAAACGGCTGCCAAATTCATCGAGGCGTCTTCCCGAATAGCAGTATGCGGACACCCGCCAGTTTCAACCCCCAAGATACGGTCTGCAGCGAGTGCTCCCGACCGTGTCAAAAACTCGGCATCTTCCCGAGTATAAATGTCATTTGTAATGGCAGCGATGTTAAATTTTTCTCGCATGGCCTTGCACATCCGGTCCAGCAAGGCGGTTTTTCCTGTTCCTACAGGACCGCCAATACCCACCCTGAGAGGATTTGAAGTCATGACCTAAACAACCTCGTATATTGTGTTTCATGTTTCATCGAGGCCCAATCGATGATTGGTGCCGCCGTTCCAAGATCCTCAATCTTACCCAAAAATATGGTCTCCGTCATATCGTTAATACTCGATTTTAATTCTTCAATACATCGTTGACCAGCAACCTGCCCGAGTGGCACCAAGCGGATCCCCGCCGAAACCAAATTGACCGAGAATGCATGAAAATAGGCAAGTAGCGCAGCTCGGAGCGGAATATCAGAAGCAGCTGAAACAACTGCCACAGCAGTAGCGTAGGTAGCTCGACGCCCCGTATTACCTATAACTTCGATGGCATTATCAAGTTTTTCTAACTTCCATATTTGGGACACCGTATCGAGAAAAGCTTTTCCCTGCGAACTACTTTCTAGCGCCATTTCGGAAGTGCCGCGCATAACATCCGAGCGCTCAACTGCCCATTGTAACTCTTCAAATTTATTCTCCGTAACAGCGGTCCAGGCTAACTTAAAGAGGGCACCATCAATACGTCCAGTTCCCTTGCTGAGGGCTGCATTAATCCAGAGACACAAATCATCTTCGTTCTTTATTCGCCCTTCCTCAACCGCATATTCAATTCCATGGGAATAAACATAGCCGCCCACCGGGAAACTAGGCGACAGTAAAGTCATCAAATCAAGAAGCGCTATATTTGATAAGGTATTAGTGGCCATGGGGGTGACCGTCTGTATTTTTAGAAATATTATAAGCACCCTGTTCAGGCGAAAATGCTGCTTTATTGCGTATAGTTTTTGCACCCAACCCTTCTAACATGATCTCCAAAACATGGTCATAAGTGATGCGAAGTATCCCATTATCAAGGATCTGGACAGGCGTGTGACGATTGCCAATATGCCAGGCAATTCGAGCCGCCTGGGCCGCTGTCGCACATTGTATATCCAAAACGTCCTCTTCAGCCGCCTTGACCGCTATGACCCCGCCTTCTTCCAGAACTAATGCGTCGCCCTCTTCCAATTGAACTGCCTCAACCAGATCCAGCAAGAGGGCGCCGCCATCATCATCGTGCATCTTAATTCGGCGACGATAACGATCTTGATAAGGCAATGTAATAGTTCCGAGAACTTCATCTTTGCCCCAGTTATCGGCATGAATAATATTTATGGCGCGTCGCATTAGAATAAAAAATATCGCTGAGCCAAGGCGAGTTCTTCGGCTGGCTCACAAACCAAAAGCTCTCCGTCAGCCCGAACTTCGTAGGTTTCTGGATCCACTTCCATCTTGGGCTGATAATCGTTTAGGCGCATATCTTTTTTCTTAACCGAACGCGTTCCGGAAACAGGTATTGTTCTCTTAGAAACACCAAGCTTGCCGGCAATGTCAGAATTGGCAGCTGCTTGTGAAACAAATGTTACCGAACTTTCAGTCAGCGATTTTCCAAATGCACCAAACATAGGTCGATAGTGTACCGGTTGCGGTGTCGGAATCGAGGCATTTGGATCTCCCATTGCCGCCCCAGCAATTGTACCGGCTTTTAATATGATATCTGGCTTTACACCAAAGAGCATCGGCTTCCAAAGGACAAGATCAGCAAGTTTACCCACTTCGACTGAACCAACATGCTCAGCTATCCCATGTGAAAGTGCCGGATTAATTGTATATTTTGCAATATAACGTTTAACCCTAAAGTTACTATTGTCGCCAGTCTCTTCAGGCAACGCACCCCGTTGTTTTTGCATTTTATCGGCTGACTGCCAGGTGCGAATTATTACCTCCCCAACCCTACCCATAGCCTGACTATCCGAAGCAATCATAGAAAAAGCGCCAAGGTCATGAAGAATATCTTCTGCAGCAATAGTTTCCCGACGAATTCGACTTTCGGCAAAAGCAACATCTTCTGGAATTTTGGCATCCAAGTGATGGCAAACCATTAACATATCGAGATGTTCATCTACGGTATTAACCGTAAAAGGCCGAGTGGGGTTCGTTGAAGACGGAAGGACGTTAGCTTCACCGCATATTTTAATGATGTCTGGAGCATGGCCGCCGCCCGCACCTTCAGTATGGAAGGCATGGATCGTCCGATCCTTAAAAGCGGCAACCGTGTTTTCAACAAAACCAGCTTCGTTAAGTGTGTCCGTATGGATAGCAACTTGAATATCCATTTCTTCAGCAACGTTCAGACAAGTATCAATTGCTGACGGTGTTGTACCCCAATCTTCATGCAGTTTCAGTCCACAGGCCCCAGCTTCTACTTGCGCCTTCAATTCTTCAGGCTGCGATGCATTGCCTTTACCAAAAAAACCAAGGTTCATAGGCAGACCTTCTGCGGCCTGCATCATGCGGCCAATGTGCCAAGCACCAGGCGTACAAGTGGTCGCATTAGTGCCTTCGGCTGGACCCGTACCACCGCCGAGCATAGTTGTTATACCCGAATAAAGAGCATCATCAATTTGCTGGGGACTTATCCAGTGAATATGGGCATCAATACCCCCGGCAGTTAAGATGCGCCCTTCGCCTGCTATAGCCTCAGTACCTGGACCAATAACAATATCAATATTGGATTGAATATCTGGATTGCCAGCTTTACCGATTGCGTTAATACGGCCATCCTTTAATCCTATGTCCGCCTTAATAATACCTGTATAATCAACGATCAATGCATTAGTAATCACAGTATCGACAGCACCGCCTTCGCGGCTGACCTGGGACTGCCCCATCCCATCGCGGATCACTTTACCGCCGCCAAACTTTACTTCTTCACCGTAACTGGTCAGATCCTCTTCCACTTCGATAAAAAGGTCTGTATCAGCAAGCCGAACTTTATCACCGGTTGTCGGACCAAACATAGTAGCGTATGCAGAACGTTCGATTTCATAAACCATTATAAGTCTCCAAGCCCGCCCTGTATTTTGGCATTAAACCCAAAAACTTGGCGTTTACCTTGAAAGGCAACTAGCTCAACTTCACGTGCTTGTCCTGGCTCAAACCGAACAGCCGTACCCGCAGGAATATCGAGCCTAAAGCCTCTCGCAGCTTCCCTTTCAAAATCTAGAGCCTCATTAGTTTCATAGAAATGAAAATGGGAGCCGACCTGTATGGGACGATCTCCTGTATTGATAATTTTTAATTTTATGATTTCCCGACCCTCATTGAGAGTAATCATTCCATCTTTAGTTATAATCTCACCAGGTATCATGTCAGACCCCTCAACGTATCGGCTGATGCACGGTTACAAGTTTTGTGCCATCGGGAAATGTTGCTTCAACTTGAATATCGTGGATCATCTCGGCAATGCCATCCATTACTTGATCACGTTTTAGCACATGCGCACCCTCAGACATCAAGTCGGCAACACGGCGACCATCCCTAGCACCCTCAACAACATAATCACTAATTAATGCAATCGCTTCAGGATAATTTAACTTCACACCCCGCGACAATCGCTTGCGTGCAACCTCCGCTGCCATCGCAACCAAAAGTTTATCTTTTTCTCTTGGTGAGAGATTCATTGCCAATCCTCCCTTTGGATTAATTATTTCCAGTAAAAAACTTTTCTTAAAAAAATCATTATGATCACTTTATTACATATTCCATAATCGTGGTAGCTTGGCTGGAAGGCCAGCAATTTTATTTCGAAAAACACCCCAAAACGCGCAAAAATCATTACGCAAATCTAATATATCTTTGCTAAGCCAGCGGATTATTAAAATTCCATTGACACATGTTACGCTGGATAAAACGCCACTATTTAGGCTCTCAAGCAAATTTTGCACGACCGGAAGATTATCTTCTGCATCCGGTCCAATATAAACCGTGGTCGCCATCGACACTGCGCCATCAAAACAAGCTGGATCAGCTATGATTGAAGCTATATCATCTTGCATATGAAGCGCATCCACCCACACCAATTTCCCATCCCTAATTATTTCCCAACCATCATGTATAAGGCCTGTCTGAAAATGCTCCCCATACCCTAACCGGCCAAATACCACTATCTCACCGGCAATCAGTTTGCCGTCTCGCTCAACATTAACATGCGTTTGACGTCTTAAACGGGAACCCTCAAATAATATTGTTTCCTGTGGTATATACTCTAACCAACTGCCAGCTTCGACTATAAGATTTATTTCTATTTTAGCATCCGTACCCGCAGAGCGATAAACTTTCTCGGCAGATTGTGTCGTTACCAGCGCATTTGCCTTTTTTTCTACTGTAACCTCAACTGAAATTTTATCCCCGCCCACCAAACCACCGGCAGTATTAACAACCACTGCCTGGGTAATATCCTTGTCAGGAATATTAGGGAAAAGAATACGCTGAGGGTCACTCTGGTACAAATCCCTGAGCCGTGTAACTCCTTTAGCATCGGCGTTAAATATAAGTCGAGCCTTACCGGCGACAATAATTTTTCTTTGCTTTAAAGGTTTGTTGTTCGACTGTAAGATAGCAGTGTTCATTTTCTTCTACCATGGCTAGCTAGTAATATTCACAACAACTACCCCAACATCAGCAAGAACTTGGATAAACTTTAAATACTGTTAGACCAACATTTAAGGAAAGATTATTATCTAAACCTAAGGAGGTCAACATGACTATAATAACAGGCTCATTAGATTTAGATTGGCGGTGTCGCCATACCTGGAAGCGTTCATCCATTAATACGTTGTGGTGCCTACTTGGTTGTTCGATTGGCGATTTTGGTACAATCGCCTTCTTTCAATTTAGCAATATTGTATGGCCAACGTTAGCCATTATGAGCCTTGCGATAGTCATGGGACTTTTAACCTCAATTTTGCTCGAAACATTTATTCTTAGTCGACAGATGGCATTATCAGTTGCACTTAAGACTGCATTTGGAATGTCCCTTATTTCGATGATTTCTATGGAAATAGCCATGAACCTCTTAGATATTTTATTGACAGGTGGCGCCATACTAACGTGGTCGGTTATTCCATTCATGCTTCTTGCTGGTTTCATCGCGCCTCTTCCTTATAATTACTGGCGGCTAAAAGCGCTCGGTAAGGCATGTCATTAAATAAAGCAGCACAAATTAGCTCACAAGTTTTTAAGAAAAACCTACGCTAAAATTTAAGTTTTGAGGCTGACTTAAGTTTTCTGGAGTTTCACAAAACTGACAAATCTCTCTGCCCATTTATTCGTCACAAGACTGCGTTGGTGCGCAAAACAGGCCATTAAATTATTAAGTATTAAGCCATCATACTCACCATCAATGCCGTGGCCTCTGACAACCCGATACGCATAACGCTGATCACCCGATAATCCTTCGAGCGACGCATAATGAAACTCATGAGCGGGTATGTTTTCAACTGGATCCAGATTTCTGATTTTAGGCCACAATGCCTCTTCGGTCTCATTTAATTGAACGTAGCCCCTCCCGATAGGACGATCGTGCATCACGCCGTCTCCAGGAATTACGCCTACCATCTCATAGGCATTTCCATGCCAACTCAAACTATTTGCCAAATACAGTAAACCACCACATTCCGCATAACATGGCATACCCCCCTCAATGGCTATACGTATATCCTCTTTCAAAGAGGTGTTTTCTGATAAAGCCTGCATGTGAACCTCCGGGAACCCTCCACCAATAAAGAGGCCATCAACGCTGGGTAAATGACGATCGTGTAATGCGTCGAAGGCTACAAGCTCAGCGCCGGCAGCCGACAGAGCCTCCAGATCGTCTTGGTAATAAAAGCCAAAGGCAACATCTTGTGCAATTGCAATCCGAACCGACACGTCGGCTACCAAACCCTTAACCGATGGGTTAGGTTTTAAGGTAGGGATTGCTGGAGCTGCCAATTCCTGTAC
>Ga0209403_10003843_pt1 | contig 16704 bp, 12 predicted proteins | sample ArcticOcean_MG_C_8_FD_187440 | JGI IMG/M metagenome (GOLD analysis project Ga0209403, IMG submission 187440) | Marine microbial communities from western Arctic Ocean - ArcticOcean_MG_CB11_86 (SPAdes) (version 2) | ecosystem: Environmental > Aquatic > Marine > Oceanic | place: Arctic Ocean... | reverse complement strand
TATGACAACCCATCTTGGACTGCTTCTCGTGAATCTGGTTGGCCTGGGAACTACACATTAGGTGCTAGACTGGGGGATAAGTGTCCCTTAAACGCTTCAGATTCTGCATACCCTGAACCTGGTTGTCCGGTTCAACAAAGTGTAATTTTAGATTATGGGAATACCGATTCATCAGATGGTGGCCTTCCATTAATGTTAATCGCCATTCTGTTCTTAGTTACTTCCGGTATTATTGGCCTAGTTGTTGCAATTGTAATGAAACAGAAAAAACCGAAGAAGAGGAAATCAGCAGGGAAGTCACAACAATCGCTTGCAGTGGAGTCAGCAATGAGTGCAGAGTCTGTTGAACCCCCAAATTGGGAAATCCAAGGTGTTGTTGGGGATGATGGTTTTGAATGGCTAGAATGGCCTGAGCAAAGCGATATTTGGTGGTTCAGAGATGATAGCGGTTACTGGGCTCAATGGGAATGATGCCAACCGCTATCAATAACTCCTCTTTCGAGGAGCCATGGAGATTGCGAAGATTGCGGTTTTAGGCGCAGGTCAGATGGGAAACGGGATTACTCAGGTTGCTGCATGTGCTGGTTATCAGGTAGTTATGATTGATGTCAAACAAGACTTTGTAGATAGGGGATTGAAAAGTATTGAGAACTCATTGGCAAAATTAGTGTCAAAAGAACGGATGACCCAAGAAGCAGCAGATTCCGCTCGTTCAAATATTTCAATATCCACAGATAAAAATTCTGCGGCAGATGCGGATCTTGTTGTGGAGGCGATTCCAGAAATTCCAGATTTGAAGTTTTCAACTTTTGAAGAATTAGATAATATCTGTAAACCTGAAACCATCCTTGCAAGTAATACCAGTAGTATCAGCATTGATGAGATTGCTGCGGCTACAAGACGTCCAAACAAAGTGATTGGGATGCATTTTATGAATCCAGTACCGATTATGAAACTAGTAGAAGTAATCACAGGGTCAAAAACAGATGAAGATGTTTCATCAACAGTCGTTGAAGCCGCTGAAAGGATGGGTAAAGTTGCGCTATGTTGTAAAGATTCACCGGGTTTCATATCTAACAGACTTCTCTGCCCGATGCTAAATGAAGCGGTGCTTGCACTGCAAGAAGGGATTGCTGAACCAGAAGCAATTGATGGAATCATGAAATTAGGGATGAATCATCCTATTGGGCCGCTTGCCCTTTGTGATTTAATCGGGCTTGATACTGTCCTACACATTATGACCGTTCTTCATGATGGGTTTGGGGATGACAAGTATGCCCCCGCAGATTTACTAAAAGAAATGGTTGAACAAGGTAAACTCGGTCGTAAAAGTGGAGAAGGTTTCTACTCGTATTCATGACGATTCATGTTTTTCCGCAGACGTATTGTGAACTCCATCACACACATAATTACACTCACATGAGGCAATTATGATAAGAGAGCACTACGGGGTGCCCGTTGGGATAGTTGTGGCAGGTACAGAGAAGGTTGAAATCAGGACATTAAAAGTTGGGCGTTTCTGTGTCGTTGATGAAAGTGCGTACAAGATTCTTAAGATTTCAAAGTCAAAGCCTGGGAAGCACGGAAGCGCAAAAGCTAGGCTTGATTTAGAGGACATTTTTACAGGTTCAAAAACAAGTCATGTAGGTACAGTGACAGACAAGATTAGTGTCCCAGTCATTGAGAAGGGTTCGGCAACAGTAACTCATATCCAAGGGGTGGACGTTCACGCTATGGATGCAAAAACTTTCGAAATGATGATTCTACCCATGGAAGATGGATTGAACATTCAATCAGGTGGGGAAATCCAGTGGATGGAAGCATTAGGTCGGTTCAGAATCATTCGTGACCATTGAGGCCATCTTCTTTTTTTAGAGGAATTGATTTGAAGGGGGTCGGGTTCGACCAACATGAATACGGAGCGGAGGTAACGATATGTCAGTAAAACGCTCAGCATACCGCCAGCCCGTTACAGCTGAAGGTTTGAAGGCGATTGAGGATGGTACTCTAACTTGGCTTGACCAAGAGATGTATAAGAATCTCAACACCGGTGTCCTCGAACAATATCTTGAGGAGAAGAATCTTGAAGAGGCGTTTGAAGTAAGTCATTGGTCACTGGGGAAAGTTCTCATTGGAATTCTGATTGGTGCGGTTTTTAGCGGAGTTACAGCCTACATTGGCTTGAAGATTGGATTAGCAGTTTCTGCGGCCTGGTACATTGCTTACTTACTTGGCATGGCCCTTCGTTGGTCACCTTCAGAGGTTAATATTGCAACGAGTGCAACCACAGGGGCAACTCATGCATCTACCGGATTTATATTCACATTTCCGGCAATATTTTTGTTAGCCTCTAGTCCGAATTATGAAGTTGGTGGAGGACACCTGATAAGCAGTGTTGACACTTTTCAGTTGGCTTTTATTGGAATTATTGCATCAATGTTTGCAGGATTCTTAGGAGTGATGTATTTCATCATTTTTAGACGGGTTTGGTTAGTAGAAGATCCTTTGCCAATGCCTGGATTTGAAGCGACGCTTGTGCTACTGGACATTGCTTGTGATGTATCTAGTGGTGCTGCAGAACAAGCCAAAGATTCCCTCAAAACAGTTGGGATATCTACGGTAGCAACAATGCTGTTCATGTTCATTATTGATTATCCCCTATCTTGGAAGCGTCATCTTGATGGCGTCGCATCGTCGTTATTTGATGTAATAGCCCAAAAGCTGACTTTTGCTGGTACAGCCCTTTCATCTATTTTCAGCCATCATGCTCTTCACCAACCGGCTGGGATTACGACTGTAGAAGGTGAGCACGGCACTTGGGAGGGGGTATCAAATGGTATTACCCATTATGACGCAGATAAATTCAATCCATTTGAGTACACATATCTAGGGATTGAGATGTCTCCAACCCTTTTCGCAATTGGTTGGTTCATGCGTTTGAGAGTGGCGATTTTAGTAAACCTTGGGACTCTTGTTGCATGGTTTTACCTTGTTCCTCTTGCAGTTGGTCTTGATGTACCAGTGTACGATGCTAACCTTGGTGAATACTTCAAACTCTCAGATTTTGGTAATCCAGATACAGTTCCATACACCCCATTGGTTCAGATGAAAGTATATTCTACACTGATTAGAGTGATTGCTATTGGAGCAATTCTTGGGGGTGGATTCCTTGGTTTAGCGAAGATGGCACCCACTTTCGTCAATATTTTTGGTGACATTAAGAACGCATTCAAAGGAGAACAAGGTGCAGAATATATGGAAGAAAAGGGATGGTATGAATGGCCTCTCTACCATCTCCCCATTTTCATTATCATCTCGTTCTTTGCAATGTCTTTCATCTTTACAGTTGGTGGGTTCCCACTTATTCCAAGTATTATTTTTGCAATAATTGTGGGTATTGCAACTTTCTTACTTGGTGCTATTGCAGTGCGTGTCATGGGTGAAACAGGAATTGAACCAGTGAGTGGTACGTCTTTCATAGTCCTACTTGGTTTGCTTGGATTATTCCTAAATCTACGAGATACTTTTGGCTTGAGCAAAGAGGAAGCCATCTTGATGGGTCTTGTAGGAACTACAGTATTTGGCTCTGCTATCTCAATGTCTGGGACTGTAGTTGGGGATTACAAAAACAGCCTTTACATTGGAAACCGACCTTACCACATCTCAAAAGGAAATATCATGGGTGTTGTACCAGGTGCAATCCTTGGCGCAGGTGTTGCGATTTTCCTGTCAAAGATGCTTGCAGATGGACGCATTGATCTACTTGCTCCACAAGCAAATGCATTCGCAACTTTCACAATTCTATTAGCAGAAAATGAAGGGAATCTCTATGCATTAGGATTAGGTTTCTTACTAGGCTGTTTCATTGAATGGGCTACCGGTATGGGGACATCCTTTGGGCTAGGTATGTATCTACCTACTTTGGCTACTTTCCCAATGTTAATTGGTGGTGGTTTGAGAGATTGGTGGGAGGCAAAGAGGCTTGCTCCTAAGGTTGAGAAAATTCGTGAAAAAGAAGGTAACAAAGAAGCCGAAAGAACCCGTGCAATCATGTTGCTTGGCACGTTTATGTTGGCCGCAGGTATGCTTACGGGCGAAGCCTTCCTTGGTGTAGAGAGTGCTGTGTTTGCCGTTGTAGACGAACTTCCTACAGGAGAATCTGTCCCAACATTTGATGGTGAAACACCTGTATTAGGTCCAGACGGAAACCCAATCATGGAAGAACAGGTACTAGGTGATCTTGGTTGGTATCCTTATGCACGATTCGGCTCATTTTTAGGGATGAATATATTGTTAGGTTTAGGTATCTATTTGTTATTCAGGAAGGCTGGAATTATTGGTCCAAAAGATGAACTTTTGGAAGCCGAGTTAGGGTGAGGTTGTCACGTGGCTGAGCAGCCACCCCCTACATTCGCGTGGTTGATATTAGCAACTTCGGTATTAGCTGTATCAAGTGCTGGCGCAGTATTCCAATTGATTGGTGACGTTAATCCAATATTGCGTGCATCCTGGCGATTGCAGGCAACCGCCCTTATTTTGTTACCACCTTTCATTTATCAGGTTGTTAACCTAAGAAATAATGATGCAGAAACTCTTTCTCGAATAAAAGACAAACGAGTTATTCTAGCAATTATTGGATCTTCTATTTGTCTGTGGATACATTTTGGTAGTTGGGTTTGGTCACTTGACCATACCTCATTGACCCATAGTCTGTTATTTGTTACAGCACACCCACTAGTCATTGTAGCAGGACTTTATTTCTTAGGAAAACAAATTTCCGCAAGGCAGGCGAGTGGCGCACTTCTCGGTTTTTTAGGTGCGGGGATTACTCTCTTAGGTGTGACAAATGAAGGCGGGGTAACTCTAATTGGTGATTTCGCAGCGTTTATCGGTGCTATTGCTATTGTTGGATATTTAGTTGCAGGTAGAGTTCTTAGAGAGTGGATGCCGTTGTTCATTTACGCCTTCCCTGTCACTTTAATTGCTAGCATATTACTTGGATTAAGTTCTATTGCGATTGAAGGCACCTCACTGGGAGGATTACCAGCAGTGAGTTCACTATTTGGTTGGTCCGATATTCTTTGGTTACCTGCCATAGCTTACCTTGCAATCGGTCCAGGTTTAATTGGCCATACAGGAATAAATGGGGTGTTACGGTGGTTCCCTCCACTGGTTATTTCTGTTGCAGTACTGTTTGAACCATTGATAGGGTCTCTAATAGGTTGGTTCCTTGGTACAACAAATGTGCCTGGGGTTTACACTTGGCTTGGTGGGATATTCTTGATATTAGGTGTGATAATGGTTACACTTGGGCAAACATCAGTTAACGAGTTAACGAATGGGATAGATGAAGGTGAGTGACTATGAGCCATACAATTTTGATAACTAATGATGATGGGATCGATGCACCTGGTATTACTGCTCTTGTTCAGGGACTTTATGATGCAGGATACAGAATAGTGGTTTGTGCTCCGGACAGGGAAAGGTCTGCTTCAACCATGCATCTCACACTACATAGGGTGATGAAATTGAGGCGTAGAAACGACTTGCTCAAAATCTATAGGTTGAAAGATGATGGGCCTGAAATTGATTTATTTGATATTTCAGGATATCCGGCAGACAGTGTATTAACCGCATTATCCGGAGGGCTACCTAGCAATATACCAACGCCCTCTCTTTGCATCAGCGGAATAAATCGTGGACCAAATATGTCTGTTGATATTTTACATTCAGGGACGATTGGAGGTGCACGTCAAGCAGGGACTTGTGGTATACCTGCAATAGCAACTAGTTTGGATACCTTTGAGCCAAATGACTACTCAACTGCTTTACGAGCTACGCTAGAATTGGTTAAACACATTTGTGCGATAATTCCCGAAATCCCAGTAAATCTTGGGCGTGAAGGCGGAAGTCTTACCAAACCAGAAGGTGAGAACGATAAGCAGATTTTGAGAAATGCGTTGATTTTAGGTGATATTTACATCAATCTAAACGTGCCAGTAGAGTGGCAAGGTGAATTTTCCACTACCCATTTGGGGAGTAGGTGGTATCGTGGAGCAATAGAAATTGTAGGAGATGATTCTATTGAACGTGATGATTGGGATATTCAATTAGGTGCTGCAAGCATTGAAGATGAACCAATAATAAATGGAGATTCTTATTGTGTAAGTTTGGGGTTAGCAAGTGTATCATCTCTTGGCACATGGCCTCAAGGGCATCCATTGGCGATTTCTGATGAATTATTAGCAACAACCAGTTCAGGTGAAGGGTTACCTTCTTGGCTTGTTATTGATCAATGATGGCGTCTAGTAAATGATGGACCACACCTATTGCAGTGTGGCCCTGTATCCAATTTTTACCCAATGAAATTGATTTAGCATATTTTTCAAGAAGATTATTTTCATCGTCTGTAAATGGTTGGTCGTCCGATAAAATAAATCCAACACTATCAGGGATTGATGTGTTGTATTGTTCTGTGAATGCCATCGCCTCAGCATCCAATTTTACTATTTCAACACCCTCTTTAGTCCATTCATTTAGTGTGACGGCAAGGTCCCCGCCTGAATGCCATATACCTGGTTGATGTTCTATCCAGTGGCCTCGTGCTGGCGCGGGCTCAACAATAATCTTCCCAATCTGTCCAGCAATCGCTCTCTCATCAGGGTGAAGCCCCCAAACCATAGAGCCATCAAACCAGATTCTTCTTGGTGGGCCATCTCCACCCATCATGTGAATTGTAATGTGTGTGTTCTTTCTGATGCCGTGGGATAAGAATAGTGCGGAATTAATGGCACGGACTAATACATCCATTCTGCCACCACTTCCTGCCAGATCATTAAGATTTAATTTCCCATTACTTTTGGCTCGATGACCAATAATGGCGAATCTTCTCTCTTGCAAATGTTCACCTTCACATCGGCATGTCGACATCATCCATGCCGCCCATCATATCTTTCATTTGCTTTCGTAGTCTGCGGTTGCCTCTAACGCCTTTCATCATCTTACGGGAGCGTTTCCATTGTGTAAGTAAATCTCTAACATCTCTTTCTGTCGTGCCCGAGCCAAGTGCGATTCTCCTTATTCTCTCTTGTTTGAGGACTAGAGGCTCGTTTTTTTCATGAGATGACATACTGTCCATGATAATTTTGAATTTTTCAAGATTAGTTTGCATCTCTTGTTTTTGTTTCTTTGACATGTTACCCATACCCATGAATCCCATTGGCATATGTGACATTATTTTGTCAACGGTGCCAATTTTTGACATCATTTCCATTTGTTTGTACATATCATTGAGGGTGAATCTGCCTGACATCAGTCGTTCTGCAATTCTTGCTGCCTCTTCGGCATCTAAATCTTCAGGGGCGAGGTCGATTAGACCCCTAATATCTCCCATTCCAAGAAGTCTTGAAATGAATCTATCAGATTCGAATTTTTCTAGGTCTGAAACCTTTTCACCTTCCCCAATAAAGACAATTGGGGCACCGGTAGTTGCAACTGCTGAAAGTGCACCGCCACCTCGTGCAGTACCATCTAGTTTGGTGACAATAACTCCTGTGATGCCAACTAGGTCATGGAAAGATGCGGCCACAGGTCCAGCAGCTTGACCGACCTGAGCATCAATTACAAGAAAACGTTCTGTGGCTTTGGCAACTCTGTGGATTGCATCGAGTTCATCCAGTAATCCCTCATCTAACCTATCTCGGCCAGCAGTATCAATGATTACTAAGTCTGCACCTCCAACTTCTGCTAATCCATTTTTCACAATTGTCAGCGCATCAGTTTCTTCTGGTTCACCGTACACCTCTACGGGTGAATCTGCCAGCAGTTGTTGCAATTGTGCATAAGCACCAGGACGATGCACATCCGCTTCAATTACAGCGATTTTCATGTTGTGTTTTTTGCGCCACCACTCTGCTAATTTTGCCGTGGTAGTGGTCTTTCCTTGGCCGTAAAGCCCTACCATCAGAATAGTTTGATTATGTGGGATAATTTCTCTAGGTGTCCCTAACAGACGAACCAATTCGGTGTATATGATGTTCAGTGCGTGAGTTTGGAGAATCACCCCTGGGCGAGGCTCTTCTTCTCTCATCCGTGATTCAAGTCTTTCAGAAATTTCCTTAGTTTGTCGAACATTGAAATCTGCTTCAAGTAAAGCAACTCTGATGCTCTTAATCATCTCAGCAAGTTCGCCTTCATCCAACTTGCGTTTTCCCTTTAGGGCAGCAATAGCACCAAAGATTCCAGACTTCAGTCCTTCAAGTGCCATGCATCCACCTATGTAGCGGTCACACCCATCCCGTTTGAATGCGCCGGACTACTAATTGTTGAAGCGGTGAATACATCAAGAGACAACATCTCGCCCTACTATGGGATTGGACCTGCCTCAGTATCAGGTTCAGGTTCTTATCGCCCTTGGCACCATCGGAGTATACGTTGGTTGGCGGGGTGGAATGCAGAATATGGCAGGATTCTATGATATGCCAAATGCTACCAAGCATCTTGCATTTGGGATCGTTCTTGGGGCTTTCAGTGGAATCTTAATTGATGGACTTTTTATTAGTCTTGTAGCACAAACGGGGGTAGTATTGATTGAAACCCTTGGTCTGATGATATTTATTGGACTTGCTCAATCTCTAATTTTCCACTTTTTGCTGTCTAGGGAAAAAGTGAGAATATTACTTGCATCCCCCACTTCTGGGTGGACAATGGGGCTTGGGATGGGTGCATTACAAGCCTCATATCTGATGCTTAGGATGGCGGATCCGAATTGGATTGGTTTTGTTTCTGGATTCAACTGGCAAATGCTTCTAACTGGAGTATGGATTACTATCACTTTACCGGCGATTGAAGCAACTCTCGGCTCATGGCAAGGTGCTGCAGTAGTAGACAAAAAGCCACTTACTGTGATGTGGCAATCAGGTCTTTACCGTGGTTTTGTTCTAATCGCTGTGCTAGTTGGAATCACTGCCCAACCAATATTATTGCTAGTATTACCTGTAGTGGCGATTTATGGCTTCACCATTGCTGAAGAAAAGTGGTTACCCTCGGCGCTAATCCCCTCAATCCGACAAGAATATTATCGTACGGTGAGAAAATCTTCTGAGAGGGCGCGCCTGAAGGAACAAAGGCAGCATGGGGATATAGTAAACGACTCAGAAGAATAGGGCTGTAACTGTTCACATTTTGAATAGTTGGTGGAGAATCGTTATGGGGCTTAGTGTAGCACAGTATCATAATGACTCGGTGCCCATATTGCATGGCTCCCTCTAGTTCGAGGAATCCAATATGCCACGGATGTGGTAGGGTCATCAGTGGGACTTCTGGAATGGGGGGCCGAGTTACCCCTTCAGGAGTGCCTCAACAACATAGTAGCAGAGTTCAGTATGGCTTGAGTCCGAAGGCTAGATCTCACCAAGCCCATCTTAAACGCAAAAAGAAAAAAACAGGAAAACAGTTTAAGAATTTGGTATTGGTCATAGTCATTGCTTTTGTTTTCCTGTTTACACCCGCCCAAGAACATGTGAATAAACAATTGAGCATTTGGTTAGGCGATTTTTGGAAATCTATTGGCCCGGCCCACGAATATCCTGTGGCGACAGAATATACTCTTCAAAGAACAGTTGAGATTGAAAATTTTGATTCCGGTGAGAGGCAATTTTTGTATCGTTTGCCAATTCCAATTCAGCGAACCAATAGAGGTATTGAAGACACAACATTTGATCGAAATGGAAACTTAGACATGGCGTCAAGTCTTCAATGGGTTAAATCAATGAAGGTTGGTTCTAGTTTTTCACATATTGATGTCCCAGTTGAAACTGTTGAATATTTGGCAGAATCATCGGCTATATCATTGGGAGATGGTTTCTCCTCAGTTCATTGGCCATCTTTGGGCCCTAGTGGTGATAGGTGCGAATATACTAGGTGTTTAATTTGGAAAGGCGATATACCAGCAACTTCGATTGCAATTCTAACGGTAACATATGATATCGAATCATCATCTTATGCTTGGAATAGTGGGGATACTATCTCAAAGGCTGTTGCTGGGACATTTCAAGGAATGGATGTTTCCAGTTCGGGCCAGTTTAGCGATTTATCTAGGTCGGGATGGGTAGGAGCTACAACTTCTTTGATTGGAGAAGAACATCAGTGGTATGATAGAAATTCAGGTGGTTCAATTGAGAATTGGGCGATTGATGGAGACCATCACCTTGTGAAGTCTGCAGCAGACAACATACTTGCAAGCCTGCCAGCAGACCAGCAGGACAACGTCTACGCCTTTTCTCACGCTGCATTCATCTATGTTAGGGATAATGTGGAATATCGAGAGGGTTCGCCTTATCCGCCTCGTAGTGGCCCTACTTGTTTGGCACAAGGGATTGGTGATTGTGATGAGCAAGCCAACGCGTGGATGAGCATTCTAAGGGTAAAGAACATCCCCACTTGGTATGAATTTGGTGCTTTAACTGCATTAGATCATGAAATATGGGAAGCACATGCATGGTCGGTTGTTTTAATTCCATACAGTAGTGAATGGTGTTCTGAAAATGGCATCAATTTAGACAGTTGCTACTTAGAAGGTTCTGTTGATGTTGTGAATAATAAATGGTTATTACATACTCCGACTGCATTTTCAGAATTTTTAGAGCCTTATAGCCCAGAAGGAATAGCGCCTGACGAATTCTATAAAGTGCTGTCCGTAAACGCATATCAGTACAATTGGGTGGAGAATTGGGACACTATTATTGGGCCAAATCACCTTGGTGGGACTTTTAAAGTACCGTATGTAATAGGGGAGTGAACAGTCAAATGATAGATGCTCGCCCGATTGATTACCGAAGGGTGCTTCCATGAGGATAGTTATCGGGGGGGCCGGCGAAGTCGGCCGCGGTGTTGCTAAGGCTTTACGTAGTGAAGGTAGGGACGTAGTTCTAATCGATACAGACCCCGTTTCAATCAAAGAGGCTCAAGCTTTGGATGTCTTGGTAGTCCAAGGAGACGCGGCGTTGCGAGAGGTCTTGATGGAGGCAGAGGTGCAGAATGCTGAAGTTTACATTGCCGCAACACAACGTGATGAAATTAACATGATTTCCTGTGCATTAGCACGCGATATTGCTCGTCAGGCCGGAAACAAATCAGAATTAATGACAATAGCCAGAATTCATGATGCAAGTTTGATTTCCGATGAAGAAGATGAAGATTTAACTCGATGGAGTGGAGTGCAGCATGCTGTGTGTTCTGATTTACTCGTAATTGAAGATCTAAAAGTTGGATTACAAGGTGCCTCTATGGTTGAGGTACTCCCCCTTGGCAACGATGCTTGGATATCTGTGGGGGAAGTTCTCCCATCCGCTGATAAATTGGTTGGCTCTACAATACAAGAGGCTCAAGATAATGTTGACGGACTACCTAGAATATTCGGAGTAAAGGAGCCAGGGAAGAAGAGTTACATCCCTACCTATGAATCAGTCATTGTATCAAAATCACTTCTCGCTTTTGCTACAATTGGTAAGCATACATTCAGAAGGATATTATTGGCTACTGGGCACACTCCTCCTGATTACCCGGATCACCCAAGAGTCATGATATTCGGTGCAACTAGATTAGGGCGACAAATAGCTAAATCATACTTGGAAGATGGTTCTAGGGTCACGGTTATCAGTGAAAATTTGGAACAAGCTAATGAGTTGGCTGGAAGTGATTTCGCCAACACAGACTTATTAGATTCGATTCATGGTAATCCTTTGGATCCCGGCCTGCTTCAAGAATTAGATGTTGATGAACACCATATCGCAATCTCTGCATTATCTGATGACCACGCAAACATGGCAGTTGCTCTGCATGCAACGGAATTAGGTGTTGCTAGAGTTGGAATGGTTCTAGATGACAGTCAAATGGCACAAATTGCAAGGAGGATTGGTCATTCTTTTGCCGTAAGTCGCAGAAGAGTTTCAATCAACTATATCCTTCGTCATGTCCATAGTAAGGTTGAAGGTAATTATCATCTATTGTCAACAATTCCTGATATCGTTGGTATGTCAGCACTTCTAAATCCTGGACACAGAATGATTGGTAATCAGGTGAAGGTACTGGAATCTAATAAATGCCGTGTAGCATTTATTCATCGCACATCTCAATCTTCGGGTACAGAAAGTATGTTGAGAGCTTCAGGTGATCAAATCCTAAAGGAAGGTGATAGATTGATGCTTTTCGCTAAAGTGAAAGATATTGAATATGTTGAAAAACGACTCACAGGGAGTTGAATAAATGCGAAATGATGTTCTCGCCTACGTAGTTGGTTTTACCTTACTTATATTTGCAGTCCCTTTGTTTTTGATGGTTGCAGTTGGTTTTTTTCTAGGAGATAATGATATAATTCTTCAGTCATTTTTATTGCCTGGTGTCATATCCGCTGTTCTTGGATCTTTGCTCGTCCACTGGGGCCAAGGTAGGGGTGCAAGTTCCGAGAGATTAAGGGACAGAGAAGCGTTTGCTGCAGTAGCATTAGGTTGGCCAGTTGTTGTAATAATTGGGGCTCTTCCATTTTGGTTTGGTGGAATGTTTCATGGCCCATTTGAACTGATTAGTGGGCAATCAAACTTGACTGAAGTGCTTGGCGGTTCGGTAAGAGCCTTCTTTGAATCAATGTCAGGTTTTACCACCACTGGTGCTACCGTTATTGATCCTCGAACCAGTCCAGTATGTCAGCCTGCTGTGCCAGACTGTATTAATGCCCAATCAAAGTCGCTATTACTATGGCGTAGTCTTAGCCAATGGCTCGGTGGAATGGGGATAATTATGCTAGGGATGTTGCTATTGGCCCGCTATTTAGGTGGTGGGATGACGATGGCAAGAGCAGAACTTACGGGCCCATCATTATCAAGGTTGAAACCAAGAATACAGCAGACAGCGAAGATTCTTTGGAGTATCTATACCCTCTTTACGATTGTAGAAATAACTCTTCTCTATTATGTGGCAGATATGGGAATGTTTGATGCTGTTAACCATGGATTGACAACCCTTCCATCAGGTGGTTTCAGTACTTATGATGCAGGGATTATGTCTTTTGATAGTGTTACTGTTGAATGGATTATTATTATCTTCATGGTACTCACTGGGATTAATTTCAGCCTGTTCCATTATATCTATAGAGGGGATTGGAGGGCTGCAGTTAAGGACCAAGAGATGCGAGTATATTTGTCTGTGTTAACACTTGCTACAATTGCTATGACAGCAAGCCTTTATTTCTCAGCAGACTGGGAATTAGGGAGTTCATTCCGTCATGCTACTTTCCAAGTTGTGTCAATTGGTACATCAACAGGATATGCCAGTTCAAACTACGCAATTTGGCCAACTTTAGGGTTGATTATTTTGCTATTTTTGATGATAGTTGGTGCTTCAGCAGGGTCAACAAGCGGTGGGCTCAAAATTCTGCGTCTGAGAATTGCCTACTTGTTGGCAAAACGTGAAATCTCCCGTATTGCATCACCCAAGAAAATACACCTTGTTCGTCTTAATGGTGAAGTTGTTGAGGATGAGAAATTATGGACAATTGTTGGAATGCTTTCATGGTGGGCGGTTCTATCAATGGGTAGTATCATTTTACTAGCAATAATAGAATCGTCTCTAGATTTAGAAACGGTGATTTCAGTAGCAATTGCTTCGTTAGGAAATACAGGACCAGCGTTAGGTAGTTTCGGACCAACTCAAACATGGGCTAGTTTACATTGGACAAGTTTAATCTTAACTGCTACATTGATGTGGTTAGGACGTTTAGAATTGTTGACAGTAATTGTGTTGCTTTCAATCAGAGTCTGGAAAGAATGATTAAAATAGGGTTTTTTGCCCTTTATCTATTGTTGGTGTATTGTCTTCATTTTCCTCTAGTAATTCTTGATCCTCTTCATTTACTGATTTCACTATTATGCTTTCATTGTATCTCTTTACAATCTCTTTAGTTGATTTTAGATTACTTCTCAGACCGTTAAGTAAAGCATGTTCATCACCATCTAAATTTAGTTCTTTACTGATTGTGAAATCTTCAACATTTGTTGTATCACCTGATTCGTGAATGGCTGCTAATGGGGGCCACAATTCTTCTCGTGCTGCTTGGATACTACAACCCGAAAGAGCCGTTAATTTTCTAATTAATGCTTTTCTTCGCCAAGGTTCCATCCCTCTTCTCAAAAATGGAGGGAAAGATAACGAGAACCTTGAAGTCGGCTCATTAATTGATGATACACTAGCGGCTAATGCTGATAATTGGCCAGACCAATACCAACTTCGATATGCATTATTACTGTACATTGTATGTAATGATTGATCTGCAATCGAGCACGTTTTAGCAGCTCTACTAAGGTCATCTCGGCCTTTGAACACAGAGGCATTATTCCATGAAACCCAAGCAATTAATTCCCTTGGCGTGATTTCAATATCCCTAGTCTTTGCAGCCGCACCCTTCGCAGTTGTACTTTTGTAAAGTTCTTCTAATCCGGGGAACAAATCAAGTTGCTGGTCACGTAATCCACGACTTAGTTGAGTTTCAACCGCATCTAAGTCAATGTGATTAATACCGCCTTCGCATATCATTTGTAAATCTCTAACAAGGGCACGTATATCTCCTGGGTTTGCACTAATTAGTCTGCTTAGGGCGCCAGGGTCTGAGGATAAGTTTTCAGAATTTAGAACACGTTTTGCAATTTTTTGCATAGCACTTGCACTCGCTCTTCTAAATTTGATCAATTCTGCTTGGCGGAGAAATCTATCTCTCGCTGAAGCCCAACTTGAATTACGACGCCCCCACAATCCCATGGGTTCATTACAAGTCATAATTATTGGTTGAGTGGTACTTTTCAGCATTTTGAGTAATTCTGCTTTCCCTCCAGAATCACCTTTTAAAGAAGAAATAGTACTATCCTCTCCTCTTTTTTCTGCTAAGGACCCCTCTATTTTTTTCTCACTTACTTCTCGTAAACCACCATGTAAATGGTCGACTTCATCTAATAGAATCAATGTTTTTCTTGTCCCACCCAAATCAAACGAGCCATCTAATCCAAATGTGTAATTTGTTGCTCCACCGCCAGCAGCCTTTCTGATTGAAGCGGCGTTCCTTGCATCACTTGCATTTAATTCGATGACTACCCACCCGAAGTCTTTTGCAACGGCTCTGACAATGCTAGTCTTACCAACACCAGGTGGCCCAACAAGAAGAAGTCCTTTCTTGTCAGGAGTTCCCTTTTTCCATGATTCTAGCCACATTGAAATTCTTTTTCTGGCCGCTTCATTCCCCTCTAATTGTGCCGCCGTTTGCGGGCGATAGCGTTCAGTCCAGTCGGCCGGAATAGACTGGGCTTCGGTCATCACCCCCCTCACGGCGGCGAGGGGTTTTGAATGTTCATCAATAGATTATACTTGAAACGATGAATCATAGATGGAAATAGGAATCAGAAAACAGTCGAAAGAGAACCATTTTGTAAATGCTGAACCAAATCATCTGTAGATATTCTGATTTGAGATTGGTCATCTCGCCTACGAACGGTAACGCTACCATCTTCTAATGATTCGTAGTCAACGGTGACAGCCCAAGGTACACCAATTTCATCTGCTCTAGCATATCTTCTACCAATTGATCTTGTACCATCATAATAGGCACCTATTCCTTTGATTTCTAGAAGTTTAGTTTGCAACTCTTTGCCAATTTGTCCCATTCCATCTTTCTCGAAAAGTGGAAGGACAACAACCTCGTATGGTGCAACAGATTCTGAAAGGTGCAGAATGAGGTATTCATCTCCTTCTTTACTAGTCATCTCATAACCGTGGTCAAGAAGGTGCCAGATAATGCGGTCCAGACCAAACGCCGGTTCTACCACATGAGGTAGGAACCATTCTCCTCGTATGGTTTCCTGTATCCTGACTATCTCAACCATTGAATCGTCTATAGTAACATTACTTCCATCACTTAGAGATAGTTCGAAGGGGAATGCTGTTGGAATATTTTCTAGTTTTGACAACGCTTCTGTTACATGACCTGCTTGTTGTCTAAAAGCAGGGCCCACAATCGAACCAATTGCTGATACAACTTCTTTATCAACCTCTATTGGTTCATCAAAATCACGCCATGCCCTCAGTTCATTAGTACCGGTTGCATCTTCATGTGCCGCCAAATCATAGCAACCCCGGTGGGCGATTCCAACACATTCTATCCAACCGTATGAGCCATGCATTTCTAAGTCCCAACAATCGGATGCATAATGTGCCATTTCATCAGATTCATGTTGCCTAAATCTGATTTTTTCGGGGTCTGCTCCTATATTAGTCAGGAAATCATATGTTTCAGCCATGAACATGGCAACAGTTGGATGACGGACAATGTTCTTTGCAAGTGCGGTTGCGATATCCAAGTTGATTGTTTCTTGTTCACCATTTACTGGATCGGGAATCAATTGGAAATCGATTCCATTCCATTTTGAAAGGTCTTGATGTGCATCTACATTTGGATCAATGAAATATTCAAGTTCAGCCATATTGAATTCTCTTTGACGAATCATTCCTTGCCGTGGGCTTATTTCATTTCTGTATCCTTTTCCAACTTGGATGGCCCCGTAAGGAAGACGATTCCTAAAGTGACGTTGAATCATAGGGAAGGTTAGGAACATTCCTTGAGCTGTTTCAGGACGCATATACGCTTGTCGGCCATCCCCAGTTGCA
>Ga0209403_10003833_pt1 | contig 16732 bp, 16 predicted proteins | sample ArcticOcean_MG_C_8_FD_187440 | JGI IMG/M metagenome (GOLD analysis project Ga0209403, IMG submission 187440) | Marine microbial communities from western Arctic Ocean - ArcticOcean_MG_CB11_86 (SPAdes) (version 2) | ecosystem: Environmental > Aquatic > Marine > Oceanic | place: Arctic Ocean... | reverse complement strand
TTTGAGTCATTTGGTTTTGAATCTGTTAAAGAGTTTTTTGTAATTTTTTTAATAATAACGCTGTTACCTTGAGAGTAATAGTGATTTATTTCAGAGATAATATTATGTTTCAGATCATTCCATTTTAGACCTTTTTCTTTTTTAACAGTAATAAAGTCCTCACCAAAAAATACCATTGAAATTCCTTCCAACGACAAAATTTTATTTGCTAATGGAACTGAAATATTTTTACTACTTTTCAAGAACTCGACGGGTCCTACTTCAGAAACTTTTTTTCCTGGCAAAAACTTCAATGTATCTGGGTTGGGAGTATGTTCTGTTTCGATCATGTTTGATTGCAAATAATATATTAAAATTTTATTATATCAAGAAAACTTGGTAAGTCCTACAATCTCATAAATTTCTTTGATATTAGTTTTAGCTATTAAATCTGCTTTTTTAGAACCTTTTTCTAGCACTGTGCGAAGATAGGTTGTATCCTTTAATAATTTTTTTATTTCCTCTCCTATTGGACAAATTTTTTCAATAATAGATTCGCTTAAATTATTCTTAAAAAGAGAAAAATTTTTTCCTCCAAAATCTTTTAAAACTTCTTCCACTTTAACATTATTCAAACTTGCATAGATTGATATAAGGTTTGCTGCTTCAAGTCTGTCCTTAAGACCTGATATTTCTGAAGGAATAGCAGATGCATCAGTCTTAGCTTTTTTAATTTTTTGAACAATTAAATCTTTACTATCTTTTAAATTTATTCGGCTATAATCTGAATCTTCAGACTTACTCATTTTTTTTAATCCATCCCGCAAACTCATTACTCTAGATATTTCTTTTTCAATTAAAGGTTCTACTATTGGAAAATAATCTTTGCAGTTAAAATCGTTGTTAAACTTTTTAGCAATATCTCTAGTTAATTCTAAGTGTTGTTTTTGGTCATCACCCACAGGCACGTGTGTAGCTTTATATAAAAGAATATCAGCCGCCATTAAATTTGGATAAACCATTAAACCAACGCTGGCATTTTCTTTATTTACGCCAGCCTTTTCTTTAAATTGTGTCATTCTGTTCATCCATCCAATTCTTGCCACGCAGTTAAATACCCAAGCTAGCTCACTGTGTGCTGCTATGCTTGCTTGATTAAATATAATGTTTTTTTCAGGGTCTAACCCTGAAGCAATAAAGCTAGCTGCAATTTCTAAAATATTTGATTTTAATTCTTTTGGGTCTTGACGGTTAGTTATTGCGTGTAAATCTACTATGCAATAAATACAATTAAATTTACTTTGCAAATCTACAAAGTTTTTAATTGCACCCAAATAATTCCCTAAATGCAAATTTCCTGTAGGCTGAACTCCTGAAAATACTCTTTTTTCGTTCATATATAAAATTTAATTTTTAAATTTAATATCTTTAAACTTAAAAGCTCCTGTAAAATTTGAAATTAAAAAATAACTTATTAAACTAATTAGTACTATAATAAATAAATAAATAGATTTCCAACTTTCATTGTAATCAAATTTATTAGAGAAAAAGCCTAACAATAAATATAAAACTACTCCCATTACAACTACAGATAATAACATACGAGGAAACTTATAAATAAATTTACTATCAAAAATATGAAAATTATTTTTTTTAATAAAGTAGTAATGCATTAAAACATTTATCCATGAAGAGATTGATGTGGCTATTGGTATTATAACAAAACCGTATCTGCTAAAAAAAATAACACTTATAATTATATTTAAGGTCACTGATATAAGCGAAAGGTAAAAAGGTATTTTAGTATCATTTCTTGCAAAAAAGAAATTTGAAAAAATTTTTAATATTGAAAAAGCAGGCACTCCAAAAGCAAAAAAGGTAAGGGCAATAGCGGTGTTGGTTACACTGGTATTACTAAAAGAACCATAGCCAAATAGTGATGTAATAATTTGTTGTGAAGCTAAAATTAGAGCTATCGCAGCAGGTATTGATAAAAACAAACAAAGTTCTAGTGATCTATTTTGTAAATTTTTTGTCTTCTCAATATTTTTACTTTTTATATGCTTGGACAGTTCTGGAAGCATTACTGTACCTACGGCAATCCCAGCTACAGCAAGATTAATTTGATAAACTCTGTCAGCATAATAAAGATACGAAACTGCCCCAGTTTGAAAAGATGCAATTATAGTACCAACTAAAATATTGATTTGGGTTACACCTGACGAAAATATACTAGGAAGAAGTTTTCTAAAAAAAAAAATTACTTTTTTATTTATTTTTATTCTAATGCTTAAAGTAGGTATAAATTTTTTTCTAACAAAAAATAGAAGAATTATAAGTTGTAATAAACCAGAAATTGAAACTGCGTAGGATAATACTACAACATCACTAATATTTACTAATCGTGAAAAAAAGAGTGAGCCTATTAGTAGTATATTCAATATAATTGGTGCGGCTGCGGCTGCAGCAAATTTATTATGCGAATTTAGTATAGCTCCAAAAAATGAGGCCAAAGATATAAAAAATAAAAAAGGGAAAGTAATTCTACTTAAGTCTACTGCAAGTTTTAATTTTTCAGGATCATTATAAAACCCTGGTGCTATTAAAAAAATTAACTGCGGCATAAAAATCTCACCCACTAATACAAGGAAAAATAAAATAAAAAAAAGTAAATTAAATATATTTTTTGCAAAATTATCTGCCTCTATTTTATTGGTTGTGAGCTCTGCAGCGTAGCTAGGTATAAATGCTGCATTAAAAGTTCCTTCTGCAAACAATCTTCTGAAAGTATTTGGTAATCTGAAGGCAACAAAAAAAGCATCAGCAAAAATAGAAGTTCCTAAAAAAATAGCTATTAAAAGATCTCTAACATAACCAAGTATACGACTGATTAATGTAAAAAAACTAAATGTAGAGGTTGATGCGATTAAGTTCATCTTGACATATAAGCCTTAATTTTGTGACAATTACAAGATAGCCAATTACTAAATGAAGAAAAAGTCAAAAATAGATAAATACACAGATCAAGAAGCGCTAGATTATCATAGTAGTGGAAAGCCTGGAAAGATTGAAATTTTATCTTCAAAACCAATGACAAGTAAAAGAGATTTGGCACTTGCATATTCACCAGGTGTAGCAGCTCCAGTAAAAGCTATAGCTGAAAATCCTGCAGCAGCATATGATTACACAACTAAAGGCAACCTTGTTGCGGTAATTAGTAATGGTTCAGCTATACTTGGATTAGGTAATTTGGGAGCTCTCGCTTCAAAACCAGTGATGGAAGGTAAGGCAATTTTATTTAAGCGTTTCGCCGATATTGATTCTATTGATTTAGAAATAGATTCTTCAAACGCTGATGAAATTATAAATTGTATATCGATTCTTGGAAAAAGTTTTGGTGGAATTAACCTTGAAGATATAGCGGCACCTGATTGTTTTATAATAGAGGAAAAACTCAAAGAAAAATTAGATATTCCTATATTTCATGACGATCAACATGGTACAGCAATAATAACTTTAGCAGCCTTGATAAATGCTTTGGACATATCTAAAAAATCAATCAAAGATATTAAAATTGTCGTAAATGGGGCTGGAGCCTCAGCAATGGCATGTGCAAATCTATTTAAGAATAACGGAGTTTTAAATAAAAATATTATAATGGTTGATAGAAAAGGTGTGATTTATAGAGGTAGAGATAATCTTAACCAGTGGAAATCTGCTCACGCAATAGAAACAAAATATAGAACACTTGAGGAAGTAATTAAAGGGGCGGATGTTTTTTTAGGTTTGTCAACTAAAGGTGTGCTAACAAAAGAAATGGTAAAAAGCATGGCTAAAAACCCAATAATTTTTGCCTGCGCCAACCCAGATCCAGAAATAACCCCAGAAGAAGTTAATGAAGTTAGAAATGATGCTATAATGGCTACCGGAAGATCAGATTATCCCAACCAAGTAAATAATTTAATTGGCTTTCCTTATATTTTCAGGGGTGCACTTGATGTTAGGGCAAAGACGATTAATGAAGACATGAAGGTTGCTGCTGCCTACGCAATAGCAGAACTTGCAAGGGAATATGTTCCTGATGAGGTGGCAGCCGCAATGGGAGGGGAAAGACCAAAATACGGAAAAGAATATATCATTCCGTCAACTTTTGACCCAAGGCTAATTAGCGTAATACCAGCTGCTGTAGCTAAGGCTGCAATGAAAAGTGGTGTAGCAAGAAAAAAAATAGAAAATTTTGAAATTTATAAAGAAGAATTAAAACAAAGGCTTGATCCCTCAGTAGGTATAATGCAGGGGATAATTTCTAAAATTAAAAAAAATCAAAAAAAAGTTGTTTTTGCTGATGGAGAAGATGAAAATACATTAAAAGCAGCAATAGCTTTTAAAAGTAATAAACTTGGAATTCCAATTCTTATAGGAAAAAAGGAAATTGTAAAAAAAAAGCTGAAAGAAATTGGATTAGATGAAAATTATAATATTGAAATAATTAATTCTACAGATAGCGTAAAAAGGGAGAAATATGCAAAATTTCTTTATAAAAAAATGCAACGATCAGAAGGACTATTAGAAAGAGACTGCGATAGATTAATAAGAAATGATAGAGTTATTTGGGGAAGCTGCATGGTTTCGTGTGGAGATGCAGATGCAATGGTAACAGGAAACACAAGGCGATACACATCAACATTAGATAAAGTAAAGAGGGTAGTAGAAGCCCGCAAAGATGAGATAATTTTTGGTTTAAATGTAATGGTTAATAGGGGTAGAACTGTTTTTATTGCAGACGTAGCTGTTCATGAAATTCCAACCGCTGAACAGCTTTCTCAAATAGCTATATCTTCTGCAAGAGTAGTAAAGCTTTTTGGGTATGAACCAAAAGTTGCTTTTCTTTCTCACTCAACTTTTGGCACACCTAAAACTAAAGCAACAAAAAATTTGAGAGACGCAGTAGAAATATTAAAAGATAAAAAGGTAAACTTTAAATTTGATGGGGAAATGCAACCAGATGTGGCTTTGGATCCAAAATATAAAGAGCTTTATCCATTCTCAGAAATGGTTGGTAATGCTAATGTTTTAATAATGCCCGGGAGACACAGCGCGGCAATTTCATTTAAATTAATAAAAAGTTTAAGTGCTGTTAAAGTAGTTGGACCTTTATTAATAGGCTTAGCTCAGCCAATTGAGATTGCTCCACTGAGATCATCTACAAGTGAAATTTTAAACCTAGCTTCAGTTGCAGCCTATTCATCTGATATAATCGATTATTAAAGAAACAAAAAAAAATTAAATTACTCTCTTTGTCTACTGAGTTCAGAGACAAGCAAAATACTACTGACTAATTCTTTAAGGTCAACTATTTGTTTCGCTTCTTGAATAATTTCTTTTTTTTCATTTTCGTTATGGGCAATGCCAAAAATGTACGTCTTTTGATTTATTGTATCTATATTGAAGTTTGCAGATTTTACATTTTTGTTTAGAATTAATGCAGTTCTTAATTGTGATGTGATTAAAATATCTACTGCAACATTTTTAAAAGAAAATTTTTGTTTTATTAAAATATTATTTTTTACTGATCTCGTTCCTTTAGTTTCCCAAGCCATCTTGGTTATTTTTAATTTTTCCTCTGGTTTATCTACTTTACCACCTAGAAATATTCTTCCATCGAGTACTTTTACAGAAATTTTAATAAGGTATTTTTTATTTTTAAAAGCTAATCTTGCTTGCAAATTTTTTTGCATAATTGAATCGTCTATTTGAGTCCCTATTGTTCTTGGGTCTAAAGCAATACTTACTCCTGATCCAAAAACTCCTTTTGTTGATGCTCCTATACATGAGTTTAATAAAAATAGAAATAGAAATAGAAATAGTATTGTGATTTTTTTTTTCATTTGTTTTTCTTTAGTGTTAAGCAAAAATCATAAATTATTTTTTTTGGTAAACCTTCTTTCTTGGAAATAAATTCAACAATGTCTTTGTTGCTGTATTTTTTAATCATTTTTTTAATTTCTATCTTAACTGATTCGTGAATCTCTTTTATGTTTTTTTTATCTTTATTTTTTTCTGACAGAACAACAGTAAACTCTCCTTTTTGGCCTTCAGGTTGAAGGTTGATTGACGCAACATTAGTTCTGGTAAAATTTTCATAAATTTTAGTCATTTCTTTTGCTATTAATATTTGTCGATCTGAAAAAAAAATTTTAAATTTGGATATATAAAAATTTATTCTTATAGCTGGTATAAAAAAAACAATCGTATAATCAATATTTTTTAAATTTTTTAACACCCTGTTTAACTCGTTTTCTTTTTTTGTTAAGAATCCATAAAATAAGTATTGGTCACTGAATCCACAAACACTTACCGCGGATGTCACCGCTGAAGCTCCTGGAACTGGGTAAATATTTAAATTTTCTTCGAAACATTTCTTTACAAGCACTAAACCTGGGTCAGAAATTGTCGGAGTTCCTGCATCTGAAATTAATGAAATTATTTTTTCACTCTTAATTTGATTAATTATTTTGTCTGCAATCTTTTTTTCGTTAAATTTATGATAAGGCATTAATTTATTTTTTATTTCAAAATAAGTAAGTAATTTTCCTGACCTCCGTGTATCCTCACATAAAATTATATCTGATTTTTTTAGAATATTTAAAGCCCTAAATGTTATATCTTCCATATTGCCAATTGGTGTAGAAACTATATAAAGACCAGGGTTAAGAATTTGTTGTTTATATTTGTCCATTTGCTGCCTAAATTACATTTTATGTTAATTTAAAATTATGAAAAAATTACTTATTTATTCAATACTAACTTATTTATTGTTTACAATAAATAGTGGTGCAGTTAATCAAAACAAAGATACTAAAGACTTAAAAATAGGTGTTTTGCTTCCACTGTCTGGACCGTTTCAAGCAATAGGACAATCTTTTTTAAAAGCAATCCAGTTAGGGTTATTTGATATAGGGAATGAAAAAATAAAAATTTACCCAAAAGACAGCAAAGGAAATGCATTAAATTCTTATCTTGCAGCAAAAGAATTTGAGGAGCTAGGAATTGAAATTGTAATCGGTCCGGTATTTTTTGAAAGTTTGGAAAGATTAAATGAAATAAAAAGTATTACTTTTATTTCTCTAACAAACAAAGTACAAAAAATTCCCAAAAACACAATAGCTTTCGGTGTCAATATTAAATCTCAACTTCAAACACTAGTAAAATATTTTAATGACATTAAACTCTCCAAAACTTTACTTTTATCTCCAAAATCACAGTATATAGATCAGACAAAAATTTTTAGCAGCAGTTCAATTAAATTTGATAAAGAATTTTTATACGATTCAAATCCTAAAAAAATAACAGGAGAAATTGAAAAGTTAACAAAATATCGTGAAAGAAAAAAAGATCTTGAGCGAAGAATTAAAATACTTGAAAATTCTGATTTAAATAAAGATAAAGTTGAGCTTAAGACATTAGAGCAAAAACATACTTTGGGCAAAGTCAATTTTGATTCTGTGATTGTGATAGACTTTGGGGAAAGTTTAAAAAGTATTTTAACTTCTTTTATGTTTTCTGATGTATCAAATAAAGAAGTAAGTTTTTTTACCATTAATCAATGGTTTGATAAAACTCTTTTTAACGAAAATGCAGCACAAAATCTTTATTTCCCAGGTATAGATTTTGATAATTACAATAAATTTAATAAAAAGTATTTTGAAATTTATAAAAAAGAACCTAATAAAGTATCTATCTTAGCCTATGATGCCCTTGGATTAATTTATTACTGTTGGGTTAATAATAATTTCCAATTCGAAGTTGATCATTTGTATAATAAAGAAGGTTTTCAAGGAATGCATGGAGAATTTATTATTGAAAACAATCTGAGTATGCAAAAACTTAAAATTTATAAGGTAAGTAAAAAAAAATTTATTAAAGTATATTAATATAAAAATTTTTTAATATTAAGAAAAGCATTATGTCTATGATCAATTAGCATTTTTTTTTTAGGATCCATTTCTCCAAAAGTTTTTCTGTAACCATTTGGTATAAAAATTGGATCATAACCAAATCCCTTGTTACCTTTTTTAATACTTGAAATTGTTCCTTCCACTTGTCCTTGGCTAGTATAATATTTTCCATTTGGCCAAAAAAGTGTTAAACAGCAAATAAACTTTGCTTTATTAACATTTTTCCAATTTTTTTTAACACTGCTCATTTCTTTAAAGACTTTTTTAATTGCGATATTAAAATTATTTTTTGATCCACCCCACCTAGCAGAATAAATTCCAGGATATCCACCCAATAAATCTATTTCTAAACCTGAGTCATCAGACAAACAAATTAAATTAGTTTTTCTTGAAAAATAAGAAGCTTTTAATATTGAGTTTTGTTTAAAATTTTTACCAGTTTCCTTTGGTGACAGGATTTTTAAATTTTTTGGTGAATATTTTATTAATTTTTTTGGTAATAAATCACAAATTTCCTTGTATTTGCCAATGTTATTTGTTCCAACTAAAATTTCTTTAATTTTATCCATTTGGACTAGTATTTTTTTTTTAAATAACCATATACCAACTTGATGACAAAATCAGATTTAAAAGAAAATATCGATCCTCCTCTAGAAGGTGACACTAATTCTCATGAAGGTGAAACTGACAATAAACAAAATGTTGCAGATGAAAAAGAAAGTTTAGAAAACAAACTTAAAGCGGTTGATGATAAGCTTTTAAGAACACTAGCTGAAATGGAAAATCAAAGAAGAAGGTTTGAGAAAGAAAGAAATGAAGCCTTTGAATTTGGTGGATTTAATTTTGCGAGAGAATCATTACCACTATTAGATAACGTTGAACGTGCCATTATTTCATTTCAAAATGATGAAAAATTAAAACAAAATAGCGATCTGGATAAAATTATCGATGGAATAGAAATCGTTAAAAAAAATATAATTTCTATCTTTAAAAAGAATGGCATTGAAGTAATTGAGTGTATAAATAAGAAATTTGATCCAAATTTTCACCAAGCAATGCTAGAAGTTGAAGATCATTCTAAAGAATCAGGTTTGGTTGTGCAGGAAATACAAAAAGGTTATATGATGAAAGGCCGACTACTTAGACCCTCTATGGTGGGGGTTACTAAAAAAAATGAGAAAAAGTCAGAAAAAGACGAAATCAACAGTAAAAAAAGTGAAGAAAAATGATTTTTTTAACTTGTAGTACGCAAAACAGCACTTATATAGAAAAAAAAGGAAAATGATTTTATGAGTAGAGTAATAGGAATTGATTTAGGAACAACAAATTCATGTGTGGCTGTAATGGAAGGCTCACAGCCTAAAGTATTGGAAAATGCTGAGGGTGCAAGAACTACTCCATCTGTAGTCGCTTTTGGAGAAAATGATGAAAAATTAGTTGGTCAGTCTGCCAAAAGGCAAGCTGTAACTAATCCAGAGAATACTCTATTCGCTGTAAAAAGATTAGTAGGTAGAAATTTTGATGATGATTCGGTTAAAAAAGATGTTTCTAAAGCACCTTTTAAAATTGTTAAAGCTGATAACAATGATGCCTGGTTAGAATCAAGAGGAAAAAAATATTCTCCTTCCCAAATATCTGCTTTCATTTTACAAAAAATGAAGGAAACAGCAGAAAAATATTTAGGACAAGAAGTTACACAAGCTGTAATCACAGTTCCAGCATATTTCAATGATTCACAAAGACAAGCAACTAAAGACGCGGGTAAAATTGCAGGATTAGAAGTACTTAGAATTATAAATGAACCCACTGCAGCTTCATTAGCTTATGGTTTAGATAAAAAAGGTGGAAAAAAAATAGCTGTGTATGATCTGGGTGGTGGTACTTTTGATGTTTCTATTCTTGAAATTGGTGACGGTGTTTTTGAAGTTAAATCTACTAATGGAGATACTTTTTTAGGAGGAGAAGATTTTGATGACACAATAGTTGATTATTTAGTAAATGAATTTAAAAAAGACAATGGTATAGATTTAAAAACAGATAAATTAGCGCTTCAAAGACTTAAGGAAGCTGCTGAAAAAGCTAAAATTGAACTTTCTTCGGCTGTACAAACAGAAATTAATTTGCCTTTTATTACGGCGGATAAAGCGGGACCCAAACATATAAATATTAAGTTAACTAGAGCAAAATTAGAAGCGCTTGTTGAGGACTTGGTAAAAAGAACACTTAAACCATGTGAGGTTGCTTTAAAAGATTCAGGATTTAGTGCGGCAGAAATAAACGAAATAGTTTTAGTTGGTGGAATGACAAGAATGCCAAAAATAGTTGAGACTGCTAAAACTTTTTTTGGAAAAGAACCAAACAAAAGTGTAAACCCGGATGAAGTTGTGGCTATGGGGGCAGCTATTCAAGGAGGAGTTCTTCAAGGAGATGTAAAGGATGTACTTCTGTTAGATGTAACTCCATTATCTTTAGGAATTGAAACTTTGGGAGGAGTGTCTACAAAACTTATTGAAAAAAACACAACTATCCCTACTAAAAAAAGTCAGGTTTTCTCTACAGCCGAAGATAATCAACCAGCGGTTTCTATTAGAGTTCTGCAAGGTGAAAGAGAGATGGCTACAGATAATAAATTATTAGGTAATTTTGAATTACTTGGAATACCAAATGCCCCAAGAGGAATACCACAAATTGAAGTTACATTTGATATTGATGCTAATGGCATAGTAAGTGTCTCTGCTAAAGATAAAGGAACTGGAAAAGAACAAAAAATACAAATTCAAGCTTCTGGTGGATTAAGCGATGATGATATCAGTAAAATGGTAAAAGATGCTGAGATAAATAAAGAAGCTGATAAAAAGAAAAGAGAAACTGTAGATGTAAGAAATCAAGCTGATTCAATTATTCATACAACGGAAAAAAACCTTAAAGAACATGGAGGTAAAGTTTCTGATGTAGAAAAAAAATCTATTGAAACTGGGATGTCTGATTTAAAAAATGCACTTAAGGGAACTGATACTGAAGAAGTAAAGAAAAAAACACAAAACTTAATTCAAGTATCTATGAAATTAGGAGAGGCAGTTTATAAAGACCAGCAGAAAGGTGCTGCTAGAAAAAGTACACAACAAAATAGTACTTCAAAAAAAGAAGATAAAGAAAATGTTGTAGATGCAGACTTTGAGGATGTAAAAGAGGATAAAAAAGACAAAGACAAAGACAAAGATAAAGATAAAGATAAAGAAAAAAGAGCCTAAGACTAAAGACATCAAAATGTTGATAACTTATGTCAAAAAAAGATTACTATGAAGTCTTAGGAGTTGTTAAAAGCGCTTCACAAGATGATATAAAAAAAGCTTACAGAAAATTAGCACTCAAACATCATCCCGATAGAAATAAAAACAATAAAGCTGCTGAAGCAAAATTTAAAGAAGCAAGCGAATCGTACCACGTACTTTCAGATAAAAAGCGAAAAGAAAACTACGATCAATTCGGCCATGCTGCTTTTGAAAATGGAGGTGGTAGAGGGTTTTCCGGATCTGATTTTTCTGGATCTTTTTCAGACATTTTTGGCTCAGATATTTTTGAGGATTTTTTTGAAGGTTTTGGTGGAGGTAGAGGAAAATCACAAAGGAGATCTAATGATTTTCGTGGCACAGATTTAAGATACGATTTATCAATTTCTTTAGAAGAAGCTTATAATGGAAAAAAACAAGAGATTAATTTTTCATCTTCTGACAAATGTGAAAGATGCAATGGGTATGGTGGAGAACCAGGGTCAAAACCAGTTTCCTGTAGTACATGCGGCGGACAAGGTAAAGTAAGATCTAGCCAAGGTTTTTTTACAATTCAACAAACTTGCCCAGAATGTAGCGGATCAGGGGAAAAAATTTCAGACGTATGTATAGAATGCAAGGGAATGTGCAAAAAACATACGAAAAGAAAAATATCTACAACTATACCAAAAGGTGTTGATGATGGAACTAGAATAAGGTTATCAGGAAAAGGAGAAGCGGGTATAAAAGGAGGTGAAAATGGAGATTTATATATTTTTGTGTCAGTAGAACCTCATAATATTTTTAAAAGATCTGAAGAAAATCTTTTTTTTGAATTTCCCATTTCACTGGCAGATGCAGCTTTGGGGATTACTGCAGAGGTACCAACTATTAATGTAGAAAGTACAAAAGTTAAAATACCAGCGGGAGCGCAAAATGGAAAGCAATTCAGGTTAAAAGAAAAGGGGATGCCAATTATTAGAAGTAAAAGTTACGGCGACTTGTACATAAGAATAATAACTGAAGTGCCAGTTTCTTTGACAAAAGAGCAAAAAAGTCTCCTAGAAAAATTTAAAAAATTAGAAGATTCAAAAACAAATCCACTAATAAAAGAATTTTTTGATAAAGCAAAAAGATTTTGGAAAAGTTAAATGAAAAAAATTAAATTATCAATTACTGGATGTTTGGGTAGAATGGGACAACAAATTATTAAATCTTCTAGTAAAGTAAATAACTTTAGAATAGTTTCAATTACCGAAAATAAATTATTTAATAAAAAAATATCTGGTTTTAAATCTCAACTAAATTCAGAATCTGCATTTAAAGATACAGATATAATAATAGATTTTACACACCCCAGATGTACTTTAGAAGTAATAAAAATTGCAGTTAAACTTAAAAAAAAAGTTGTTATTGGAACAACTGGTTTTACAAAAAAAGAGGAAAATTTGATAAAAAAATATTCTAAAAAAATTCCTATACTTAAAGCTGGTAATATGAGCTTGGGAATAAATTTGCTAATGTATCTAACTGAAATAGCTTCAAAATCTCTTGGAGATTCATTTTTAAATAAAGTCTTTGAAATACATCATAAGCATAAAAAAGATCATCCTTCTGGTACTGCTTTAATGCTTGGAAAGGGAATTGCAACTGGAAAGAATAAAGATTTTTACAAACTGCTAGGTAAAAAATATTTGAATAAAAAATATTTTCCTTATAGTAAAAAAATTAATTTTAACTCAATTAGAAAGGGTAAAACCATTGGTAAGCATGAGGTAACTTTTTCAAGTGGCAAAGAAATAATTACCCTTAATCATGAGGCATTCGATAGGGCTCTTTATTCTGAAGGCGCTCTTACCGCTGCACAATGGCTAATGAATAAAAAACCAGGCTTATATTCAATGCGAAACGTTTTAAATTTTAAATAAATCAAGCTACGAAATAAAATTAATGAATGGCAATCAAAAAGCTAAACTTATATTAAAAATACTAAATAAAATTTATCCTAAAACTCCTATTCCTCTTAAACATAGCAGTAAATTTACTTTGTTAGTTTCTGTTCTTTTGTCTGCACAGTGTACAGATGTTAATGTGAATAATGTAACTAAAAATATATATCCAAAATATAATAAACCTGAACATTTTGCTAAATTAGGTAAAAAAAAAATTGAGACATTAATAAAAAGTATAGGTATTTTCAGAATTAAATCTAACAGCATATATTTGCTTTCAAAAATATTATTAGAAAAACATGGTGGAAAAGTACCTAAAAACTTTGAGGACCTTGAAAAATTGCCAGGCGTAGGTCACAAAACTGCTAGTGTTGTTATGTCTCAAGGCTTTGGCTTCCCCGCTTTTCCTGTAGATACTCACATTCATCGTTTGGCACAAAGATGGGGGTTAACTAATGGAAAAAATGTCATTCAAACTGAAAAAGATCTAAAAAGATTATTTCCCCAAAAATCATGGAATAAACTTCATCTTCAAATAATATATTATGGAAGGGAATTTTGCACTGCAAGAAGCTGTTATGGTATAACTTGTAAAATTTGTACTGCTTGTTATCCTAATCGAAAAAAAATAATTAAAACAAAGAAAGCTTAATATGAAAATTTTAGGAATAGGAAATGCAATAGTAGATGTTATTTGTAAAGTAGAAAATAATTTTTTAGCTGATAGTGGATTAACAAAAAGTACAATGAAACTAGTTGATGAGACTGAGTTTAAAAAACTATTGTCTAATTTAAAGATTGAGGAAACCATGTCTGGTGGCTCAGTTGCAAATTCTATAGTGGGATTATCTCAACTAGGAAATAACGTTGGATTTATAGGTAAAGTTAATGACGATAATTTAGGTATTAAATACGAAGAAGGTTTAAAAAAAGAAAATGTAGAATATTTTTACACAAAGAAAGAAGAAAAATTACCTACAGGAACCTGTTTAATATTGATTACCCCGGACTCTGAAAGAACAATGTGCACTTTTTTAGGAACTGCAGGAAAAATTAATGAAAATGATGTGAATATTGATGCTGTTAAAAAAAGTGAAATAATATTTTTAGAAGGCTATTTATGGGATGAAGGAGATCCTAAAAAAGCTTTTGATAAGGCAATTCAAAATGCAAATAAAGTTGCAATGTCACTATCAGATCAGTTTTGTGTAGAAAGGCATAAGCCTCATTTTCTAGATTTAGTTAAAAATAAATTAGATATAACATTTGCCAATGAAAAAGAAATAATTTCTTTAATTGATGCTAAAAATTTTAATGAAGTAATTTCATTTGGAAAACAACTTGGAAAAATAATTATTATTACTAGAGGAGAAAAAGGAAGTGTTGCAATTCAGAAAAATGAAGTGGTTGAATGTGAGAGTCAAAAAAATTTAAATATTGTAGATCTAACTGGCGCAGGAGATCTTTTTGCTGGAGGTTTTTTACATGGTCACATTAATAATTTACCCATAAAAGAAAGTCTTAAGAAAGGTACAGAAATGTCTTCAAAAATTATTCAAAAAATAGGAGCAAGACTTTAGGGCAATGAATTTTTATAATTTAATTAATTTTTTTTCTTTTAAAACTCCCCTTACCTTTTTTTGGTTTAATAATGCGCTTTCTATATTTGGAAGATAGCAAATCTCTAGCAATAAAATTTCGTTTTTTTTTTTTCAGATATAATATCCTTTTTTGTTATTTTTTATAAAGTAATTATCACCAAACCTTTCTAATATTTTTTTTCTAAGTCTATGAATGTGAGTTTCGACTGTATGGGTTTCACTTTCAGGAGAATAATTCCAGATATTTTTTAAAATAAATTTTCTACTAACAGGCTGAGTATTGATGCTAAATAAAATAAGAAAGTTAATCTCTTTTTCAGTAAGTTGTAATTCTTTATCATTTTTTTTTATAATTCTTTTATTTTTATCAAGCATATAATCATTTAATTTTATTAGTGAAGTTTTGTGAAATATACTTTTAGCAGCAAGTAAAGTTATCTTTTTTTTAAAGTCAGAAATAAAAAAAGGTGTATTTAGTTTTTCTATTAAATCTAGCGATTCAATGTTTTTAAGATTTAGATTATTAGTAATAATAATTGATGGGAGGTTATTTTTTACCAAATAATCAAAATCTTCAATATTTTTTTCTGTCGGAAAAAAAATGATGATTTGATCTTTTTTTAATTTATTTTTGTATGACTCAAAATCACCACAAAATTTAAATTTGAATTCTGAAAAATACTTTAATTCGCTCAATATTTCAAAAAAAGTTTGGTTTTTTAAAATTGATATAGCTATACTGTTCATTAAAATTACTTTGATGAATATTATTATTAAAAAACATTATCTATTATACAATGGTTATAAATTAAAATGTAGCATCGGTAAATCCGGATTAAATTATAACAAAAAAGAAGGTGATTTATCCACACCAAGAGGAACTTTTAAACTAGGAATGCTATATTACAGAAAGGATAGACTAAATAGACCGCAATGCAAAATTAAGAAGAAAACTATCAAAAAAAATATGGGTTGGTGCGATGATAGTAATAGCAAAAAATATAACTGTGAAATAATTTTTCCATTTAAATATAGTGCCGAAAAACTACATAGAGAAGATAACATCTATGATTTAATTATTAATATAAAATATAATTGTAAACCCGCAATCAAGCAGAAGGGGAGTGCAATATTTTTACATATAGCTAAAAAAAATTATTTACCAACAAAAGGGTGCATTGCTATTAAGAAAAATGATTTTTTAAAAATACTTCCACTAATTAAAATTAATACTAAAATTTCAATTATTTAATTTCCCTTTGTCCAAAAATTGCTGTTCCTAACCTCAAATAAGTAGATCCATATAATAAGGCTAATTCATAATCGTTACTCATTCCTATGCTCAAATCTAAAAGATTTAAATCTTTTGATTTATCCATCAAAATTTGAAAAGATTTTTCTGGATTATCGTGAATAGAAGGCAAACACATCAAACCAATTATGTTTAAAGATAAATCTGAAGAACAATAATTATAAAAATCATTTAAATTTTCTAAAGCTATTCCAGATTTCTGATTTTCTTTATCAATATTTACTTGAATAAAAATTTTTATTTTTTTGTTTAATTCTTTTTCATACTGACTAATTTTTAATGCAAGTTTTTCTGTATCAAGAGAATGGATATAATCAAAAAGTTTTACTGCTTTTTTTGCTTTATTAGACTGTAAGTTGCCAATCATATGTAATTTAAAATGAGGATACTTTTTTTTAAGATCACTCCACTTATTCTCAGCCTCTTGGATTTTATTTTCACCAAAATGGATATGGCCTTTTTCAAGTAATGGAGTTATATTATTTAAAGGAAATGTTTTTGATACAGCTATTATTTGAGGAATGGTCTTAAGTTGATTCTTATTAGTAATTTTACTAATTTTATTTTCTATTAAATTTAATTTTTTTAAGCTTTCATGCATAAATTTTTACCAAACCTATTTATATTTACGGACGAGTACGACAAACAAATATTCGAAAAT
>Ga0209403_10003830_pt1 | contig 16752 bp, 15 predicted proteins | sample ArcticOcean_MG_C_8_FD_187440 | JGI IMG/M metagenome (GOLD analysis project Ga0209403, IMG submission 187440) | Marine microbial communities from western Arctic Ocean - ArcticOcean_MG_CB11_86 (SPAdes) (version 2) | ecosystem: Environmental > Aquatic > Marine > Oceanic | place: Arctic Ocean... | reverse complement strand
GGTGCTTGCCCGGTCATGCACCCAGCATTCGCCCTGTTGGGGGAGGTTGAGGCGGTATTCGCACTCAAACTGCTTTTCGCCTGAGTGAAGCCGGGTTAGGTAGTTTGATCGTGCGGCAACGTCCTCTGGTATCACAAGGGCGCCGAGCTCTGATCCTGTAGACGGCACACCTGCAGCGGTGACGCCAAGTGAATTCGAGGCGTCGCCGGACCAGGTAACGGAATCGGTGATGAGGTCCCACTGGTACACCACGTCACCCATCGCGGCCAACGCCGATCGCAGGCGGGCGAGTTTCTCTCGGTCAGAGACGGTATGTGTGGCTTCCTGCACCAGTCGACCTCCTACTTGAAGGCGGGTATCCTAGGCTTCCTGCTTGGATTTCATTGTCACAGTAAATATCGAATTATTTTGGAAATATTAACTTCAGGGAAAGTACTGGACATGAATTATATTATAAACATAATAAAATTAACAAAAAAATAACGCGTTAAATTTAATAATATTAAAAAATTAACGATTATTGTTATATATTGTTATATATTATAGGGAATAATCATTTAATTATTGAAATAATAGGTGCTGATGATTATTAATATACTTGTCATTTTAAGGGAAATTAGTTAATGTGGATCGTCACAAGCCCTGTTTCCAACGCGCAAATGCAACCCGTCCGGGCCTCGGACGCGGTCAGGAGCCGGGTGCGCCGTGATCAGGAGCCGGTGGCAGTCGTCAAGGCGGCGGACCCCGTTAAAAATGCACGGCCCGGTTCAAGTTCTTTGCAGAATGTGTCCGGAGACCGACAACTGGTTTCGGGCGCCCCTGCACTGGTTTCGGTCAGCGTTACGGCGCAAAGAGTGTTTCATGCGTTTTACGAAGATCGTCCCGAAGAAAGCCTGGTCCATGCAAATCGCGCTTATGCGCAGACAGATTCGTTGAAGTTCCGGGATATACCGTTCACACCTTCGGGTGGCGTAAGTTCTGCTAAAATGAGACATCCTAAAAAGGGTAATGCCCCGGTCTTCGGGTCGGGGATTTTTTTGTTCCGCGTTTGACTCGGACCGCAAAAAATCGGATCACCTAGGCATTAGGTACAAGCGTCGCGAACGAGGCGTCTTCGGGATTTGCGTTTTGCCCCGGTGAGGCTGGCAGCGCTCGCGTGGCACCTTAGGCAAAAGGAAAATCCATGACCGAACGCATTACTGTCGGCAGTCTTCAGATCGCGGAATCACTGTATGATTTCATCAATGAAGAAGCGCTTCCCGGAACGGATTTAGACCGGGACGATTTCTGGGCATCGGTCGATGCCATCGTCGGTGATCTTGCCCCGAAGAACCGCGAATTGCTGGCCCGCCGCGATGCGTTGCAGGTGCAAATCGACGAATGGCATCGCGACCGGAAAGGTCAGGATTTCGACGCTGCCGCCTATAAATCCTTTCTGATGGAAATTGGCTATCTGGTTGATGAGGGAGGCGACTTTTCGGTGGACACCGAAAACGTCGATGCCGAAATTTCGTCGATTGCCGGACCGCAGCTTGTTGTTCCCGTTATGAACGCGCGCTATGCGTTGAATGCCGCCAATGCGCGCTGGGGCAGCCTTTATGATGCGCTGTACGGAACCGATGCGGTTTCCGAAGACGGCGGCGCGCAGCGCAGGGGTGACTACAACCCGGTTCGCGGCGCACGAGTGATCGCCTTCGCCCGCCAGTTTCTGGATGATGCCGCGCCGTTGGCGACGGGCAGTCACGCCGATGCCAGCGGTTATGCGTTCGATGCCGGAAAGCTGTCAGTGACGCTGGCGGGCGGCCAGACCACCGGGTTGGCGGACGATGCGCATCTCGTCGGGTATCTCGGCGAGGCGGCCTCACCGTCTACAATAGCATTCGTAAATAACGGTATTCATTTTGAGATCATGGTCGACCGCGATCATGTTATCGGCAAGGACGATGCCGCCGGCATCGCTGACGTCGTTCTTGAATCGGCGATTACCACAATCATGGACTGCGAGGATTCCATCGCTGCGGTCGATGCCGAGGACAAAGTTATCGCCTATCGCAACTGGCTTGGCCTGATGCGCGGCGATCTGACCGAGAGCTTCGACAAGGGCGGCGAGACGGTTCACCGCAAACTGAACCCGGATCATGTCTATACGGCTCCGGACGGCAACGGCGAGCAAACGGTGCCCGGCCGCAGTCTGATGCTGATCCGAAATGTCGGCCATCTGATGACGATTGACGCGATTCTCGATCAGCATGGCAATGACGTGCCGGAGGGCATTCTCGATGCCGTATTCACGACGCTGATTGCGATGCACGATTTGATGGGCAACGGCCAGCGCCGCAATTCGCGGGCCGGATCGGTTTATATCGTCAAGCCGAAGATGCACGGACCCGAAGAAGTGGGGTTTGCGTCGGAGATATTCGCGCGTGTCGAAGATGCGCTTGGTCTTGCCCGCAACACGGTCAAAATGGGCATCATGGACGAGGAACGCCGGACCACGGTCAATTTGAAGGAATGCATCCGCGCGGCGAAAGAGCGCGTCGTGTTTATCAATACCGGTTTCCTCGACCGCACCGGTGACGAGATGCACACCTCGATGGAGGCGGGCCCGATGATCCGCAAGGGCGATATGAAAGCGTCGGCGTGGATCAAGGCATATGAGGACTGGAACGTCGATATCGGGCTTGAATGCGGGTTGCAGCGGCGCGCTCAGATCGGTAAGGGAATGTGGGCGATGCCCGATCTGATGGCTGACATGCTGGAACAGAAAATCGGGCACCCGATGGCTGGTGCGAATACCGCATGGGTGCCGTCGCCAACCGCCGCCACGCTTCATGCGTTGCATTATCACAAAGTCGACGTTTTTACCCGCCAGGACGAGCTGAAATTGCGGGGCCGTGCAAGCCTTGACGACATTCTGACGCTGCCGGTCGCCGACCGGCCAAACTGGTCGCCGGATGATATCCGCAACGAACTCGACAACAACGCCCAGGGGATCCTGGGGTATGTCGTTCGCTGGGTTGAGCAGGGTATCGGCTGTTCCAAAGTTCCGGATATCAATAACATCGGATTGATGGAAGACCGGGCGACATTGCGGATTTCCAGCCAGCATATCGCCAACTGGCTGCACCATGGTATCTGCACCGAGGAACAGGTGCGCGAAACCCTGCAACGGATGGCGGCCGTAGTGGATGGCCAGAACGCCGGCGATCCTGCCTATCGCGTCATGGCGCCGAGTTTCGACGACAGTATCGCCTTCCAGGCGGCATGCGATCTGGTGTTCAAGGGGTTGGAACAACCGAGCGGCTATACCGAACCGGTTCTGCATCGCCGCCGGATCGAAGCAAAGGCGAAATACGGGGCCTGAACGAATGGCGCCTGAACGAACAGGGAACCTGACATGACCGAATTTACTACTCTCCGGGAACTTCTAAGCACCGGCGCCGACACGGATCCGGCGATCGGCGCACCGGAACGGTCAGCGCTCGATTGCGCCGGCCTTCGGGCGCTTGCCGATGCAACCGTCGCCCGCCTCAACGAGTTGGGCGTCGGGCGCAACGACCGGGTGGCCATCGTGCTGCCTAACAGCGCGGAAATGGCGAGCGCCTTTGTGACAATCGGATGCGGCGCTACAACCGCCCCTTTGAATCCGGCTTATCGTGGGGAGGAATTCGATTTCTACCTCGACGATCTCAACGCAAAGGTGCTGGTCGTCGAGCAGGGGTCTGATTCGCCGGCACTGGAGATCGCAAAGAAGCGAAATATTCCGATCCTGACGCTGGTTGCGGACGAGAGTGGCCCGGCCGGCAACTTCACGCTGGAAGGGGATGGAGTGGGCGCACCTGTTACCAATGGCGGCATGGCTGAACCCGACGATGTAGCGCTGGTTCTACATACATCGGGCACCACGTCGCGGCCCAAGATCGTCCCCCTGACACAGCGCAACGTTACCGCATCGGCCCGTCATATCGGCGCGTCGCTCAATCTCGTCAATACAGACAAATGCCTCAATATTATGCCGTTGTTTCATATTCATGGGCTGATTGCGGCCGTGCTGTCGTCGCTTGGCGCCGGTGCAAGCGTGCATTGTGCGCCCGGGTTCAACGCGTTGCGGGTCTTTAACTGGCTCGATGAGGTGGAGCCGAGCTGGTACACGGCGGTGCCGACAATGCATCAGACGATCCTTGCGCGTGCTGCGCGAAATCCGGAAAGCGTCCAACGGGCGCGGAAGAACCTCCGCCTGATCCGTTCTTCATCGTCGTCCTTGCCGCCACAGGTGATGCAGGAGCTCGAAGAGACCTTCGATGTGCCCGTGGTCGAGGCCTATGGCATGACTGAAGCGGCCCATCAGATGGCGTGCAATCCGCTGCCGCCGGCGGCGCGCAAGCCCGGATCGGTCGGTATCGCGGCTGGGCCGGAGGTTGCGATCATGTCTGAATCCGATGGTGAACTCCTCCAAATCGGCGGTACCGGCGAAATTGTCATCCGCGGCCCAAACGTCACTCCCGGTTATGAAAACAACCCCGACGCCAATGCGACGGCGTTCACAAACGGCTGGTTCCGGACCGGCGATCAGGGCGTGATGGACGGTGAAGGATACATCTCCATTACCGGCCGGCTGAAGGAAATCATCAACCGGGGCGGCGAAAAGATATCGCCGCGTGAGGTCGATGAGGTCCTGATGGACCATCCCGCGGTCGCGCAGGCGGTTACCTTTGCGATGCCGCATGACAAGCTGGGTGAAGACGTCGCCGCAGCTATTGTGCTGCGGGAAGGACAGCAGGCGGAGGAACGCGAGGTCCGTGATTTCGTGGCCACACATCTTGCCGATTTCAAGGTGCCGCGCCGGATCGTCATCCTTGACGAGATTCCGAAGGGCGCTACCGGTAAGCTGCAGCGCATCGGTCTCGCGGAGAAACTAGGTCTGGTCTGAGGAAATAGGGAAAGCCGGATGAAGATCTGTATCTACGGCGCCGGCGCGATCGGCGGCTATCTCGGGGCAGGCCTGGCATTGAACGGCGCCGACGTCACCCTGATCGCCCGCGGGCCGCATTTGGCCGCGATGCAGAAGAACGGTCTCAAGTTGATCAAGGACGGCGAAGAACGGACCGCGCGCGTAACGGCGACGGGAGATCCGTCCGAAGCCGGGCCCCAGGACTATGTCATCATTACTCTGAAAGCCCATTCCGTTTCACCGGTCGCCGACCGGTTTGCGCCGCTATTCCACGACGAAACAGCCGTGGTCTGGGGCGTGAATGGCATACCATGGTGGTATTTTTACGGCCTCGACGGCGACTACACCGACCGGCGCGTCGAATGTCTCGACCCCGGGGGTGTGCTGTGGGAAAATTTGGGCCCCGAACGCATGATCGGCTGCGCTGTCTACCCGGCGGCAGAAGTTACCGAACCCGGCGTGATCCAGCATGTCGAAGGCGACAGGTTTTCGCTGGGCGAGCCGTCGGGCGAGAAGACCGATCGTATTCAGGCGCTTTCCGCAGCGCTGATAGAGGCCGGGTTCAAAGCACCCGTGCGGCCGCAGATCCGTAACGAGCTCTGGGTCAAACTGTGGGGAAATTTGTCATTCAACCCGATCAGCGCGCTGACGCATGCGACGCTTGAGACAATCGGCACCGATCCGGGGACGCGGGAAATCGCGCGCCGGATGATGCTGGAGGGCCAGGCCATCGGCGAGGCATTGGGGGTCCGGTTCGCGGTTGACGTCGAAAAGCGGATTAATGGTGCCGTCGCCGTCGGCGCGCACAAAACATCCATGCTGCAGGATCTCGAACGCGGCCGGCCGATGGAAATCGATGCACTTGTGACCGCGGTGCAGGAGATGGGACGCATGGTTGAGGTGAAAACACCCTATATCGATGCAGTCCTGGCATTGGTCCGGCAGCGCGCGCGCGAGGCGGGCTGCTACGACGGATAGGGCCGGGAAGGCAGAAAGCCCCTAGTTCCGGGTTTGTGCAGTCTGCTTTTTGCAGGCGCTTTTGTCCGGTTCCATCGTGATGGAGCCAAGCCGTTTCAGCCGGGCGCCATCGTCGGTGTTGACGATTTCCACCCAATAAAGGCGCGTTAGGAATGCGCTGTTTGCGTCGTCCAGCCCAAAATCTCCCCGTGGCATTAATCCGGCATACGCAACCTTTTTCATTGCCGCGATGAAGGCGGCACCGTCGCGTACCTGGCCATCGAGATCGGCCGTGGTCAGCAGGACCGCCAGAGCGTTCTCGTATCCCACATAGGCATACAAATCCGGGTCCTCATGAAAAGCCGACCGATAGGCATCCACGAATATCCGGTTGGCCGGTGTGGCCAGGTCGGGCAGGTAACTTGTCAAAAACCGGGTGCCGGCAGCGTGTTTGCCGCGCCGGTTCATCACGCGCAGACCATACAGCCATTAGGGTCCGATCAGGGATGTGTGCTGCTTGATGCCGCTTTGCGAATGCTGGTGAACGATCCGCTCCGCATTGCGTCCTTCGAAGAACACATAGATCGCCTGCGGTTCGCCCTGTGCTGAGCGGGACAGCAACGCCGATCAGTCGTATTTGCGGCCAATGGTAGCCCAGGCCTGTTCTATGAGACGCCCGCCGGCTTTGCGATATGCCTGCGTAAAGCGCTTGATGAGCCGGTGCCCGCCCTTCGAATCGTGCCCGAGTGTGACCAGAGTCTTGAATTTTCTGGCGATAAACCGGCCACTGGTCGTCTGATACGGAGAGATATTGAACGACGTCCGCGCGACATGGGCGCGGCACGGACCCGACATGACTTTTTCACCGACGGCGCCGGCTAACACGAGCGGCTTTTCGGCCCGTTCTGTGTAGGCGGACAGGACAGACGCTGTCCGGGAGCCGATCACCCCGGCAAACACGTCAATAGGGAAATCCTTCGACATCGCTTCGGCACGACGAATTGTGTCCTCGGGGCCTTTGCTAGTATCCCCGATGACGATTTCGACTGGCCGTTCCGCGACGATCCCGTCGGACATGGCGAGAGCGATTTCCCAGCCGCGGGCGACACGTTCTGCCGCTTCCCGCAGCGATCCCGATTTCGGGAGCATCAGACCGACGCGAAACAGTGGCGGTCCGTCCGGATTTCGCCGGGTTTGCTTCACCGCGTCTTCCGTAAATTTGACGATCCTGTCGAGAAATTCGATGGCGCTTGCCGGCGCAGGGACCGCGATAACGCTCGCTGCCGCGAGGATGAGCATGAAATAAAAATGACGGCGCATAAAACGGTATCTGCCTCACCCTTTGAACACCTTTTCGGTTAACAAACCCTTGCGCGGCTGATACCGTCCGGCCCGCATGAATACGCGATCTCCCCGGATTTCCGACATATCCGACCCACCCGATGACGTTCCAGGTGCCACTTGGCTGATGGTGGATGGCCGACCTGTTTTTGGCGTGTGGCGAACACCCCGTGTTGCCGGCAGACCCGATCTGGTTTTCCTGCACGATGGGCTTGGCAGTGTCGGCACGATGCGAAAATTTCCCGAACAGACCGGTCTCGCCACAGGTCTGTCCGCCTTTGCGTTCGACCGGCTGGGCTACGGGCGGTCGGACAGGGAAGAGGAGTTCCCGGCCGATTTCATGGGCGACGCCGCCGACCATCTGGAGCGTGTTCTGGAAGTTGCCGGTATCGAGGATTGCTGCCTGGTCGGTCATTCGGACGGCGGCACGGTCGCGCTGCTGCACGGCGCGCGGCATCCCGGACGCGTCCGCGCCATCGTGACCATCGCCGCCCATGTCCGGCGGGATGAACTGACCTATGGCCAGGTGCTGCGCCATAACAAAATGTTGCACGACGGCGAGATACCCGACTGGATGGGTCGGTTCCACGGCGGCCGCGCCGCCCATCTATTGCGGTGTTGGACCGAAGTGTGGCAACGGACGCTTTACGATTCATGGGATATCTGTGACGAAATATCGGCGATTGAAGCGCCATTGATGTCAATCCAGGGCACTGAAGACGCCTACGGGCAGCCCAGTCAACTGGATAGCATCGGACGGGCTGTCGGGCATGCGCGGACGGAAATAATCGACGGGCTCGGCCATTTTCCCCAATTGGAAGATCCCGACCGGATCGTCGCGCTGATTGAGGGATTTCTGGAACCGTATTGCCGCTGAACCCGGGCGCACCTATAAACCCCGGCATGTCTTACACACCCGATTATCCGTTTCCCAAGCTCGAGTATGGACAAACCCTGGAAGTCGCCCCCGGCATCCACTGGGTCCGTATGCCGCTTCCGTTCGCGCTCGACCATATCAATTTGTGGCTGCTCGCCGATGGGGGGTCCTGGACAGTCGTCGATACCGGCTACAACGTCGACCGGTCACGGGAAATCTGGGACGAGGTACTGCCCAATATTACCGGCGGAGCGCCGGTTAGCCGGGTTGTGTGCACCCATTTTCATCCGGATCATCTGGGGCTTGCCGGCTGGTTTGTCGAGCGGTTCGGTGCTTCTCTGTGGATGACCTATACCGAATGGTTGCAGGCGCATGTCGCGGTGTCTGAGACGATTACACATGATTTCGACCGGTGGATCGAATTCTACCGGGACAACGGCGCGCCGTCCGACATGACCGTTGGCTTCAAAGAGGTCAGGGCGGAATTCCGCGATCCATGGTACCGCCTGCCGGAAACCGTGCGGCGCATCCAGGATCATGAGGAATTCACGATCGGCGGACGCGTCTGGAAAGTCATTACCGGCGGTGGACACAGCCACGAGCATGCTTCGTTATGGTGCCCGGATATGAACGTCCTTATATCTGGCGATCAGATCCTACCGCGGATTAGCTCCAACATCAGTCTCTGGTATACCGAACCCGATGGTAACCCGTTGCGGCATTATTTCGACAGTTTCGATAAATTCCGCCACCTTCCTAAAGACGTTCTGGTGCTGCCGTCGCATGATTATCCGTTCCGGGGGCTGCACGGCAGGCTCGACGATTTGCGGGCCCATCACGATGGCAGGTTGGAAATAGCCCTTGAAAAATGCTCCGAGCCGCAAACCGCTTCCGATGTGATGCCGTCCCTGTTTACCCGCGAAATCGGGGTGTTCGAGTTCAGTTTTGCAATTGGCGAAACGCTCGCGCACTTGAACTATCTGGTCGGCGATGGTTCGCTGGTGCGCTGCCATGACGATGACGGTCTGATCCGGTACCGCCGCGCCGCCTGATTTCACGACCTCTCTTCCCGAAATAGCCGATTCCACCCAAACGGTTCCAGCCTGACGGCAGTATTCCGTCCATTCTGGCGCTTGACGGGTGAGGTCTTGCCGAGTATGAAAACCTGAGTGATCGCTCGTTCAGGTTAAATTTCTAGGATATTGGCGTGGTGGATTCAGGCACATTTCTCAGGGACCATCAGGCGGGGCTCGGTGGCTTGCTGGGCATCGCGTTCGACACGGCGCGCCCGGACCGAATTGTTGCGCGCATGACCATCGGATCGGCCCACGCCGAGCCGAATGGTCGCGTTCAGGGCGGGGTCATTATGGCTATGGCCGATTGCTGCGGCGCCTATGGCACCATCCTCAACCTGCCGCCGGGACACGTTACAAGCACGATCGAATCGAAATCGAATTTTCTGGCCCGTGGCGAAGGACCCGACCTGATCGCCGAGTCGGTTCCTGTTCAACTGGGAACGACGTTATGCGTGTGGCGAACCACATTACGCCGCGCCGGCGACACGCCCATCGCGGAGGTAACGCAAACGCAGCTTGTGACGCCTGTACCGTCCGACGAAAAAATCGCGACTGGTACAGAAGCTGCCGTCAATGATCTGGCCGAGCGCCCGGTCGAGGTGTCTGCACAATCAAAAGGTCAAACCGAATCATCGATCGTGACGGACCGCCGGCGACAGATCTTCGAAGGGGCCAGCCGCGTGCTCACGGAGAAGGGCTATGCCGGCGCGACGATCCGTGAGGTCGCCGCCGCTGCGGGAATGCCTGTGCCCACCATGTATCAGTATATCGAGCGTAAAGAGGATCTGCTGCTGTTCATCTATGAATCGTTCATGGCGGACTACACCGTGGATTTGCGGCGCGCGGTAAACGCGGCGTCGACGACGGATACAAAACTAGACGCGGCGATCCATGAAACACTCGCGAATTTCGATCGCAATAACGCCTATATCAAGCTTATGTTCCAGGAAACCCGGGCGCTCAAACCCGACGCCCGCGAGAAGGTCTATGCGCTGGACGGCCGCTATATTTCGGTATGGCGGGAAATACTCGAAGGCATCGTGCCGGCAACCGACGAGCCAGGCATCGACGCCGAGTTGCTGGCCAATTTCATCTATTTTCTGTGCACCGTATGGCCATTGCGGCATTGGGCCATTGGCGGATATGGGCTTGCGGCAGCCGAGCGCGCGCTTGCGCAATTTATCAAGCACGGGCTCGGTCCGGTCGCTTCCACGGCACAGACCGTCGCGACGTAGTACACGGGCAAAGCACAAAGTCAGTCCACCGAAAATGCTAGTTGAAAAGGAGCCGGCACCATGAAGTTTATGTTTTTCTCCGAAGGTGAAACGCAGGTGGGTGAGTCATATCAGACCCGCTACAAGGAGCTCGTCGATCAGGTTATCCACGCGGAGAGCTGGGGTTTCGATTCATTCGGCGTGTCCGAGCAGCATTACGCGATCGGCGGTATTTCGACTTCGTGCCCGGAAGTTCTGTTCGGCTACCTGTTCTCGCTTACCAAGACCTTGCGGTTCGCGCATGCGATTACTTTGATGCCCAAGAACATCAATCACGCGCTTCGGATAGCGTCGCGGACGGCGGTGCAGGACATCCTGTCGAACGGGCGTATCGAGCTCGGGATCGGGCGCGGCAACACGACGCTGGCATTGCGCGCTTTCGGGGTCGATCTCGAGCAGAGCCGGTCGGAAGTACACGAAGGCATTCAGGTCCTGAAAAAGGCGTTCACCGAAGACCCGTTCATGTTTTACGGCGAGCATTACCAAATTCCGCCGCGGTCGCTCATCCCGAAACCGATTCAAACCCCTCACCCGCCGATGTACATGGCGGCGACAAGTCCGGAATCTCACACGATGGCGGCGGGGCTCGGAATCGGCGTGTTCAGCTGGTCGAACTATATGGGGTATGAACCGCTGGCGGAATCAATCGCGTCTTACAACACAGCGGCGGACGCGTATGAAGCGGACGGCAACTACATTGAACGGCGCGTAGGCGCCCTCCTGCAGGCCTATTGCGCCGAGACCGATGAGGCCGCGCGCGAAGAGGCCGGCGAGGGCAATGTGAAATGGTTGCAGATTGCGCTCGACGGCTATCCGCGTCTTGCCAAAGTCGCCAAAAGCTATGCGTATATGGCGAAAGTGCAGGAAGTATCCAAGCAGGCGACGAACCTCGATTATTTCCAGGAATCGTCGGGCTCGGCGGTTTTCGGGTCGCCGGAAAGCTGTATCAGGTCGATTGAAAAGCTCCGGGATTGTGGTGTCGACACGCTTGCGCTCCGTATCGACAGTGTGCCGCACGATAAAATTATGAAATCGATCGAGATGTTCGGCCGCTACGTGATCCCGCATTTCAAGTCGCCGCAGAATTTCAGCCGCCCGCCCGAAGACGTGATGGCCGACATCCGCGAGATGCGCGAAGAGGCGAAGCAAAGCGGTGTCTATGTTCAACCCGGTCAGGGAAGCGCGGGATAAGGCGATGGCAAAAATTATCGAATACATCACCGTCAATTACGCGGTCAGCGATCACGATGCCGCGGTTGCCAAGTTCAGGGCGCTCGGCCTGAGCAGCATTGCGCCGAATGTGATGCCGGATCCCCCTGCCCAGATAGTCGATGTCACTTTCCCGCTGGGCGACCAGGGCGCCTTGTCCATCATCGCGCCGACCGACCCAAGTTCAACCGTACAAAAATTCCTCGAGCGCCGGGGCGAGGGCGCGCTTTCGTTCGCGGTAAGGGTAGACGATCTGGATGCCATCATGACCGAATGGGCAGCCCACGGCATCGAGTGGGTGCTGCCTGAGCCCTATGTCTTTCCGCCGGGGACAGCCGCCGCCCGCTACAAAGTCGAGACGCTCAAAGCCAATTGGGTCAGACCCGGCTCCCTGCATGGGTTGATGCTGGAGTGCTTCGAATTCTATGGTACGGTCGAGCAGATCGATCCGGAATAAGGGCGTTAAAGTCGGTTCAACAACAGCCTGTCGTGGGAGGATTTGATATGAATTTCGGGTGTATCATCGACGACGCGGTAAAGGTGTGGCCGGATAAAGAGGCACTGATTTACGGTCGCCACCGGATTACCTATGCGGCGCTTGAATCCCGGACAAATCGCGTGGCGAACGGGCTGCGTGCCCTCGGAATTGGGGTCGGCGATCACGTCGCCGTGCTGATCAAAAACGACCATCGCTTCGTAGAAGTCATGCTGGGCGCGTTGCGCGCCGGGGCTTCGGTTACACCGGCCACCACGCGGGCGCATTACAGCACGCTGGCGCATGTGATGACCGACAGCGACGCCAAAATATTGTTTGCCTCAGGCGATTTTGTCGAAGACGCACCCCGCCTGGGCCGTCAGATCGACGGACTTGACCATGTGTTTCTGATGGACGAAACCGCCGCCGACACGACCGACTACGATACCTGGCTTGAAATGCAGTCGGATTCTCGTTTTGCCGTAGAAGTCGACGCCAATGCGGTCGCCTCGATCTCCTACACGTCGGGCTCGACGGGGGCGCCAAAGGGTGTCCAGCTGTCGCATTCCGCGATGGAATGGGCGACGCGCAATCTACGCCGGGCGCTGCTGTTCGGCCCGGATGAGAGATGTCTGCTCGCGGTCCCAATGTTTCATGCGAACGGCATGTTCGCCGGTGTGTTCTCGATGCTCGAATGCGGCGGCTCGGTCGTGCTGCTGCACGACGTCGATCCAGTCGAGATGATCGAGACCATCGCCTTGGAACGTTGCACCTACACCACCGGTGTGCCGGCGATGTACAAGTTGATGCTGATGCAGGACGAAGCCTTGGCCAACAACGATTGTTCATCGCTGAAATTCGTCATCTGCGGGTCGTCGGAAGTGCCCGAAGACCTTCTGGCGGAGTTTACCGAGCGTATGGCGCCGATGCTCGAAGCCTATGGCCTGACCGAATGCGGCTTCGTCTGCAACACTCCGCGATGGGGCATTATCAAACAAGGCACGACCGGTTTGCCCTATCCGGATGTCGAACTTCGGATCGTCGATCCAGCCAACCGGGACAAAGATATGGCACCGGGGGAGAAAGGCGAGCTTCTGATCCGGAGCCCGGGCAATCTGCTCGGTTACCACAAGCTGCCAGAAATCACCGCCGAACGGATTTCGCCGGAGGGCTGGTTCCGGACCAATGATATCGTACGGGCCGACGGGCAGGGCTATATCGAAATAATCGGCCGGCAGGACGACCGTATCGCCTGTGCCGGCGAGGTGTTCTACCCCAAGGAAGTAGAGAACATATTGATGGATCATGATAATGTTGCGGACGTGGCGGTCGTTCCCCGCACCGATGCGCTGAAAGGCGAGGTGCCGGTGGCGTATGTCGTTGAGCGGACGTCAGGCCGGACGACACCTGAAGAGCTCAAGGCTTATTTTCTCGAAAATGGTGCCCCCTTCATGCATCCGCGCGCGATCACGATCGTGACGGAGCTGCCGTTGACGCCGGTCAAGAAAACCGACCGGGCGGCGCTTCGGAAAATGGCCGAAGCCGCCGGCGCTTCGTGAAGTTATCGTCGGGGAAAATACGATAATGACACAGCCCGCAGAAATCAGCCTGGAGGACGGCGTACTCGTCCGCCGCGGATTTCAACGCGTTGACGTCGGCGATATCGACCAAAACCGTAATCTGAAAATTCGAATGTTTATCGGGCCGGGCTTGCGGCCGGTCTTCGAAGATATGCAGGCCCGCCTTCAATTCCGCCAGATGGGCATCGACGAAGGTGTGGCGCCCGGACAGTACTATCAGGAATTCGAAGCCTACCCGCGCGTATATGGCTATGACGAGGAACTGCGGACAGAGTTGAGAGTGTCGCTGCAATCGGCGCTGGTCGCCGCCAGGGAGGGCGCTGCAGAGCGGCTCGTCGTGGAGACCCGTGGCGAGCTCCAGAGCCGCGTCGTTACCGGGCCGGCGCGCGCGGTGGGTTTTGAGCCTCCGTTGGGCGAATTTGCCGTGGCGGGTCGCAGCCGGGTCATTCACATGCTGACCCGCCCCAAAGCCCCGCCGGGAGAACGCGCGGTCACCGAGGTGCCGCGTCAGCTTGAATTTCTGACACTCCAGGCGTTCGAGGGTGACTTCCCGACGATTGAGATACTCGCCCGGGTGCCTGACGGCTACCGCCCAGTGTCGCCGGAAGGCGCAGCCCCGGTGCGTGGTGTCTGGACGATGGCCAATTCGGACGTGTTTCAGCACGTGCACGCGCGCGAATATCTCTATGCAATGGAAAATCGCATGGGCGCGCTTGCGGCGGATGCCGATTTGCCGCTCGATCAGATATCTGCGACCCGGGCGCGGGTCATATTTCGGCGTCCGAGCCTGGTCGGAGAGCGCTATGAGTTGCGTTGCGCACTTTTTAGACAGGATGACAAATTAATGGCGCTCGGCAGTTATCATTCTGTCGTCGCCGGGAACGCCGACGACAGACCGGCATGCTTTCTCCGGTTCGAGGCCGAGCTTCGCTGATCCGACGGCGGGATTACGACAGGCCCATCTGCACCAGCATCGTCTGGACCAGCGGGCTGGTCTCGTCGGCCAGAACCGTGCCCAGCGAAAAATGGTCTTCGCCGGGGAGTTCCAGAAAATCGCATGCAATACCGTTCGCCCGGCACATGGCGACGTAATCGCGGGTCTGCTGCTTCCATCCTTCCGCTTCGTTTCCGCCGACCCCGGCCAGGAGCTGGGCCGGGTGGCGAGGCGGCATAAACATCGGACTGTTCCGTTGTGCGGCGGCGGCATCGAGCCGGATGTCGGCATTGACGCTGATGTCCAGCACGGGGTGCACGTCATAGATACCGGTGACCAGCACGGCGCCCTTGATCAGGTCGGACGGCAAACCGTTGGCGGTCCAGTCATGGCCGAGCATCATGGCGCAGAGATGCGCCCCGGCGGAACTGCCAGAAATGTATATTCTATCGGGATCGCCTCCATGATCGACAACGTTACGGTACAGCCAGATCAGTGCGCGGCGGGTCTCGGCGACAATCTCGTCCAGACTGACGCTGGGACAAAGGTCGTAACTCAACACCGCGGTTGTCGCACCGTTGGCGACGAGCGGCTCGGCGACGAACGCCCAATCTTCCTTGTAGCCCGCCCGCCAATAGCCGCCATGGATATAGACCATGACCGGCGCCGGCGTTTTTGCGGCAGGATAAATGTCGAGCGTTTCTTTCGGGTTCGCGCCGTATCGCAAATCCCGGACGCTGGCGAGGTTTGCCAGCGTCCGCCTGTTCGCCGTGTCGCGGGAGTCCATATAATCGTCGCGATCCGGCACCGTGACGCGCGGGTTGAAGTGCCATTCCATTTCTTTCGGCGACAAATTTGACAGGTCCAGGCGCGGATTGTCGGTGTTGATGTCCATAAGATCTCCCTTCTTCGTCATGCTCGGATCATGATTAGCCGGAACCAGAAATCATTACCTGTTTTCAACAAATGCCGTTATGACCGGCGAAATACCGCTTTTATTATGCTGACCAGCCTAGCCACGGCTTCGGAAGGAGTCTATAGAAAACGTATATTTATCAATACGTTCGCCTGTTGCAATGCGATCAGAACGGGCACGGACGGCATGGATGAATGCTGGTTTGGCGCCAAAATGAAGTGGCTCGTTCTCTTCGGGAATCTGGCCATACTGAAACGACCCGATTGCGCCGTCACGCTAGTTGGTTAAAATACTAACGACTTTGCGAGGAACCGCGTAACGATAACAAAGGGAGACTCACGATGAAATTTTCTAACACGTTTGTAACGGCTGCGGCACTGGGTGCCGCTGTCGTCATTGCGCCGGCGGTAACTTCTGCCGCGACGCTTATGAAAATCGGCCTTGTGACAATCAATGACGGTCAGCATAAATCGGCCAACTGGATCGCCAAGGAAGTTATCAAGCGCACAGGCGGGTCTATAGACGTAAAAGTTTTCCCCGCAGCTCAGCTCGGAAAAATTCCGCGTCAGATCGAAGGCGTTCTGCTGGGTACCCAGGAAGGATTCCTGTCGCCGCCGGGTTTCTTCAAGGGCCTCAATCCTGCTTTCGCAGCTCCGGATGCGCCTGGATTGTTCGACAGCTTCGGTCATCTAACGAGGGCCATTAACCACCCAACTGTTCGCGACAAATTTCTCGGTCTTGCGACCGCCAAAGGTGTGACAGGGATGTATCTCGCACCCGGTGGGGCCTCTGCGCTCGCCATGCGAGAGCCAGTGAGAACTTTGGCCGATGTTAAGGGTAAAAAAATTCGTGTCCTGGCGTCGCCGATGGAAGTGGCGATCATGCGCTCTCTCGGCGCTGCCGGAACGCCCATGGCTTACTCCGAAGTTCTGCCAGCGATCCAGCGTCGTGTCCTGGACGGGGCTAGTTCCGCCGTCACGGTGATGGGGCCATCGAAATTCTATACGGCCGCAAAATTTCTTACCCCGACGCATTTCACGTACATACCGACGGGTTTGTGGCTGAGCGCAAAATGGCATGCAAAATTATCCCAGAAAGAACGTGATATTCTGAAGCAGGTCGGCCTGGACGTGACCACGAAAGCAAACAAATGGGCTGAGGA
>Ga0209403_10003828_pt1 | contig 16765 bp, 19 predicted proteins | sample ArcticOcean_MG_C_8_FD_187440 | JGI IMG/M metagenome (GOLD analysis project Ga0209403, IMG submission 187440) | Marine microbial communities from western Arctic Ocean - ArcticOcean_MG_CB11_86 (SPAdes) (version 2) | ecosystem: Environmental > Aquatic > Marine > Oceanic | place: Arctic Ocean... | reverse complement strand
CGTTGAGTTTTATCCGCCCATTTTCATCGGTTCCAACCTTGCTGGCCCAGTACTTACTATCGCAGAAGGAACAGCTCAGATATAGCTTGCCCTCTGCCGTGGCCATGCAATTGAGATTAACGGAGTGGGGTCTGATCCCCGCCCAAACTTGTATCTGGCACAACGGCACGTCGTTGACAAAGGACCAGTCGGAAATGGCTTGTTCGGAGCGCTCGCCCAATAAGAATCCACCCGGTGTACGCTCGCAGGGACATACGGATGAGTAGATGTAGAACCCGACAGCGGCGACGACAGCGACCGCAGCAATCGCTGCGACGATAATATTGCGTCGTTTTGAGCCCGTTGTAAGCGCTTCTTCTGACATATGATTTCTCCAATTCTTATTTTTATCGAAGCGCTACCAGCTTGGTCAAAGTAACGCTTAGCGGGCTAATCAAGGTAGCCTAAACCTTTCCTGCCGAAAATCAAAACACTTTTCGACGCCGGGCCTGTCAGCGGCTTCCTGCCTGTTCGACTTCCAGTGCGAAGAGAGAGCGCAATATCTTCTTCCACTGCGCGTACTGATCGGACATGGTGCCATCGAGCCCGTGCACATTACGATTCAGTTCCAGAATTGCCGGCGCAATTTCATTGTTAAAACCGGTAGCCAGGTCGGCAAATTCCAGCTCATAAATCTTGGCCCAGCGGTAACGGTCGTAACGTTGGCTTAGGGTTAAAAACCTACCGGCGTTACCGTAAACATCGCCCTCATAGATGTTCCGTTCAGCGGCTTTATCTTCTAACAGCTGGTCGTGTGAATAGTGTCTCCAGGTGGCATAGACAGGCCGCATTTCATCAAACAAGGCCGCGTAATACTGGTCGACGGTATCGATAAAGGTATGATGGCGTAGTCGCATGTCGAACATTCTGCGCATCATTGGGTCATCATCCGCCAATAAAGTGGAAACACTTAGAAATCCTGCAGGGTTCTCAGACAGGGTATGCCCAAATGATTCTGGCGCCAGATCACTGGCATAGACCATTTGCGAGACCTGGCGTAGATCGACTAATTGCTTCTCGCCAAGAGAGTTCCGCATCGATAACAAATCGTTGTTAATTTGATCATAGAGATCCTGAAATGGATCGACGAACTTCGCCGGGTCGAAGCGATTGCTTGCTGTGTATCGAGATGACACAGGAAAGTCTGCAGAATAGCTAATGTCTGCGTAGGTTTTATTCAGCCACTGCAGTCCAGTGCTATCCACTGCTGTAATTTGAATTTCCAGGGCCAGGCCATCGGATACCACAATTGTACCGTTGATGATCAGGTCAACCGAGGGGTCGTTCTCCGGCAGCACCCGGACCGCACCCCAATGATTGGAATCGATAAGCGTATTCCGCAAGACGTAGGGAAGGTATTGGGTCTCGTTCTGCCTGATTTCGGTGAACGCGGCGGCATTGATTTCAGGCGGTCTTTGCAGGGCGAACTGATCTGGCAGGTTGTCAAAAATCACAATACCAATATCGAGCAACTGGTACTGAGCCAACTCGACTGGACTGCGAATGAGATTGACCTCGCCAACGGCAGGTGCAGGGATCCGCACTGGAGCTGGAGCTGGAGCTGGAGCTGGCGCCGGTGGCGCGAATGCACTGCAGGCGGAGATAAGCAGAGGCAGCAGCAGGCGCACGGTGATATTGCGAGCCCCGGAAATTGCTCTGGGCACGGCCGACAGCTTCATTACAGAGATGAGTTTTGACTGCATACTCGTCCCCTACTCAGCGTCTGCACACAGTCAAACTCTTGTGCAGGTGCATCGTAGCTATTGAATATAGTAATCAGGCTGAATGAGTTTGATCCCTTGCTAATGATGCTGGTAACCATTCGTAGCGAGCGGGAATTAGACGCGACGATGAAGCGTTGCATGACAATCAGGTCGTCGGGCAGGGTGATTTCAAATACCAGCTGCTGCCGGTCCCAGCCACACAACTCAACACCGAACCTGCCGGTATAAGGATTCATAGTGCCATCACCCAGGCCACACACCAGGTCGGCGTCGCCGTCGCGCTCGATCCTGACTTCTTCCCGGTCTTGCCTGATGGTGATGGTGGACTGGCGGCTGATGTATTCCGCCAATCTCGCCAGATCGACGATGTTGGCGCCACGTCCACGGCGTCGATTTAAATTCATATTGCCCAGACTAACCCTGGGGCCACTGTTGCCCCGACGGCCGGAAGCCGTGCTTCTGTCCCGATTAGACGAATTCTGTTGGAGCCTGAAGAGTCGGTTTAACTCTTCTTCCCAATTATCGCTGCGGCGAAAATCCTTCTCCCAGGACCCGGAGAAATCCAGTCGCAGTGGATTATTCAGATCGAGTACGGGCAATTCCTCCGCCGCTAACAGCGGTGCATGGTGCAGGATGGACAGGGCCAGCACGGATATCGCCACGAGTCGGCGTCGAATCGATTCGCCGTGTCGTATTTGCTTGCAGAGAGCCTTTAGTCTAGGAATGCTCATATTATCGATGCACGAATATCAGGTAAGAGCCAGCCATAGTATATTGATACGCCACAGAGAAGGATAACATGCGAGTGCAAGGCTGGTTACCTGTTGTATGCGCTTGCCAGAGCCATGCTCTTTGCACAGCACTTTGAGCTATTTTTTCAAGCTTGGAAATACGCAGATTATCCCGCCACCGGGAGTTGAGCCATTGGGCTTTCGGCAACAGGGCTCTTATGCTCCTATCGGCAAGGTGTTCACAAAGAAAGAGGATTCCAGCATGGCCAGATTGCAAGGCATTGGAATAACAACAGCCGCCTTGTTGATTGCATTAATGTTTTCGGTTCACGGCAGTACGCAACAGGACTTCAGCGCCGTCGAAATAATTCCCCACCACGTAGCCGGTAGCGTTTACTACCTGGAAGGCACCCTCGCAGCACTGGGCAGGCCGGACAGATTCCTGCGGGCGGTCTACACGGAGCTGGGGGGAGAACTCTAACCCCGGCCCTTACAGCTACAGGAAGCTTATGTCTATGAAAAATTTGAATCGACTGCTTGCGTGCATGAGTCTTGCGATTGCGTTGCCGTGTTCGGCGCTGGCGGCAGAGGGTATTACCAGCGATCAGCATGCGGGCAAAGCACTGGTCAGCGACTTTTGGTCAGCGCGTACGCTGCAAGAGCAGCAAAGTAGTCAGCAGCAGTTGCTTGACGCGGCCCCGGATATAGCGACTTTGTACCAGTGGTTGCGGGACGGACCTGTCTATTCTGCAGCGGTTGGCAGGGGTCAACGCGAGGACGCGAGAGTAGCCGACGATGGCACGCGTTTTCCCTATGTGTATCTGATCCCGGACAATTATGATCCCGCGATTATCTATCCGCTTGAATTCATGTTGCACGGCGGTGTCAGCAGACCGCCATGGGAGGCTGGAGGCGACTGGTGGCGTCGCGGCTACGACGCCTTCTGGTGGCATCAGAACCAGGCCGAGAGTCTTCCTGCTATCCTCAAGACGCTAAAACAGTCCTACAACATAGACGACAATCGGGTGACACTGACGGGGGTCTCAGATGGTGGCACCGGTGTCTATTTTTTCGCCTTCAAGCAGCCCACACAGTGGGCCGCTTTCCTGCCCTATATAGGCCACCCCGGGGTCCTGCGCAATGCCCGGAGCGGCGGCGGTTACCAACTCTATTTTGAGAACTTGATGAATCGTCCTCTGTATATAGTAAATGGAGAAGACGACCCGCTCTACCCGGTTTCATCTGTGCGTCCCTATATAGACATGTTCGAGGAAACCGGTGTCGATTATGTCTTCACAGCGATAGAGAATGGGGGGCACAATACCCGCTGGCTGCCAGACGAAGCCCCCATGATCGAGCAATTCAAGCTGGATAATCCCCGCGATCCCTTGCCAGAGAGCGTGCAATGGGTTGCAGATCGAACCGATCGCTACAACCGTAATTTGTGGATACGCATTGACCAGCTGGCCGCCGATAATAGTCCCGGAATACTGCAGGTGAGCCGGCAAGACAACAGAATTACGGTGCAGGCAAATGCCGTTGCTGCATTCACTCTGTTGTTAAACCCAGAGGAGCTTGATTTCAATCGGGCGATAACAGTAGTTGTAAATGACGTCGTGCAGCATCAAGGCATGGTCGCTTAGGATATGACCACACTGCTGGATTGGGCGCGCCGAGATCTCGATAGATCGCTGTTGTTTAGCGCTGAGCTGCACATCGAGATTACGGATTAAGAAGCTTGCCAGAGGATATTGGGGAAGCTGTGACTGAGCTGGCAATTTCCATACAATCAACTGTACAACAATTACTTGCACGGTTAGCATCGCGCCCTAATGGTCGGTTCTACACCTCTGGAGGCTGCTCTTGAAACGGAAACTACGTCGGCTCATCGATATCCTGTTTACAGGATCGGGCATAGCTCTAATTTTTATTACCGTGCTACTCGGTGCATCGCTGAGCATATCGGCACAGATGCCATTGGTGTTGCTTGGTGTCTTATTGCTGGAAGCCGGCGTATGGGGTATGTCCACCAAGGTGCTGCCGGAGGAGCGTCGCTTCACCGACCTGCGTGATGAGGGTGAGAACATTATTGATTTAATGCGAGAGCTTAATTCCTCCGCGCTGGGTAGGGACGAAGGCAGCGAAGACGATAGTCGCTTTCTCGCAACCCTGGGTCGGATGCACGTCTCTGTCGACCGAATGGGAGACGTTGCTGCCCATGAAAACGGTAAAGACGCAGAGGCATCCAGTGCCTCTGGAACTGATGAAAACGCCTAGCGCGGGACCCCACACGCCAGGCTCGATTAACAACTAATTACATTGGTCATCCAGCTTTAATCACGCTACTCTCTGCGTATGACCAAGTACATTCAATTAGGCGGGCTGCAGGTCGCTGCCCCGCTGGCCGATTTCCTCAACGAGGAACTGCTGCCAAAGATCGAGCTGGAGCCAGGTACGTTCTGGTCCGGCTTTGAGTCACTGCTTGGCGACTTTACTCCACGCAATCGTCAGCTCCTCGAAATTCGCGATGAGATGCAGGCGAAGATTGACGTCTGGCATACACAGCAAAGCACCACGCAGCATGATCCCCTGGCTTATGAGCAGTTTCTCAGAGAAATCGCTTATCTGCATGAGCCGGGCGCCGATTTTACCATAGGCACAGAGAATGTAGATGATGAAATGGCCCGGATAGCGGGTCCGCAATTGGTGGTGCCGGTTAATAATGCCCGCTTCGCTCTCAATGCTGCCAATGCCCGCTGGGGCAGTCTGTACGATGCGCTCTACGGCACCGATGTTATATCCGATGACGGGGGCGCGGAACGGGCGGGGGGATATAACCCCCTTCGGGGCGACAAGGTTATAGCCTATGCGCGGCGCTTTCTGGATCAGGCTTGCCCCTTATTGGTGGGCAGCCACGCCGATGCCACGAGCTATGCGGTCATCGACGGTCAGCTAAAAATTGAAACAGCTGACGGTCTCACCACGCTGGCAGACACTTCACAGTTACAGGGTTTTACGGGAATTGCCACTGCACCCACTGCAGTGCTCCTACAGAACAATGATCTTCACATCGAAATTCAGCTTGATGCCGATTCGGCGATAGGCCAGACCGACAAGGCCGGTGTCAAGGATGTGGTATTGGAAGCGGCAGTCACTACGATTCAGGATTGCGAGGACTCCGTCGCAGCAGTAGACGCCGAAGACAAGGTGGTAGTGTATAGAAATTGGCTGGGATTGATTAGCGGTGATCTTAGTGAAACATTTGTCAAAGATGGAAATTCGCTTATCCGCACCTTGAATCCCGACAGGGAATTCGAATTGCCGAATGGCGGCACACTACAACTGCCAGGCCGCAGTCTGTTGCTGGTGCGCAATGTTGGTCACCTGATGCGCAACAACGCCATCCTCGATGGCGATGGTGAGGAAGTCTATGAAGGTCTCATGGATGCGGTGATCACCAGTGCGGTAGGCTGCATCGACGTACGCAACAAGAATCGGCTGGCGAACTCACGCTGCGGCAGCATCTATATTGTTAAACCGAAGATGCACGGCCCGAATGAGGTTCGCTTCTGCTGTGAATTATTTGGGCGGGTTGAAGAATTACTGGGGCTGACTGGTAATACCATTAAAGTTGGAATCATGGACGAGGAGCGACGCACTACCATTAATCTAAAAGAATGCATCCGTGCTGCCCGCGACAGAGTTGTCTTTATCAACACCGGGTTTCTCGATCGTACTGGCGATGAAATTCACACCAGCATGAAGGCCGGAGCCATGATTCCCAAGACGGAAATGAAGGCTACACGGTGGATCAAGGCGTATGAAGACCACAACGTAGATGTCGGGCTGCGCTGTGGCTTGCAGGGCAGGGCTCAGATAGGCAAGGGCATGTGGGCGATGCCGGATTTAATGGCGCGGATGCTGGAAGAAAAGATCGGCCATCCACAGGCGGGAGCGAATACAGCCTGGGTGCCCTCACCCACGGCGGCGGTGCTTCACGCCATGCATTATCACCAGGTGAAGGTGCAGGATCGACAGCAGCAGATCAAGGCGCGATCGCCGGCGCTGCTGGCCGATATTCTGACGCTGCCACTGTTGGCCGATCCCTCGCAGTTGCAGCCGGAAAAGGTTCAGGAAGAACTTGATAACAATGCACAGAGCATTCTTGGTTATGTCGTGCGCTGGATCGATCAGGGTGTGGGTTGTTCGAAGGTGCCGGACATACACAACATTGGTTTGATGGAAGACCGGGCCACATTGAGAATATCGAGTCAGCATATCGCCAACTGGTTGCTACACGGTGTCTGCACTCGGGACCAGGTGATGGAGACAATGCAGCGTATGGCTGGCGTGGTTGATCAACAGAATCAGGGCGATCCTCTCTATCAGCCGATGCTGGCAGACCTGGAGAATTCTATTGCCTTCCAGGCGGCGTGTGATCTGGTGTTTCTAGGCACCGAACAGCCAAATGGCTACACCGAACCGGCGCTGCATGCGCGCAGAATACAGCGAAAGTCCTAAGGCTCAGCACGCGCTCAGACGCTTATTGCCCGGATTCAAGCTGCTCCCATTCGCGAGCACTGACTAAAATCCCGATCGTGCCGTAATTGTTCTGCTGACAGTGCTTTGCTTTGGGGCATGAAATTATGCCGGCACTGGCTGCAACAACTGCGATTTTTCTTTACCTGCTTGTATCTTTCACCATTTATTTGTCGTGATAGGCTGTAGAATAATAGTCGGCTCTGCCGATTCGGCAATACACAGATCTATCTGTACCAGTACTACTACTAACCAGAGGTCATTTGAACATGCATAAATTCAACCAGCTAGCCGTATTTCTGCTAGCGTTCCTTGCTGCCGGCGCCACCGTGGCACAGCAGGGCAACGCCCGTGGTCCAATCGGCGAGAGTCCCTATGACGTTATTTCGGGCTGGCACCAGCCGTTTGCAGAGCGTGGTTTCGCCTTTGGAGGCAATTCCGGCATCTTTGCCGAGTCACCTGACCGTATCTTCATCGGCCAGCGCGGCGAGACAGTCCTACCTTATCCCATCCCCGATGATTTTCCAGGATTTGCAGGTTACATGGGACTGAACGCATTGCGGGATACCACCAGGCGTACCTGGCAGAACTGCCTCTACACCGTCAATGGCGATGGTGAACTGCTGGAGCTTTGGGATCAGTGGGACTATCTTTGTGAAGGCTCTGACGGCCCCGGGCCACACCGGTTGCGCATCAGTCCCTACGACCCGGAAAGTCGAGTCTGGCTAATCAACGAGACATTTTCCCAGATCTATGTGTTTGCCAACGATGGCAGCGAATTGCTGGCCACCTACGGCGAGAAAGGGGTTTCCGGTGATGACGAGACCTATTTTGGCAGACCCCAGGATGTGGCGTTCCTGCCCGATGGCAGAATCCTGATAGCCGATGGTTTGGATAACAACCGCGTCATGATCATGGATAATGACATGAACTATCTCGGCGAGTTCGGTAGCTTTGGTACCGGGGCAGGTCAAACCAATACTATTCACGCGGTTGCAATTGGGCCCGATGGCCTGGTTTTCGTTCTCGACCGGTCAGGAGGTAGAGTTAATGTGTGGAGGACGACAGATAGTCCAGCCGAATTCGAATTCGTCAGGGCCATTGGTGATCTGACCTTGCCGCTCGATATCATCGTCAACGAAAATGATTTCTGGATTACGGATCTTGGACCATTGAGATTCATTAATTACGATTTTGAAGGCAATCTTAAATATACCTGGCTGGTACCAAGGGCATTGCCCGATGGATACTTAGAAGTGCACACCATTTCGGTCGATTCCGATGGCAATCTATACGGTGGTGACAACCAGTACGCGCGCACTCAGAAATTTGTTCCCAAGGCTGGCTCGGGTCCCGAGCTATTAATCGAGGCGCCATGGGTTGCTCCTTAGGATTAGGTTAACGTCGCTATCAGGCAAGGAATCATGATGATGAGACTACTTGGAAAAATCACAGCTCTGACTTCGGTCCTGATGCTGATCGGGCTAGTGGGTACTGTGTCGGCTCAACAAGACTCGCCTCGATTGAACAAGGCAATCGAATTGCTGGAAAATTGATAGAGGCGGTTTTAGGTCTGCTTTCCTTTGACTATTCTTTGAATCAAGGAGCTCACAGCAAAGGGGCTCGTAGTCCCCCAGTGGCGAGCCGTTATTGACCGACCGCCGACCTAAAATTTTCGCCAATGGGTCCTGGTTTTTTGCAAGCAGCCCACGATACTCGGGAAATTCAGGTTTGTAAACCAAAGCGCAACCCAAGTGAACTACGCCATATTTTTCTCACACTAAAGCTGGGTTTTCTGCAGGAAAGAGTCGAATTGGTCTCGGGATTCGTCCATCGGCGCTCCCTGAGTGGAGCAGTGGGCAACCACGCGAGCTCGTCCTGGTCGAGATGTATCAGACTCTCTGAGTCTCTGAGTCAGCCATTTTGGCCGCCAAGGTGGGTTTACCAGAACCGGAATTGCCGAATATCAGGGTTTTCGCAATGGATCATCTGTAGGGCGCCGCCTGGTTCTGGCTCAATTCGATTTCCCTATCGCTCAATCACAGCATGCTACGGTCTAACCCGAATATATTTCTGCAGCTTGCGTGGCGCCGGCTCGCCGCCGAACATATTGCCAGCTGCATCTACTGAAACGAATTCTGCACCATTGCCTGTGGTAGAGCGTGGGTCGCCTCCGGGCAGCTGAATAAAATACTTCACCCAACCCAAATTGGCGTCACCGATGCGAATTCCCATTTCCCAGCCTGGATTCTGGAGATCGTCGGATTCGGAATCAGCCACATAAATATTGTCGTGCTGGTCAAAAAAGATGCCGCTGGGACGACCATATTGGGTCCACTGATTGATGAAGGTGCCGTCCTGCTCGAACAGCTGCAGGCGATTGTTGGAGCGATCGCCCACGAATAGGCGCCCACGCTGGTCGCTGGCAATCGTGTGAAGTGCTCGAAATTCGCTGGGACCGTAGCCGGTATGCCCCCAGCTTGTGATGAATTCGCCGCGGCTATTGAATTTCATAACGCGATTGTTGCCGTTGTTGTTGTGGCCGTCAGCCACGAAGATGTCACCATTGTTACCAATCACAATATCTGCAGGCGAGTTGCATTGATTGTTGGCGCTGCCGGCCTGGCCCGGCGTTCCAAGCACCATTAACACGTCACCGGTGGGGCTGAACTTGACCACCTGATGACCGCGCTTATCGCCGTCCGGGATGCGGGCGTCGGATACCGCGTCAGTCACCCAGACGTTGCCATCTGCATCCAGTTCGATACCGTGAGGCCAAATAAACATGCCACCGCCAAAGCTTTCAACGACATTTCCGTCGACATCAAACTTGATTATCGAGTCCAGATCCGAATCTACACACTCATTACCGAATCGATCCGGCGCCGTGGCATCGCAACGAATAATGGCCCACATGTGCACACCATCTGGATCTACATCGGTATCCCCCACTGCACCGAAAGTGCGGCCCGCTGGCAACTTGGCCCAGGAATCGAGGCTGGCATAGGGGTTAGGAAAGCCTTGCGCAGAAACAAGTCCAGCAGCGAAAAGCAACAGGGAGCCCAGACCCAGGGCGACGAACTGATTCTTTGATTTTGTCATTATTATTATCCTCGTTGAGTTGGCTTTGAGGATGTCACTAATGCGACCGCTTTAGCGAGTGTTTAAGGGAGGGGATGCGCCCTATTATGCGGGCGTAGCTGGCAGTGGCTCTATATTCAGCTTGAGCTTGAATTGTCGACGCAGCAACAGAAAGCTTGCTACCCCCTGCACCGTTACCGACAGGATGGAGACGTACCAAACCTGCTTGATACTAAAATCAGGCTGGTATTTGAGGTACACCACGATAGGAATAAAAATCAGCAGGCGTATTGCAGAACTTATAAGCGCGGGCCGAGTGTTGCCCAATCCCTGGAACGCACCCGAGCAGGTAAACACAATACCCTGTGCCACGAAATTTAGTGAGATCAGCTGTAGAAAATCGGCGCCGACGGCAATGACGTCGACTTCATCGGTAAAGAATGTGATCATTACTTCTGGGCGCCACTGCATCAATAGCGTCACCAGCAACATTACACCGCTGCTGAGAAGCATACCCCGGTGGCAAGTCTCGCGCACCCTGGCACCAAGCCCGGCGCCGAAGCTTTGTCCGACGATGGGACCAACGGCAAACGCGATCGCCATAGTGGGCATAAAGATGGACTGCATAATGCGCCCGCCAATGCTGAAGCCGGCTTGTGCGGGCGCGCCGAAATCCTGAATTAACCAGTAAACAACAGAGAAGTAGACAAACAGCAGCAGCATCTCGCCACCGGCAGGAAGTCCAATGTCCAACATGCGCCACCAGATGTCGGAGCTTGGTTTTATTTGCTGGCATTGTCAAACATAGATTTATGTCTGGTTTTAGTGGAATACCCTGAAGTACTGGTTTCGAAGTTGATACGTATCAATAGATGGCCAATGCCCAGCAGCTAACTTGGCCGCCAGAATTATAATCAGCGGGAGTAGTCTATGAAGAGGTCAGCATTTGTTCGTACAGCGTTGTTTGCTACAGGAATACTAATTAGTCCGGCAGCCTTACAGGCCCACGAGAGCGGGGACTGGATTTTGCGAGTTGGTGCCGCCACGGTAGCACCGGACGAGAGCAGCAGCGTTATCAGCACGACTGCAACCGGGCGCGCTTGCAGCTACTGCGGTAGGTGTTGGCAACAGCACACAGCTAGGCTTGAACATTGTGTATATGTTGTCAGACAACCTTGCTCTGGAAGTGCTGGCGGCGACGCCTTTTGAGCACGATCTCAAGGCCGCCGGCCTTAGCCAGTTTGGATTCGCCACAACAGATCTCGGCAGCTCGAAACAATTGCCACCGACAGTTAGCGCCCTTTATTTCTTCGGCAATAGCAGTTCCACGGTAAGGCCCTGCATTGGTGTTGGGATTAACTATACGACTTTCTTCAGTAAAGACTTATCCAGCAGCGCCAAAAATGAACTTGCGGCCAGCAGCCTGGACCTGGATGACTCGGTTGGCCTCTCCCTGCGTGCTGGCATAGACGTGATTTTATCCGACAACTGGTTGCTCAACGCCTCGGTCTGGAATATCGATATTGATACTGACGCCAGTTTCAATTCCGCACTAGGCAAGGTAAAGGTTGGTGTCGATATTGATCCCTGGGTGTATATGATTTCCCTGGGCTATCGATTCTAGAGAACAGGAATGCCTGGCTAGCATGAATCCACCAGGGAATTAGAGTGGCGATTTTCGCGGCAGCCTTTTACAGGCAGGAGCGATAGGGTCGGCTAAGCTATCCCTGCTCCCTGCGCGCCAACGTACACCGAATAGAGTGATTGGCTTGCCGTCATAAACAGGCGATTGCGCCGGGCACCCCCGAAGCACACATTGGCACAGAGCTCAGGCAGGCGGATAATGCCGATGGTGTCGCCATCCGGGGCGATGATTTGCACGCCGGGGCGGGCACCAGCCCAAATATTGCCATCGACATCGCAGCGAATGCCGTCGGCGGAAGTAACGGTGTCGGTGCCGGGTAATGTCAGTCGGGCATGGCGACGACCGTTTCGAAGTCGGCTGCCGTCCACCTCCCAAACTTTGATCTCACGTCCACTGCCGGTATCCGCCACATACAACTGGCTGTAGTCCGGCGAAAAACACAATCCGTTGGGAGCAGCAATTTCATCGGTGACCATGCTGATTTGGCCGTTGACGGCGTCCACTCGATAGACGGCAAAGGGCAGTTCCGATTCGGCTCGGCTGCCTTCATAGTTGCGACGGATGCCATAAGGCGGATCGGTAAACCAGATACTGTTGTCCGGCGCCACCACCGCATCGTTCGGCGAATTCAATGGCTTGCCATCGAAGCTGTCGGCTATTACCGTAGTCGAGCCATCATATTCATAACGCACGACCCGGCGACCACCGTGTTCACAGGAGATTTGCCGCCCCTCATTATCGAAAGTGTTGCCATTGCTATTGCCGGATGGCTTACGAAATTCTGTCACTCGCCCGTCGTCTTCGATCCAGCGCAATTGGCGATTATTGGGAATATCACTCCACAGCAGGTAGCGTCCCACACCGTTCCATGCCGGGCCCTCGGCCCACAGCGTACCGGTATGATGCCGCTGAATCGGCGTATTAAAGAGAATATAGCGTTGGAAGCGTGGGTCCAGGGCAATGAGATCAGGATCCGGGTATCTCAAGGGCGTAGCACCAGTCCAGTCCCGGGGCGCTGCCGCCGGCAGGGCTGACTGAGCAGTGGCGAGGATCGGCAGCACGGCGGTGGCAGCAGCAGCTGCTGCAAGAAAGTTTCGTCGTTTCATAGGGTAGGGCTCTCGCTGACACCGACTCAAGCAGCATGTGCTTGCCAGTGTGGTTTTAGTAGAATTGAGCCTGAAGATGCTAATCGAATGGCAAGTTAATGTCGAGATGACCATCGTTGTGCAGTGCAGAGATATTGAATCATTAGTCAGAGGTTCCCTTGATGTCCGTGTATGTTCTAATTAAGTACGTCCACGTCAGTGCTGCCGTGATCAGTTTTCTGGGCTTCTCCCTGCGTGGCTACTGGATGCTGGTGGCGGCATCGGCGTTGCAGTACAAGCTCACCAGAGTGCTTCCCCACATCGTAGACACGGTGTTACTAAGCAGCGCAATAACGCTGGCAGTGATGAGCCGCCAGTATCCCTTTGTCGCCGATTGGCTGACAGCAAAGCTTGGCCTGTTGCTTCTCTACATCGTACTCGGTGCATTCGCTTTGAAGCGGGGAAGAACCAGACAGATCCGCATTGTCACACTGGCTGGCGCCTTGCTAACAATCCTAACGATATTTTTCGTAGCTCTGACCAAACCAGGTTTTTAAGCCTCTTCAACATTCATTAATGCGGTCTAGGTCTGTTTGGTGTTCTTTTTCGCGTGCCGCGACGGCCATATTCCCCGCTCACGAGTCTTCGACTCTGATTGTTCGCGTGAAACATACCCGTCTTAGCATGCTTGATTCAAAAGCTAATCGGTCCTGTGAGAAAAGAACTATGTCTTTGCAGAGTTGATCCAGCCTATCAAGCGATGGGGTGCTGTATCCTACTGCATCAGCAATAAAGGCACAGCACTGAGTGATTGAGGAGAACACGTTATGTGGTATCTCTTTCCTTTGATAATGCATGTATCTATTCAGATTCAGAGGTCCAAATGGGGGAATTTTTGGGCTCCCGACCGAGGAGAATCTACCGATCGGCTTCTGAGTCCCGCGTAACTGCAGCTATACCTACAGTTGCAGAGATTCAATTGGAGGGACTCTCCCGGGATGGATGCAAGCCGCTGAGGAAGCGGGGTACAGCAGCTCAGCGCGCCGTCACTAGGACTCCCGATACTATGGTCACTCGACTGAGAAGCTCACTCGCAGCCAGCATCCAAAAACGGCCCGTCAACACAAAGCCTCCTGCCATCGGGAGCGTCGCAGGCTCCGCAGATTCCGACCCCGCATTTCGTCAAGTAGTCGACGCCATTGTGAATTTGGCTGGCGTTGCAAAATTCCCGCTCCACCGCCTCCGCAGCACGCACCATAGGCGCGGGGCCGCAGTTATAGAAGACGAGGTTTTCCAACTCCTGCTTTGGTAATTCCTGCAAACGCTGGCGCAGCAAATCGGTAACCACACCATGATGGCCACGGCTGCCATCGTCTGTGGCTACATGCAAGTTGCTGATCTTTTCGCACTCGTCCAGGAAATACAGACGTTGCTCAGTCCTGGCACCCAGAAAGACTTCCGCGTTGCCATAGTCGCGAGCGATTTGATAGACACCAGCCAGGCCCGTGCCACCAGCCACGGTGATAATCCTCGCGCCTGTTGGTGGTGTGGCCGCGTTGCCGTAGGGTCCCCGCACATAGGCCTCGGTGCCAGCGTCCAGGGTCATGAGCGCTGCTGTAAACACACCGAGATTTATCACCACCAGGGAAAAAGGATCGTCGGTGAGCGCAGAGAACGGCTTCTCACCGAGGCCGGGGATCCACAGGAAGATAAATTCGCCAGCCTGTAAATCAACCTTGCGATCGAAGCTGAGAATGCAGATATCATCGGTGATGCGCTTATTCTTAACCAAGGTGATGGGCTTGAAGCTCATATCCACGTTATAGCGTACCAGGGCTTCGGCATTTTCCGTATGGGTTTCCAGGTCGCGACTCAGCACCGAAAAGTAATCCGCAATTTCCACCGTACTCATGCCAATCAAGGCAGAGCCAACACCAATAATGGTCGCACCGGCGGCTTGAAAATCCCGCACATTCCGCGCACTGCTGATGCCGCCACAGGCAACGAGTGGAACCGCAACGCTGGCATGAATTTCCTGCACACATTGCAGCGCTCGGCTCAGTATGCCCTTGCCTGACAAACCGCCTTTGCCATTGCTGAAGATTTCGTGCCCGTGGCTGCGGAAGCTCTCTGGGCCTACGGTATTGATCGCGCAGATCGCATCGGCACCACCATCGACGGCCGCCTGCGCAATCTCGCCGATATTAGGTACATTGGGTGTTAGCTTCGGGATAACAGGAATATCGACGGCGGCTTTAACTGCACTCACAATCTCTTTAACCAGTTCAGGGTCCTGGCCCATAGCCATGCCGTAGCCCTTGGCGTGGGGGCAGGACAGATTTAACTCGAGACCATCGCCATGGGACGCCATGACTTTTGCGACCGCAACATATTCCTCAACGCTGCCACCGAAGATTGAGATCAGCAGAAATCGATCTGCCGGGATAGTCAATGCAGACATCAACTCGGCGGCACGATAGGCACCGGGGTTGGTCAGCCCGACGGCATTAACGAAACAACCGGGCTGGTACTGGGTGAGAATGGGTTCGCGATAACCGAGTCGAGGTTCGGGACCAATGCTCTTGGTTGTGAGCACGCCCACTTCAGGCATGGTGTCGAACACTCTCTGAATGATGTTGGCGGAACAGCTAACAATGCCGGAGGGGATGGTGAAGGGGCCGGAAAGGGTCTTGCCTAAAAATTCTGTTTTCAACGGGGTGTTGCGCTCTTGCTCAATTGGATATCGGGTGGCGCATTTTATCCGTTGTGGAGTCGAAACGCACTATAAGCCTGAAAGCCGACCGCGTTATTCAGACGTGCCCCAGGCAATTAATAGGCTAAAATGGAGCACAACTAACGCAGTCGATACCAGCAAATAAAAGGCAGCATGAAACTCAATCCGACCGGTCGCGAAAGGGGAAACTGCTTCGCAGGAGAATTTGATCTTGAGATTCCGATTGTACAGGGGCCTATGGGCGGTGTGTCCGGACCAGGGCTGGTGGCGGCCGTCGCAGAAGCTGGCGCCTGGGGGTGCTGCCGATTTGGGCTGCATCGTCGGACACAGCGGTGCAGCGCATACGTCAAACTCAGGAACTCACTGCTCAGGCATTTGCAGTAAATATAAGAGCAGACCTTGAGCAACACGAGCATATAGCCGCGGCAATCGACTGGGGTGTTGCGATCATTCATCTTTTCTGGGGCAATCCAGTACCGTCGGCGAAAGTAATTCCCCAGGGCATCAAACTAATGTTGACGGTGTGGGATGAAGACTCCGCAAAAGCCGCACTCGATGCCGGCGCTTGTGCACTTATCGCTCAGGGTGTTGAGGCCGGTGGTCATGTCAGGGGCACTATCAGGCTTGCCGAGCTTATTCCCATCGTTGCTGCGGTGGCAGGCGATGTGCCGGTGGTTGCCGCCGGCGGGCTCGCGAGTGCTGTGGATATTCAACGTGCCCTGGCTTCGGGAGCGTCTGCCGCCCTTCTCGGTACCAGATTCCTGGTTACGAAGGAATCAGCAGCACACCCGGCTTACAAGCTAGCTATTGTGGATGCCGCCGAGGACACGACAGTAAGAACAGAATGTTTCGATGGTGGCTGGCCCGCCGCTCCTCACAGAGTTCTTAGAAATTCTACCTTTGCCGTTTGGGAGAATGCCGGCAGTCCCAGGTTTCCCGACCGACCTGGAGAAGGTGACCTGGTTTTGCACACTACCCAGGGCAGGTCTGTGCCGCGTTACTTTGTTTCGCCACCGGCGGCGGGAATGACGGGGGAGCCCGAGGCAGCAGCCATGTACGCGGGTACCGGTGTCGCCAGGATTAGTGATGTTCCATCTGTGGTGGAACTGATCGCGGGCTTGAAAGCTGAACTGTGATTCAGACAGAACTATTGGTGAAATGATCCAGGGAAGCTCTGAGCAATTTTT
>Ga0209403_10003818_pt1 | contig 16822 bp, 17 predicted proteins | sample ArcticOcean_MG_C_8_FD_187440 | JGI IMG/M metagenome (GOLD analysis project Ga0209403, IMG submission 187440) | Marine microbial communities from western Arctic Ocean - ArcticOcean_MG_CB11_86 (SPAdes) (version 2) | ecosystem: Environmental > Aquatic > Marine > Oceanic | place: Arctic Ocean... | reverse complement strand
TTCATAATTCTCTGCCATATAATAATCTAATTTCATCCCAGTTGAAGAAATCGCACATTCCAGATTAATATCATTAGGACGGATTTCCCTAAATAAATCCATGTTTCCCGGATTAGCGTCTATATTAATCCCTCGCCAACCATATTGATAAAAGAGATAAGTATTTGAATATTTTACCGGATGATATGCGCCAATATCTACAAAAAAACCAGTTTGCTTAGCCCAAATTTTGCGGTTAAAGTATCTTTTTAATACCAAGTCTTCGTTACTCTGAGCATAACTGTGGATAATTTCCCCCTCATTAATGACTAAATCCCTGATACTCCTTTTTATAAAGGACGGAATAATCTTCTTCATTTTATTAATTATTTTTTTTATCATATTAATTGGTATAAAATTTATCCCATTCAATGATTTGATCATGTAGATTATTATTGCTTTTGGTATGCTGAATAGCTTGTTCTCTAATCTTATCTAACTCAACAGAGTTTAAATTATTGATTTTAATTATTTGATCAGCAATTTTTTTTGCAGAGCGTTTTTGCACAACCCATCCTGTTTCCTTATGTAATACATTCTCAACTAAACCCTCTGCTTTTGTTACAATGGTGAGTAACCCCATCGCTTTCGCCTCCAATACCGAATTACAGAAACCTTCTTGAATACTGGGCTGAACATACAAATCTGCCCACTCCATCTGGTTTTTTACTTCTTCATGTGGAATTTCCCCCAAAAGTGTAACTTTTTCTGTTAAATGGAGTTGGTGGATTGCAAATACAATCGCTTCACGATAATTTCCATCACCAGCAATATGGTATTCAAAACTGATTTGAAGTTCTTTTAATGAATTAAGTGCTTTCAATATATATTCATAGCCTTTTATCCAATGCAACCTTCCGACTGTTAATATTCGCAATGGATCATGCAGATTATTAAGTGGACCTGATTTAAAAAACTCCATATTTATAGCTGGCGTTATTTTTTGATATGAGGTTTTCGGATCCAACCCTAAATCTAATGCTTTCTGATATAAATCATCAGATATTGTATGCACCTTATCAATTGTTTTCCATAATAAATTATAGCAACCCCAATGTTGATGGGGATATAATCCAATATCAAATCCACGGAAACTCACAGCAGATTTGGCACCTATCGCTTTTGCTACATTTTCTCGTTGAATTCCCATAGTAGCAAATCCAAAATGGAGCCAGTCTAATTTTTTATTTAGGATATGAGAATTTAGGATTAAATGTTTTACAATTGATAACCAATTCCTATTTGCATTTCTTTCGTATTTAATGAAATGCAATACGACTATGGGATGCGTAATAATTAAGTGACATAAAATAAATGGTAAATGAAATTTCCTTGATATATCGGTTTGTGTATAAATAGGTATCTGAATTGTATCTGATTTCGACGGATTGTTATGATTAACAAACATAATAACAGAATATCCATGTTTTAATAATCCTTTAATCTTGGATATTATAAAGGTCTCAGAATACCCTGAAACCGTTGGTAAAACCAATCCTATTTTCAAACTTTTTGACATAAAAAGGCTAAATCATGACCAGGGGTTAGTCCAAGAGATAGACTGTATATGCTGTAATACTTATATAAATCAACAGAATCAATCTTTGTAAATAGTTTTTTAAGGATTTCAATAAATTTAAGTCCATAATCTCTAAAATTATAAATTAACTTACTTTTTCTAGATCAACGCTTATTGCACCACCAAAATAATCTCTTAGCAAGGGTAAATAAGCTAATATTAATAATTTAGAGAAAACCGGGAATATTATTTTTTTTCTAATTACAATATCACTGCGATTCGATAGTATTTTTAAAAACTTTGAAATTTTCATTTTATTTAACCCCCCCTCTTTTTGAGCATACCTAGTTTTAATTTCGCTATCATTATGATAAACTGAGTAACATCTCATAATTATTTTTTCAGGAATAATTAAATGTACCCAAGGTCTATCTCGACGTATTGTACCAGACATATGCCTACCCCAAGGACTGCCCCAACTGGGTCCAAACTTTATTAAAATATGACCCCCAACTTTTGTTACTCTTATCATTTCTTCTAATTCTTTTTCAGGTTCATCAAAATGTTCAAATGAATCATGACTAATAGTATAATCGAATTGGCTCGTATCCTGATTTATTATTTCATCATTAATTAATCTAATATTTTCATAATCATGATCCTTGATAATTTTATTTGCATTAATCAAATTTGAATATTTATCCAATCCAATAATCAGATTTGGTTGAAAATTTATCATAGATATAGAGAAGCCCCCTTCGCCACACCCATGATCGAGAATAGTCTTATTTTTAATCCTTTTTGGGAACTCTTTGCCAAATGCCCTTTCTAATAAATATCTATATTTATCAATATCTAAAATATTTTCTTTAGAGGGGACTCTCTTTTTTTTAGGGGGAAAATAGCAACAAGTTCTAAGAAATAATTTTTCGATGTTTGATAGAATATTATATTTTGGATAGATAGATTTATCAAATTTAATTTTTTCTTTTTTTGTTTCACCCCTTAATATCATAATCTTTAGACAATTTTACTATAAAAGTATTTAAACTGGTCAATCTGATAAAAAAGCAAATGATTATGCTTAATTGTCTCCCTGGCATTAAAAATGATATTATTTTTTTTCATTTCATCCAAATCAATAAATTTTTGTATTTTGCCAGCCATGGAATCTACATCCCTCACTGGCACAAGAAAACCATTTTCACCATTTTTGATGATTTCCCCCATACCACCGCAATCTGTAGAAATTACTGGGAGACCCAATGCCATAGATTCCAGGACTGCATTGGAAATACCCTCTTCCAAACTGGGAAGAAGAAATAGATCACACTCTGATATTTTTTTTAGTACTTCATCATGGGACAGCTCATCATTGATGAAACTTACACATTCATTTAAGCCCAAATCATGTATCTGATATAGTATATTTTCTTGATCCCTGCCACCGGCGATGATGGTATAATGAAACTGTACATCCTTTTTTTTCAATAGGGCCATGGCATCCAAAGCGAAGGTATAGCCTTTGATCCAATGGCATCTGCCAACAGAAATAATATGCAATATATCTGAGTCTAAATTATTAACTTTATCTGCTGTATAATTCAGGAGCTTTTCATCGACTGCAGGATTAATAACTGTAATTTTATTAATATCTGTGCCATATTTTTCTGCCTCTTCTGCAATTGCTTGAGAGACAGCATGGAATCCATTTATTCTGGGAAAATATTTCTTATATGATAAAGAAAATCCCTCATCTGTAATAGGTGATACATTGATATGAGTCCCCCGCAGACTCAATACTATTGGACATGTAAGCTTTTCTATGAATTCGGAATATTGCACTAGTGTTCTAGCCCACTGAATATGAAAAATATCCAGATTATCTAAAAATGGCGGCAGTACCCTACAGGACCTTTTAAGAAATTGTATCCAGTTCGTTGAATTCCGTCTAAGCATTTTAACTATTGTTAGATATAATTGTGGTTGCATGATAATCAACCTGGAAAGGGCATAGATTGAATACAGGAAGATCCCAATTTGAGTGGTAGGAAATTTTCTCTGTATAATACCAGAATTTGAAAATTTATATTTCCCCCCTATAACTTTTCCATAGATAAAGACTATGTCTCCTTTATCTGCTAGTCCATTAATCAGATTATTAATAAATACCGGTGGCGGAATTATCCCTGCATAAATACCAATCTTCATTCCGGATAGTGCTTATCTGAAAAAACAGCTAAAGTTAAAAGCATGCTTAAAGGATGAGCATATTGAACTGGATCTGCTTGAAACTTGTCCAAGTATTTTCTGATGATGATCTGGGGGATGAGCTTATTAAATTTGTTTTTCCCAAGTAGATTTTTTTTCAGCTTAGTAAAATTCTGCTCCCCGAGGAACTGCAATTCCCAATTCCTTGTTATAAGATCAGGGGATTTAGAAAAATATTGCTGTGAAATTCTCTTCGCTTTTCTAACTGCCCTTATAATATAATAATGTGGATGGTTAAAACGCTGATACTGATATAAATTCAAGGGATGAAATTTCTGCCAGGGAACCCGGGCTACTTCGGGGCAATTCTTTTTTATATATTCAATCTGGATTTTTCTTCCTACCAAATACCTTTCCGGAACAGTACAGATAAACTTGCACATTTCATCGCTATAATAAGGGAGGACAATCTCACCTGCTTTATTAAAAATAGATAAATTAATACTGGTCCACCTAGGTGCCCAGTAAAGAGACTTGAAAGCCCGCATTCTTGCACTGGGGTGATCTATATCTATATCGCAGTAAAGCTTATCTAACCTGTCAGTTATATAGGATTCAAAAGAACCTTCAAGGCCCCAATATCTCCATAAATCCTTAGCAAGTTCAATGCCACCAGATTTAATTATTTTCTTTTTCAGTTGAATCACTTGCTCATTATAGGAAATATTTTTTGAATCAGCCTGTTTATCAAAAAGTACATCCCCCCAATGCCCCAACAAAATCACCTCTCCCAAGCCTTCCCAATTGTTAATGGCAGCCACCTGCCTTGGGTGTATAAAATCTGTAAAACAATGATTGAACTCATAGAGCTCATCAATCTTATTCCATAGGTAACCACTCTGAATTTTTTGTATAAATAAGGGAATACTAAATTGTTGAGATAATTTTTTAGCTGTTTCTGTTTCAGAGAATCCTCCCTCAAACTCATAGGATGACAAAGTAAGATTAGATTTTGTTTTTATAGGAACAAATAACGTACGACTATCTAAACCACTCGATAATGGTAATAGTATACTCTTATCATTTATTTTCTTTCTAATTAAGTCATTAAGGAGATGAGAAAATTCATCAACAATTTTATTAAAAGACCTTTCCTTAGGGCTATAATGCCAATTCCACGTTTTTTGTTGAGAAATTATTTGATTATTTTCATTTATTTGATACTCTGTACTTGGTTTGCAGACTTTAATATCATCATAATATGTATCATCATCAAGCATAAACCCTAGTGCACAAAAAGTAGCAATTGATTTATAATCTAGGGTACCATTATGATAACTTGGCCAGGAAATTACTTTTTTACTCGCTAAATTATAAAACAACTGATTAATGGGTATAATAGGTAGAGTTATCTTCATCAAATAATTATAGACTGGTGACTATATTATTAAGTTGAATCAATATAAAATTAATGTAGATTTAATTGGCTTCAAAAGTGAATACAATTTTCTTCTAATTTTTGATTTATAAGTTTTTTTCCCAGTTGAAGGATATTGCAAAAGTGATAAATAACCTTGCTCTTTGAATGTTTTTATTTTAGTTTTTGCATGTTGCATAATTTCATTTTCAACAGAAAAAAGTAAATAGTTATCTTCATGACTTAAAGTTACAAATTCGGGGAAATCTTGATACGTAAATAAATTAAAAATATTTTCTAAAGGTTTAAAATAATTTAGTTCTTTTTCGTTTGACATAACATAAAGGTTTTCGCCTTTAGAGATATATTTAAGTAAATATTTTTTTAGATACTCAGGCTGTGTTTTTTTATTAACTCCAGGGCATTCTTTCAGATTCAATTTATCACCACGTCTAACATGTATGCAATGATAAATTTTCATTTTCATAATAGCTAAAATAGAATATTTCGAAACTTGCTTAGAAGGTTGGAATAAATAAATTAATTTATTTTCCCAATTATTATGAGAGAAAAAACTAATTAATTTATAATAGTTCGGATATTTTCTGTGTTTACGTACTATTAATGAGTTATCATCATTTATTATGTCTGAAGGTTTGGTGTTCTCATCAACTAATTTACAGTTCTCAATATCAATATGCCCAAAATCTGATAAATTAACATAACTATTAAAAGATTTTAATTTCTCCAATACTATATATCTATCCCAAGTACATCTAATGGATTTACCATTGTTGTGTTTCCCATTAAGATGTAAAGGAGGTATAATGGCAATTCTATTTAAATATTTTGCTTCCATTAATAAACTAAATAGATTTTGTCTTTGATGGAGGAGACCAACTAAATGGTCTTCTTTCGGTACATGATATATATACCTATCTGACATATATTTTAATTATTTTTATTTAGATATTTTATTAAATAGATTTAATTTTTTTCAATTAAGAAAGCTTTACAAAATGTACCATACCTTAAAAATTCTTCACATTTAATATTATTATTTTCTTTCAAAAACTCTCTAAATGCTAATCTTTCACCCTTATCTTTTCTCCCCTTAAAATGATACCAGTCATCAAAAAGAATTATACTGCCATTAACAAGTTTTTCTTTTACTTTATTTAATGCATCAATAGTACTGGAATATAAATCACAATCTATATGAACCAGCGCAATTTTTTCTAGATCATCAAGATTTAGATTCTTAAAAGCACTTTTAATTAATATTGGTTTCTGTAATTTATATCGAACAAAAAAATCGATTACTTTTTCAGGTGTAACATCTTCACCATAGCCAATTGTAGGGTGAAAAGAATGATTCTTATTAAAAAGACCACTATTCCACCTAGGATGACCTTCAGATTCTGTTAATCCTTCAAAACTATCAAAACCATAAATCTCTCTATTAATTAATCCTTTTTGGTTATGTTTATTTTCATCTTCATAATATTTTTGTTGACAATATGTCAACCCCGCAAGACTTCTCCCTGTATAACATCCAAATTCACAAATTGAACCTGAGACCATTTCATAGTTAATAAATCTGATTGCTATTTTAAAAGCATCCATCCTTACATCATTCAATATTTGTTGTTCAAATTCTTTATTAATTGTCATATTAATTAATTATCTCCTTGTATAAAATTATACTATCTTTTTATAAAATGATTGAAGTTTTGCTATTTCAGTATTTAAATTTTATTCCCTTCTCGATTCCAACGTATTGACAAATGCCTTTTTTTATAAAATGAATATAGATTTTCTAAATACTCATCTAAAAATGTATCGTGAACATAAAAACAATCAAGTTTTGGAATTTCCTTTATTAGCACATAACCATTCTCTCTAAAGATTTTTCTTAAAAGATTCGTTGGTCGTTCTATTGTAACACATCTGAAAATATACTTTTGAAAATTAAACTCTATAAGGATTCTTTCTTCTGCGCCTTCTACATCTATTGATAAATAATCAATAATTTTTGGCGCTTGGTACTTTTGTAATATATAGTTCAATGACTTCGTTTTTAGCCTTATGTGATGGCTGCTACTTTTTTTTAACCCATTATCGTTTATTCCATTTTCTATTATTCTTCCCATATATCCCCTTAGGGCAAATGTTACTTCTCCTTCTGTCTTATCAAGTGCAACATTAAGACATAAGGATTTTCGGCTAGATGCAAGTTTTCTAAAACTAAGGGGGTTCGCTTCAATTAATATTCCAGACCAATTATATTTTTTTTCAAGTAAATATGTATTAGAATAAACCACTCCATCATGTGCGCCAATATCTAAAAAATATCCACATTTTTTTTCATTAAAAGCTTCTCCATAAATCCAGATATCCTGTCCTGCTTGTGAAATTATCAAAGAATACTTAGATAATAATCTATGAAAATACATTTTTATTGGTTTGGGGATTAAATCTCTATAATTCATTAATAATCAAATATTTATTGTGATATTAATTTGGTTTTTTAATAATAGCTTTTATAATACCTGACATCATATTATGTCTAATTATTTCGTCTATCATAGTATCATCATTATTCTTAATAATTCTTTTTAATCTCCATAATCCTTTGTGCATGGATACTATTGCTCTAGAAATAAATGAACGAAATAACCGTGGCCCTGGAAGCCCTCCCATACTACTTATTGCTTCATAAGCATTCCAATTAGCTCCAGCCACCTGTAACACATTAAATCCAACACTTTTGAATAAGTTCAGTACACCAAAATGAGTCATGTGAAAGAAAGAATCCATATGAAAAGGTATAAGGTTAGCTATTGCAATAAAACATGTCCCACCTTTTTCCATAACTCTATAAAGTTCATTTGCAGCTAAGAAAGGATTTTGGAGATGTTCAAAAACCGAATAAGAATGTGCAAACTTAAACGTTTCATCTTTAAATGGCAAAGAATGGAGATCACAATAATGTGTAGCTCCATTTCTAAAACCTTCACCTCCACCTACAGTAGTAGAGGTGCCAATTTCATTGTCTGCACCAATATAAGTGTATCCAAGAGATTCAATCATAGGACGCATACTACCTGCCCCACATCCATGGTCAAGGTATAATGCACTTTCATTTGGCATCAAATTTGGGATGAAACCAATTACATTTGACTCTTTTATTCCATACACATTTGGATCTATCTTATTAGTGGGAGTTAAAGATTTTGAATATTTAAAATCTCTAAAAAATTGGTGATCTATATATTTTATATCTACAATGTATTTTATAGGATTAACTGGTAATAAATAATAAATGCCATTTTTTATATAATATTTATTACTGGAACCATCTAATAACATATTTCCATTTTGCTGTAAAGTAGTTTTATCATCTGGAGAAATTAATATCATATTTATTTCATATTATGGTAGTTTGACAAAGTTTAATTAAATCAGCTGTTATTATAAATTTTACTTCAGGCCAATTATTTTTTACTTTTAATAGAAGTATTTGCAATTCAGCGACCTGCCTCTATATTTTCTATTATAATTTCCTGCAAAATTTGCACAATGAAAATCAATAATCGCTGGCATTCTTGATTCAAATCCATTTTCAAAATCATAAGAAGAGGAAATAACATCTGATCGGTTACGAATCGGAACGAATAGTGACCGACTATCCAATCCACCTGAGATCGGGAGCAGGATGCTTTTCCCCTGAGTACTTGTATTTACAATATCTTCAAAATAAGTCTGATCATCCAGCATAAATACCAAAAAACAAAATGAGGCAATCGCTTCAAGGTATATACTATTCGTTGTCTTTACTTCCCAATCAATTATTTCATTTATTTTTTTATTATAGAATGTTTGATTTATTGGGATTATAGAAGTATGTTGGTTCCTCATCAGTGAGTAGTTTTAATAAGATTTAAGTAATATTGTTGCAAATTTTCTTTTTCAATAGATAAATCATAATTAGAAACTGCATAATCAATAAACTTCTCTCCAATCTCAATATTTTGCTTAATATTATTAGATATATACTGAACTAATTTATTTTTTAAATCTAAAACTTCACCTGGATTGAATAAAAACTGGGGGAAATCAACTAATTGATCTCTTATGCCAGGGATATTACTTCCAAGTACTACTTTCCCATTAGCCATTGCCTCCTGAATTGCAATGGGTGCACCCTCCATTCTACCTTGATTTAATGTTGGTTGCACATATATTTCAGCAATATCCAAAAACTTTCGCACATTTCTTTGTTTCCCTGTAAATATGACTTTATCTTTCAATTTTTGTTTCTTTAAAAGATTTTCTTTTAATCCTGCACCATATTCTGTCGTATTATCCCCTACAATCATTAAAATCCAATCATTGAAATCTGAAGCTAATTGTTCGAAAGCCTGAATTAATACTTCAATTCCCTTAACCGGAACCAAATTAGCAACTGAAATTATGATTCTCGCATCATTGGGGATACCCCAATATTTTCTGATATTTATATTTTCAGGTTGTTCTCTATATTCATCAATATCAACTCCAATGGAGATTAACTTTGTTTTTTTCCATTTTGGAAAGAACTCCTTTAGCATATCTGAATTCTGGCAAATTATTCCATCTGCTAACCAAGATCGCAATTTCCAGCCCCTGTATGATGGTCCCTGCCAACTCATACTTTTCTTAGTGTAAATCCATTTTATTCCTGCCATCTTTGCTGCTATAGGTTCAGTATAATCAGAAGCATAGTGATAACTATGAATTATATGTGGATTAATTTTCTTGAAAATTCGGCTTAACTTATAACACTCAATCATCATACTGGTAATTGGTCTTGCATTTTTATACAGATCTATTATAAGGACTTCTAAACCACTTTTTTTTACTTCCTGAAATAAATCCCCCCTATTATGGAGGCAGGCAATCATGGGTTTGAATAAGTGAGGATCTAAACTTTGTGCGACTCTTAACAATGGGACACCGCTACCAGCTGTATCAAAATTGGGAATGGTATATAATATTTTTATTTTTTTCATAAATGCTGTATAGGTGGATTATTCTTTTGAGTATATTGCTATAATTCCAGAGCTATAGAGCCAGGAAGGATATCTTTCTATGTATATCTTGAGTTTAATTGAAATAAATTTTATACAATAATAAATACCCTTTTGAACAAAGTTTAATTGCTGGTGCACTGAATATTGAAAACCTCCAAAATATTCCAAACATTCTATATTCAGCTTATTTTTTAATGCAAAATTATAGAATGTTTTTTTATTCATACATTTTAGATTATGGGCATCTAGATTTCTCTTATCACATAATAACCCATATAGTTGTCTAATCCCCCTTTTGTTAGGAACAGTAATTAATATTGCTCCACCCTTTGCTAGCATTTCAGCATGTTTATCTAATATAGAGTTATAATCTTCAAAATGTTCAATAAACCCCATAGAAATGATTAAATCATATTTTTTTTCGGGGGTAGATGAGGTTATATCATCAATAATGATTTCATAATCATTAATACCCATTTCCTGAAAAGATTTTTCTATTTTTGTTGAATCGGGATTATAATCAAGTGCGGTGGGTTGCAGGTTAAATTTTGAAGCAACATATGCAATGAATCTTCCAGGGTAAGCTCCCACTTCCAATATGGTTTTAGGATCATTTTTACATGCATTAAATAGTATATCCCAATATTTATCGTATGGTTTACATATGAAGATTATTTTACTTCTTAATGCACTTGAATTTTTGTAGTAATTCTGCCAATATTTTTTATCTGTATACAAATTGAAAATTCTTATAGATGTTTATTATTTATAATTGAATTATTTTTTATTATATATAGATTTATATAGGTTGCACAACCTTTGAACTTCTAAATCTGTAGTATAATTGTTTTTAATATTTTTTATACATTGTCTAGATATTTTATTATAGGCCTCAGGATTTTGATGTAATTTAAGAGTATCACTAACAAGATTTTCATAATCTGAAAAATCTTTAATTATTCCCGTTTCACCATCTTGGACTAAATCTTTCAAACCACCTATATTGCTAACTATAGGAACTAATCCTCTCTGTTGAGATTCTATTACTGTCATTGATAGTGATTCGGAAATACTCAATTGCAAATAATAATCATACTCAAGATACTTTTGTTTGAGGTTTTTATTTGGAATATTTTCATTTATTTCAACTATATCACTAATATTAAATCGATCTACCAAATAATGAATTTGAGGTAAATCATTACCACTACCATAAATAGTATATTCAATATCTGGATATTTTTCTTTTAACATTTTAATAAAAATTAAATTACCAGTTATATTCTTTTCCCATACAAATCTAAATGCAGATATTATTTTTATCCTTTCACTCTTTATAATTTTTCTGGGTAAACATTCAATAGATTCAGAGCTAGATGGAATAATCCATATTTTTTTTTCTTTAACACCTAACCGCTCTAAATAATATTTTTGATCTAAACTTTGAACAATAAATGCATCAATATTATTAGAATGTATCCTGTATAAATCTCTCCAGTTTTGATCTATAAAAGGACTGCAATAAGTATCGGAACCTCTCAATGTGATAACAATTTTTGGGCGATTCTCAATATTTAATAGTGGAATTATATGGGGGAACAACCAAGAATATTGTAAATGCAATATATCAATGGGATTCTTCTTTAACCAAATATAGTTAATAGTATTTTTATATTTTGTTTTAGATAGGAATAAATCAAATAGCTTTCTTTGTCTTTTTAACGGAATCTTATTCCCATAACAATTTTCACCATTAGCTAAATCGATTCTGATATCCTTATATATTTTTGAAATCAGAAAATAGGTATTTAAGATATAACTATGTTGATCTGGAAAAGATTGTGGAATGAACCAACTTATTTTCAATGATTGGAATTTGCCTTTATTATTGCTATTCTTTGATATTTTTTTGTTTGTTTCAATAAAATAGGGGTTGATTTAAAATAATTACTGATCTGACTAATACCATCTGAATTTTCTCTTATATCAATTATCAATATTCCATTGTTCTTTAGAAGTTTCTCAACTTGATCCAAGTAAATATTTAGCGGGTAATGAAAGCCCCAAGATAATAGCGAAATGATTATATCAAATTTATTACTATACGGTATAGTATTATCAGACTTACATTCTTTATATGTTATATTAGTAGTTGGCACACCATATTGAACTAGAAAAATCTTCGCTAAAGGCAATGAATTATAGAAGGATGCATTTTCTCTATAATTATAAACTATGGAATTATCAATTTTAGTCTTATCTAATAACATAATTTTTATATTATGTCGATATTTTTTTGATATAAATAAATTAATACCTCCTAATCCACAACCTATATCTAATATAGATTCTGCATTTACTGGTAAAAAATTATCTATATCGTTATAATCATCTTGTAATTGTTCAAAATATGATTTAAGAATTTGATTATTAAATAATATTGATTGTATAGTTATCCAATTTTTATAAGATAGATTATATCTACGGCCATTTAGCAAACTATATATTTTCCAATTTCTATAAAATTGCAACTCAGTGCGTTGGAATAGTATATACCTAGAATAGTTTATTTTATTAAATAACAATCTAAAAATAAATACTCATCCTCCTAATAAATTTTCGTGCAATAAATCTCAGCCAATTCATTTTATATTCTCTAATAATTTCTGATAGTGTTGGAGTTAAAATGCCATATTTTTCTGTTTCTTTTGCATAAATATAAGCTTTTTTTCTATTTCCATTACCACGAAAGTTCCTAGCCAGTAATTCATTAACTTTATATCTAGCTTTTTCTCTCCTCTTATCGGTAAAAAACCTGGGATGACGAATTATGACTTTTTCGATATTATCAGGTTTGTTCTCAAAATAAATTGAGCCAACGTTACCATCTCTAAGACGCCTGTGGTAAATAATTTTATTAATTTTCTCTCCTACTGCACCAATCTCATATGCAGATATCCAAAAGTCCCAATCGGCATTATTATAAAGTCGAGGAGCAAATCCACCTATTTTTTCAAAAAGACGGACTTTGATTGGTGATTGACCATTAAACTGTAGAGAATAGCATAAATTTTCAATATTATCTGATGGTTTTTTAATAAATGATTTTTTACTGTTAAAATGCAAACAATCTCCATAAACATAATCTGCACCCGGATTATTATCTATTGCACTTATTACATCACTGATAGCATTGGATGGCAATAAATCATCTCCATCGAGCTGGTAATACCATTCTGTGTCTGATAGTTCAATTGCCTTTGCTCTGGCTCCATATGGTCCTTTATTTTCTAATAATTCGTATTTTTGAAATTTTGGATGTTCAAAGTCATCGAAAATCTTTTTCGTTTTTCGGTCACTTCCCCCATCCAATACAAGAGCTCCATTCCAATTGTTACATGTTTGATTCAATACCGAATCGATAGCCATCTCTAAATAATCAGAATCTTTATATGCAGTTATCCCTATTGTTATTACAGATTCATCATTAATCATACAGCATCCATTCATATGGGGTATTTTTCAGATAAGATTCTAATTCTTTAAAGTTTTCTACCATTGTTTCTATTTTAAATGGATTTGTACGTTTTAGTGAGGTATTCAATTCTAAATGAGAAATATTTAAATAATTACAAACATTTATATATGCTTTTTGTGGATCTTCTTGTATATCATCTTCATAATATAGTTTCAAATAATTTGTTTTATTTTTTAATAATTCCCCCAGTACTTCAAATTGTTGATCATAGTCTTTTAAATATTCTATAAGTGGCTTAGAATCAAAATCTATAACTACCTTATTACAATCAATTTTTAGTTTGACAGGTTTATTATCTAATTCTCTCTTTATATGCCATTTATTAGGATGTTTATGTGCGATAATACTTGATATTATTTTTCTTAATCTGTTCCTTCTATCCAATATTATAAAATAATTAAATCCAAGCTTTTCAATAGAATCGATATACTCTTTTAAAGGAATATTCATCAATTTATTATGGAATGGCTTAATCTCAAATCCATAGTAATGGTATCCAGCCAATTTCATCCAACCCTTTAATTGATATATAGGATCTGGAGCATACCCTTTAATATATTTATTTCTTACAGATTCTGTAGTATATCCTTCGGCCAAATTTTTAAAGATCCTATTATATACTTCACCATGCCAATAAACTCCTTTTGTTTTCGACAACAATTGTCCTAAGACGGTACTTCCACATCGACCTAGATGGTACATGACAATATTTCCAGGTCGTAATCCTTTTAGAATTGGATAAGTTAATACTCTTATTGTGCGCCGAACTGTTTTCAAATTATTTTTAATTATAAAACTAAAATTAATTAATTAAGAGCTTTCTATAAACTTTAAATAAATATTTTAGCTCTGGATATATTTTCTGTAAAGTCTTCAGATTCCTCATACGATAATCATATGAATTATTTTTAGTTATTCTTCCATTTGCAAATTTCCAGTTTGTATCTCTCAGAGTAAGTTTATTGTTTTTAATTATTGTTTGATTATTTCCTGCATCTTTACTTTTTTTCACACCAGCCTTGTTTATATAATTATTAAAATTATAATTATGATTCTGATGTACTGCAAATATACCTTCTGTAAGGTTTATCAAGGGGACCCCCAACCTACGAGCTTTCCATAGGAGCCAATTATCCCATCCGAATCTCCCAATGGCAAGTGGCGGGATATTATTCCACAATGCTTTATTATAAATAAAATAATCAATTCCTGCAGGTCTATGCATTTCAGCATTATTTTTTGCATATTCCCAAAAAGAAGAGGTATCATCACTATTAGAAAAGTTAATTTCTGTTTTTACATCTAGATCCCACCGACTTCCAACTGCTAAAAAATTCGATCTAAATTTTTGAAGGAGGAATATAACTTCCAATAAATTTGGGGGTAATAATATATCTGCATTGACATATGCAATAATTGGATATTTTGCTCTTGATTGAGCAATTGAGAAGAGGCTGTTAATGAGTGGGACCCCCTCTGAGCTACACTCAACTTCAGGTATAAACTCAGCATTAATTAAATCAGCAGCCTCTTTACCCCCTTCAGAGTCTCCTATTATTATTATTTGAATATTGGAGGAAATTGTTCTCCAACTGTTTAGAGCATTAGTTTGAATAATCTTAAATATCCCTGCAAATATTTTTGTTGTGGTAAATAGGGTTATCATATTATTTTTAATTTTTTATTAATGCTTTATACGCAGTTGATATTGATTTGCGCGTTTTAAATGTTAAAATAAAATAGAGAGAGTTAATAATGGCTTGGAATATTTTTTTTTCCTGTATACTCTTTCTAATAATCTCAAGAAATAAATATTTGATTTTCGCATACACCCTATTACTTATAATAGCTCTTTCTTCATTTATTAAATCAGCAGTTAAGGGTTTATTTTTATTATAAATTTTTATCTGTTCTCGATAATGGAGCTCAGGATCAGAATTATGGAGACCATTTTCCAATTTGCGATAGGCGGAATTTATCTCTGGGCAATACCCGTATTGAAATATTTTTGACATTCGGATTCTAAAATCCCAGTCTTCCCATAATTTAATATTTTCATCATATAAACCTACTTTATCCGCAGTAGCTTTATAAAACATTTCATAAATATAATTATTAGTAGATGATACATTATAATCTCTCATAAATGTATTAATAAATATATTATTTTCTGCAGGGATGTCACTGTTTTCTGAAAATCTCCCAGTAATATCTCCCTTATTTGTAATATAATTAAAATTTGAATATACTGCAGAGAGAGAAGTATTTGTAGTTAACTTTTCATATTCCGAAAGAAGTTTATTACTATAAAAAATATCATCACCATCTAAAAATGTTACTATATCTCCTCTACATGCTTTTAATGCAATATTTCTTGATTTGCTGATTCCTACATTTTGTTCATTATATATCGCTGTTATTAAATCTGGATATCGATTCCTAAAACTATTAATAATATCTCTTGAATCATCTGAGGATCCATCATCAACAATTATAATTTCTTCAGGATGTAGAGATTGATTTAATACACTTGTGATAGCTTGTGACAGGTAATTACCCTTATTAAACGAAGTAATATAAACACTAATCGAATTCAATATTTACTGACTTAGATATAAAAGATATTCCTTGTTTATAGTATTCAAACATAGCAAGTGAGAATAAACTATCATTTAGTATTGTACTACCTCCAGCTTCTGAGCAATCCTCTAAAACAACAATAGAAATTGGGAATCTTTCTTTATCTATCCCTGCGAATCTATTGATACCGGTATCCCGTTGAAGCATGCATTCATTCGTTGCTCCTCCCATATAAACCAGAAGTTTTAGTTGATGCCTCCAAATTACATACCGCAATTCTTTGTAACTTTCTACAACATACTCATCATCTTCTGGCTTAAGATGTATTGAAATATCACGATCAGTTCTAGGATATAAATCGTATACTGGAGCTTTATTACTCTTTCTAATTAATTTCTGTTGTAAATATATTTCATTCTCATAGGAAGGATATTCTAAAAATA
>Ga0209403_10003814_pt1 | contig 16831 bp, 15 predicted proteins | sample ArcticOcean_MG_C_8_FD_187440 | JGI IMG/M metagenome (GOLD analysis project Ga0209403, IMG submission 187440) | Marine microbial communities from western Arctic Ocean - ArcticOcean_MG_CB11_86 (SPAdes) (version 2) | ecosystem: Environmental > Aquatic > Marine > Oceanic | place: Arctic Ocean... | reverse complement strand
GCTCCTCATCCAACCGGATCATTTCCCTTTTTCCTATTTGTATTTCTTCATCTCCTTCAACTTCTTTACTGATGTCATCGACAAGAACTCCATTTAACTTAATGGCACCTTGCGAGATCAATCGTCGTCCTTCCGAACAACTTCTCACAATGTTGTTTTCCGCCATTGTCTTAACTAAAGTTTTCATTTCATTCTCCAGTAGCACGACTCGGAGTCGAACCGAGAGCATCACTGCGTTTGAAGCAATGTGGTCTGCCAGTTGCCTACCGTGCCATATCAAATTGTCAGTAGGATCGGGGAGATTCGAACTCCCAGCATCTCTGATTCTAAGTCAAAGTGGTCTGCCAGTTGCCTACGATCCCATATTTGTGTCTCCTTCCCACTGGAATCCATTGTGTCGGATACAGTGACAATTAGCACACACAACTTCACACTTCTCAATCTCTTCTAACAGCGTTGTTACTGGCATTCCTCTTCTTGCCATATTTGAAACACAATCTATTTTCTCTTCTCTGTTTATGTGATCAAATTGCAAACACTGCCAGCGTTCTTCTTCGCAGTCAACACAAAAAACATCATCTCGTTTTTTGTAATCTCTAACGAATTCAATTAACGCAACTTTTCTTTCTCTCGATTTTTTGTTGACCTCTTTTTTGTTTTTAAGATACCAACGTCTCTTCGCTTCTTTGTGGTCTTCTTTGTTTTTGTATGGCATGACTTCTCCTTTAAGATAAAGGAGTAAGTCGGGTTCAATTTCAAAATAAATTTGAACCCGCCAAGTAGCATTGGTGAGATTCGAACTCACAGCATCACTGGTTTTAAGCCAATGTGGTCTGCCGATTGCCTACAATGCCATATCTTCTAGCGGAAGCGACAGGACTCGAACCTGCAACCCCGTAAAGGGCGTCTGATTTCAAATCAGATTGCTTACCAATTCGCTTCGCTTCCGTGTACCAACAAAAAAAAGCCCGACAATCCATTATGGATTGTCGGGCTTTTTTTTCCCATGAGCATTTAGCTCAGTCCATAACGATCACCTGTTCCCAAGGAGGGAATAAAGTGAATACGATAATGAACTAAACAAGAACTGGGTCATGATTATTTTCCTTTGCCAATCGTCTTTATAACAACTGTCTCAGTATAGTAGTGGTCCTGCGATTATTTTGCAAGCCCTGTTTTGAAAAATTTCGTTTGCTATAGATAAGACGCAGCAGTCGCAAGAAGGTTCACTCTATTTACAAAAAAAATTCCCGCCTCGAATTGAGACGGGAATTTTGTGGTCCAAAGATTACACGTTGTGTATCTTCCGAGTTGAGAAGACACTGAAGCTTCCGATGAGGGAAGCAAGTCCAATGCCGATTGTCGTCCACGCCATAGGTGTTGTCATGATCGACTCATCGTTCTTGATTGCCGCCTGTTGTTCTTCAACTTCAAAAGGAAGTTCTTCGTAAGGTCGAGGTTCTTGAGGTTGGTCATAAGCAACCTGAATTGCTTCAGCTTCTTTTTCTTTTTGAACAACCCAAGTTCGACCTTGAGAATCAGTCATTGCAACTGGTGCAATCGATTCACGATTTGCTTTGTCTCTTGTGGTAGCGTATTTCAACACTTCCTCAGTTGCGTGGGATTTGTTTGCGTTTTCGTTTGTGGCCAGATCAATCAACTGTTGATTGGTCAACTGGAATTCAACTCCAGTTTCAGCGTCGGTGGTACGAGATGCCAATTCTCCGATTCCAGCCCCGAGTCCTCCAAAACCAGCTAATAGCAAGAAAGCTGATGTCAGACCGGCAAAACTGGCTTTTTGTGCAAAACCTTTTGCCATCCCAACTGTTTTTGTTGCTGCTTTCCACCCCACCCACGCAACGGCAATGGCAGAAATGACCGTAAATACTTCCTTGGTAGCGTAACCCTGCATGAATTCGCCGATGTTTTCCATCATTCTACTCCTTCAGAACCAGTGTGAGGTGTTATGACCTTGTGGCCGATTAGATGTCTGATTGTATCTGGATTTCTTACATGCGACAAGTCCAATCATTCTTTCAATCCAAAAGTTGTAATAGAAAACTACATACTTGTATGAGATTTCGAGATTTTATAATAATCGAAGAAGGGCCAATGGATATGGGCGGTGCTCCAATGGGCGGTGCTCCTCCAATGGGCGGCGATCCTATGGGCGGCGGAATGGGCGGCGATCCTATGGGCGGCGGAATGGACCCAATGGCTGGCGGTGCTCCTCCTCCAATGGGCGGCGGCGAGCAAGAGCCACCACCAGTTCCTCAATATGCTGATGTGTGGGATGTTCTGGACTCACTTTTGAACCAAAAACCTTTGGAACAAGAAGAAGAGTTGGCTAAACAACAGCAACAACAGGCTGAAGAACCCCCTGCTGATCCAATGGGAATGGCACCACCGGGCGGCGACATGATGGGCGGTGCTCCACCTGCTCCTGCACCCGGAATGGCTGATCCAATAGGCGGAAGTGCTCCCCATTTAATGGGTTGATCTTCCCTTGAAGCTTAATTCATGATACTCTTGTTTCTTAAACAAGAAATTGTAGCTTTATGGAAGGAAGCGTTATGTCTAAGGGATTGATCTTTTCTGATTTGCATCTACACAAGCACAAAGATAGATGTGACCGTCTCCAGCATTGTCTGGATGTTCTTACTTGGGTTTTTGATCAAGCAGTGGAAAATGACTGTGATGACATTTTCTTTCTTGGAGATTTATTCCATGAGCGATCAAAGATCGATGTTTTGAATTATCTGAGAACATTTGAAATAATCATGGAAAGAATGCTGGGTGATTGCAAAGATAAAAATCTTTGGATGCTTGTTGGCAATCATGACATGTATCATCGAGAACGATGGGATGTCAATTCAATCAAACCGCTGACCGCTATCCCTAACGTCCATATCATTGATTCGCCAATGTCTACTACAGTTGGCAATACAAAAATTGATTGGATGCCACATACTGAAAACCCAGTTCAAGAACTTGAAGTTTTCAAGGACAATGTGGGAGACATCTTGTTTGGTCATTTAGCAGTTCATGGAGCACAAACAAATACGTTCTATGGAACGAAGTCTGATGTAATTGTTGAATATGACAATGAAATGGTCGAAGTAGACGCAACTGTGTTTGATGACTGGAAAGTAACATTCCTTGGTCATTATCATGGGGCACAACATCTTAATGACAAAGTTGAATATGTTGGCTCTCCTTTGCAACTCACATTTGGCGAGGCTTTTCAACAGAAACATATCATTGTCTTGGATCTTGAAACCTTGGACAAAGAATACATTGTCAACGATTTTAGTCCAAAACATTTAATTGTCACCCCTCAAGATATCGAACATGAGAATTATGATTTCAGTGGTCAGTTTCTTAGGATATCTGTTGATGACTTGGGCTCTTTGGAACTTATTGAGCTTAAAAGAAAACTCGCTAAAGAACATCAACCTTTAAGTATTGATCTTAAAGAAAAAGACAAGAAGATTTCTGAGGAAAAAGACACATCTGCCATGGAAGAAATCCATGAGGTTCTTGCCAACATAGAAGATATGTTGGGCAAATACATGAAAGAAAAGGATGTGCCAGACGGTTTAGATAAAGATCGTCTTCTCAAAGCTGGAATGCGGTGCTTGGATAAACAGCCCGTATAAACATTCTTCTTCAATGGTTGCTCTTATAAGTCAACCATTATGCGCAAAGGAGTCGAATATGATCAGAAAAGAAAATCTTCTGATGAGTTATGCCAGCGGCCAAAACTTTTTTACAGAAACTTTTTGGGTTTATGTTACATCTGCTCAGAGGAATGTCCCAGATGCAGATATTGTCTTTCTTACACATGACATGCCACAAGAGGTACGTGATAAATTAGAAGACAAAGACATAGAAGTTGTAGATGTTCCCGAGGCAGATGTCTTATACATCTATCGTGATAGGCATTTGGCTTTTTGGAATTACTTAAATGATCATGGGCACAAATACAAGTATGTAATGGTTGCTGACTGCAAGGATGTAGTGTTTCAAAAAAGCCCTGCTGATTGGGTTCCTGATTGGAAATCTCGATTTGATGACATTAAAGGAAATCGTGACTTCCTTGAGAATTTTGTCATCTTGGTATCTGAAGGATTCAGAATGCCAGCGAGCGGGTTTGCGTGTATTGAGCATTTTGAGTTTGAAAGAGATGTTCAACTGCCATTCTTAAAGAGAGATAAAGAAAGATACATTTTGAATGGCGGGACAATGTTTGGTACGCCCAAGGAAATGCAAAACTTACATTTCCTTATTTGGATGACTACTATGAAATCCATTGGCAGAATTACCGATCAGGCAACGCTTAACTGGCTGATGAGGTACTTAGAGAAAGAAGACACTTACTGCATAACCCATCCACAGCATGACCATTTCTGCTTGACTGGGGAGGGAGTTAAAGAAGGAGCGGTTGAACCGATTCTTAAAGAAGGTGTTCTTTACAGCCCTCAAGGAAAACCTTATCATCTTATACATCAATGGGATCGTTTGGATTATTTTAGGGAAGATGTGTTGGCGCAGTACGACAAATGATTTAAGATAGCCGACCCAAGTTTAAGGAGGAACGAGTTTATGCGTGATCTTAAATTTCACTTTGCCAAGGCGGTCAACATTTTGTGTTTTGGCTCAGATGGAATTGAATTCCGTTTTGAAGATTATGGGCACATTGTGGAGGTTAAAGGAATAAATCTCGACAATCCCGGAACAACAGAGCATCCTGCCAGTAACGCTTCTGGCAAATCATCTGTTCAAGAACTTCTTTCTATTGGTTTATTTGGCAAGCAGGTCAAAAATCCAACCAAGTTAAAACAGGCAGATATTCTGAACACACAATCCAACAAAGGGTTTGTGGAGTTGATTTGGGATAATTACAGAGTCGTTCGCACATTCACTCGATCCAAAGAATCCGTCGCTTGCAAGATCGAAATCTGGGAAAGCGAAGATCATATTTGGGATAAAGATACAAAGAAAGACCTTGGCGGAAGAGGTGGAAGTGCTGATTGGATTGCAGACAGAATAGGCATGACTCATCATGCTTTTTGCAATGTGGTCATTTTTGATGACTCCAGCACATATTCTTTTCTTGAAGCTGATGCAGCCACAAAAAGACAAATTGTGGAAAATCTTTTGGGCTTAGATCAATATCGAACCTATCACCAAAACTCAAAAGATTATCTTAAAGAACATCAAGCTCTGGTAACTGGTCTAGGATTAGAATATCAGAGAATTCAAATAGAGCTTGATTCTTGCAACTTAAGACTGTCGCAGTCTCAAGAGATGCAAACAAAGTGGAAAAGCGCAAAAAAACTTGAAATTCAACAACTTATAGATCGCTACAAATCCAAGCAGGAATTGTTAGCAGAAGGTGACACAGGCAAAGAGATTATTATCTGGCAAGAGGCACAAGAGCGTGTCACTGAACTTTCAGAAAATATTCTTACACTTGAAGAGAAAAAAGGCAACATAAGAACTCTTGTTACCGAAGCTCAAGGAAAATCTCAAGAAGCTCGTGAGAGAAAAGACTCAGTAAGTCTTGTCATACAAGGGTTAAACACTGAGTGTGTCCAGTTGACTTCGGAGCTAACAAAAATTGAGTCTCTTCTTAGCAAGTTGTCTAGGCTTGATGATGGTGCTCAATGTCCTACTTGTCATGGGGTTATTAGGAAAGAGAATTATGGATTTGTAGTAAATGAATCCAAAGAAGAAGCCAATAAGTTTCAAGATGGTATAGAAAATCGCAATGCTTCTTTAGAAGATCAGAAAAAGCTTCTAAAAGAAAGGGCTGCTGTTATCAAAAGTCTTGAGGACAACATTGTTCGTGCAGAATCCAGCATTTCTACCATGGATAGAAGTGTCATGGGAGCACGCAGTGAGATCAGTGATTTGATGAATATTCCTAAGCCGGAAGGGGATATGGTCCAAAAGGTACTGGAAGTTGAAGTCACTGAACTCAAGAAGCAGATGATGAGCAAAAAGAAGGAGTATGAAGGAGAGTCTCCATATAAGGAGATCATCGACCAAGCAGAGATAGAATTGAAAGAGAAAGAGGAGCTTAAGTTAAAGAAAGCAGATGAGATGAAGGCTGCTGAAAGCGAATTGCCTTATTACAAATATTGGGTAGAAGCTTTTGGAGACAATGGAATAAGGAAATTTGTTGTAGATGGAATCATTCCTGCTCTCAATTCACGTATTGCATACTGGATGCAATATCTTATTGATGGCAGAATTGAATTGACTTTTGACAACAAACTTAAAGAAACTATTACCAGAAACGGCAATCCTTCTAAGTATTACTCTTCATCCAATGGGGAGAGAAGGCGTATAAATCTTGCTGTATCTCAGGCTTTTTCATATGTTATGATGCTCAATAGCGGGACTTGTCCTAGCTTGGTGTTCTTAGACGAAATTACGGGCGGTGGGATAGACCGTGCGGGCGTTGTGGGCATTTATAACATGATATTTGAGTTGGCTAAAGAACGCCAGATTTTCATTACAACACATAATGAAAATCTAATGACGATGTTGCAAGGATGCGAAACAATCACGCTTAAGAAAGAGAACGACATCACTGTTCTTGTTTGATAATTTGAATCTTGAGTTATTACAAATAATCGCAAATTGCTGTGTCAGAAAAACAAACTGATAACATCTAGCTACCTGTCCCTAAAGATTAACCAAAGATTCAAATGAAAGAAAAAGGACGAAAATAAATGTCAGTAAAAGCTTTACAGGATTATACATTTGTCAGCAAGTACGCTCGATATAAATCGGAAATGAATAGAAGAGAAACATGGAATGAAGCAGTTGTGAGAGTTGAGGAAATGCACCTTCGCAAGTATCCTCAAATTAAGAAAGAGATCAAATGGGCTTTTGAACAAGTCAAAGCAAAACGAGTGCTCGGCTCTCAACGAGCCTTGCAATTTGGTGGCAAGCCAGTAGAGAAGAAAAATGCAAGAATTTACAACTGCATAGCCTCCTACTGCGACCGACAGCGTTTTTTCCAAGAGTGCTTTTGGTTGTTGTTGTGCGGCTGCGGAACTGGATTTTCTGTTCAAAAACATCATGCTGCCAAACTGTCTGATTTTTCCAGTATTTGGATTGATCAGATTCGTGATAAAGTTGGAGTAGGACAGTCTGAAGAAGATATTGAAAAAGACGGTAATCAACTGGCGGAAAACCTAGTTGAGTCTGTGGGACGAAGGAAAGTTTATGCTATTCCAGACTCCATCGAAGGTTGGGCTGATTCGCTTGGCGTTCTCATGAGTAGCTTCTTAGGGGGCGGCGACTTCCCTGAGTATGAGGGCTACTGGGTCGAGTTTGATTACAGCCTGATTCGACCAGAAGGAGCCGCCCTTGGTTCATCGTCAGGCAAAGCACCCGGCCCGAAACCTCTTAAGAATGCAATTGAGAAGATTCGGGCTTTAATTTTGCGCTGTTTAATGTCAGGGCAAAATCGATTAAGAACAATCGATGCTTATGATATTGTAATGCACGCAAGCGATGCCGTGTTGTCTGGTGGAGTTAGAAGGTCTGCAACTATTTGCTTGTTCTCTCCTGACGATTTGGATATGGCACAAGCAAAGACGGGTAACTGGTTTCAAGAAAACCCACAACGTGGTCGCTCTAATAATTCGGCTTTGTTGGTTCGTGATCAAACTTCGAAAGAAGACTTTGAACAATTGATGTCTTATGTTCGTGAGTTTGGCGAACCCGGATTTGTGTGGTCTGATTCAACAGAGCTTCTCGTTAACCCATGTGTTGAAATTGGTCTTTATCCAGTTGACATCACAACAGGACTATCTGGCTGGGAAGCTTGTAATCTCTGTGAAATCAATGGTCGTTACTGCAAGACTCCAGAAGACTTTGAAATGGCTTCTAAGGCCGCAGCGATTATCGGAACATGTCAAGCTGGTTACACCGATCTTAAATACTTGGGACAAACCAGCAAGAACATTCTTGAAAGAGAAGCTTTGCTTGGCGTTTCAATTACAGGAATGATGGACAACCCAGAGGTTTTGTTTGATCCTGTTTTGCAAAGAAAAAATGCCAAGCTGATTTTAAGAACCAATGCAAAAATTGCAGCGAAGATTGGAATCAATCCTACTGCTAGAGCAACATGTGTTAAGCCTGCTGGCACAACTTCGTGTATTCTTGGAACGGCATCTGGGATTCATGCTCATCACGCTAAGCGTTATATTCGACGGTCACAAGCCAACTATCTTGAGCCGCCAATGCAACACTTCAAAAAGGCGAATCCTTTAGCGGTAGAGCCTTCTGTTTGGTCTGCTAATGGCACAGATGAAGTGTTAGCGTTTTGCATTGAAGTTCCTAAAGGGGCTAAGACAAATAACGATATTGATGCTCTTAAGCTTCTTGAGTATGTCAAGTTGACTCAAAAAAATTGGGTTATGTCTGGCACAAACAAAGAACACTGTGTTCATGATTGGCTTGTCCATAATGTATCGAACACAATTTCAGTGAAGCCGGATGAGTGGGAGAGCGTTACTGATTTCATTTACAATAACAGACAATGGTTTGCTGGGATTAGTCTCTTGCCAATTACTGGAGACAAGGATTATCCTCAAGCTCCATTCACGGCCATTTACACTCCGACAGAACTTGTCCGAATGTACGGCGATGCTTCTGTAATGGCATCTGGATTGATTGTTGATGGGCTTCATGCCTTTGGCAACAATTTATGGAAAGCATGTGATGCTGCTTTAGACCAAGGCGAGCCTTTGGTTAGCCCTGAACATCCGAATGGCGATGTCATTAAACTTGATGCAGCCAAAAAATACGATGCCGACCTTGTTGCTTATGAAAACAAAATGGACTGGAAGAGAAGGTCGCTTCAATTTGCTGATCGTTACTTTGATGGCGATATTCGATTGATGACCTATTGTCTTAAGGATGTCAACAATTGGAAGTATTGGTGTGATCTCAAACGTGAATACAAAGACGTTGATTACACTGAGATGATAGAGGAACAAGACAACACAAAGAATGTTCAAGAATGGGCGTGCTCAGGAGGTTCTTGCGATTTAACCTACGTGTGATTACAATGACCTTAATTACGTTTAGTTTCACCTTGACTTAAACGTCAATCTCCTTTATCTTTCATGATAAAGGAGATTGGTCATGGATGACGATACAGCTAAAGCAATTTTGATTTTGTTTCTTCTAGCATTCTTGGTAGTCATGATTGGTTTTGGCCCATTTTTCACAATTTGGAGCATAAATCATATTTTTGGGACTGAAATTCAAATGAGCTTCAAGACATGGTGCGCCGTGATTTGGTTGATGACTTTCTTGAAGGGCATAAATTTTACTGTCAAGAAACAGTAGATATTCTTATGTTGAAAAATAGAAGAGGCTTGAGAAAGGTTAGGAATGGGATCATCTTGTAAATACATCATTGTTGTTGGCGGGGTATACTCAGGAACAGGCAAGGGGATCAGCGCAGCTTCTATAGGTCTCCTGCTTAAAATGAGAGGAGCAAGCGTAAATCTCATTAAATGTGATCCCTACCTTAATATCAACGCCGGGACAATGAACCCCCGCCAGCATGGGGAGGTGTATTTGTGCGATGATGGATCAGAAACCGATCTTGATCTAGGTCATTATGAAAGATTGGCCGGGATTACTGTTTCTTCTAAGAACATCTTTACCAGTGGCACCATCTATAAGTCTCTTTTAGAAGAAGAAGAGCAAGGTAAATATTTGGGCGATACCGTCCAAATAGTTCCTCATGTTACCAACAAAATACAAGAGCGACTGCGAGAGGTCGGAGAAGGCTTCGATATTGTAATTGCTGAAATTGGTGGCACAGTAGGTGATTTCGAAAGCATGGGATTTTTTGAAGCCATTAGTCAATTCAAACATGAAAATGTTGATGATGTAATGGTTATCATGGTTGCTCCGGTGATTTACAACAACACCGTTAAAGAGTTCAAAACCAAGCCTCTTCAAAATGCTGTTCGAGAACTTAGACACAGTGGCCTGTCTCCCTCTATGATGCTCTGTCGCTGCGATAGATCGATTCCAAAGCCAATTCTGGATAAGGTATCCAGATTGACTGGCGTGCCCAGACAGGGCGTATTTGAAGCCCCTGATGTAGCTTCAATTTATCAAGTTCCTATTGAGTTTTATGAACGTCATGTAGACGATCTAGTGGCTGACTTTTTCCACATGCCACGACGTGGTGTTCGAATTAAAGCTTATCGTGATTTGGTAGAAAAGTTTGCAAATGGAACTGATTTGCCACATGTCAATATTGGCGTTGTTGGGAAATATGATAACTGTGATGAAGCTTATCTTTCTTTGAAGGAAGCTCTTACACATGCGTCTGTTAATAACAACGTCAAACACACTGTTAAATGGATAAATGCAGAAGAGCTTGAGGAAGGTTCTGACATGCGTTCTGTGTGGCGACATTTTGAAGATGTCCATGGAGTCATTGTTCCGGGAGGTTTTGATTCTAGGGCCGTTTTGGGCAAGATTAGGGCCATTAGACACTGCCGGGAGAAGAAAATTCCTTTCTTGGGAATTTGTTTAGGCTTGCAGTGTGCTGTGATCGAATTTGCACAACATGTAGCTGGCATTGCAGATGCCGATAGCCAAGAATTTGAAAAGAAGGGATATGGCACTGGAGATTACACCCCAGTTGTTCATTTCGTTGAAGGCCAGAGTGAAGGCTTAAAGAAAAGTGGCACAATGCGTCTGGGAGCGTATGATTGCAGGTTAGCAAAAGACTCCTTGGCAAAAAGTCTTTATGGCAAAAAGACAATTAGCGAGAGGCACAGACATCGTTATGAAGTTAATGATGAGTATCTAAATGCTTTGGAAAATAAAGGATTTAAGGTGTCTGGAAGAAATCCTCAAAGCAATCTTGTGGAAATCATGGAGTTAGATCAAGAAATTCATCCCTTTTTTATCGGCACACAAGCACATCCAGAATTCAAAAGTAGACTGGGAGAACCTGCTCCTTTATTTGATGGATTGATGAAAGCTGCTGTCGAAAGGTTGGGTAAAAATGAGTCTTAGTCTTTCGTCCAGTGTACTTTTCTGTGACAGTTTGCGCACAACACTTTGCATTTTGACATCTCTTCTAAGATTGACTCTTTCTTGTAGCCCTGCCAAATCATTGCTTCAATATTGCCCTCTTTTAGATCACGATCTAAGTGATGAAAGTCCAAACATGCGGGGTGATTCTCGCCACATTCTTCACACTTTAGACTTCTCTTGTATTCCACGAACCATTTTGAGGTTTCCTGTCGTCTTTTGCGAACAGTATCTCTTTGACGTTCTTTGTTTTTCGCATACCAACTTTTCATATACTCGCTTTGTTCTTCTTTGTTTTTGTAAGCCATGGAAATATGTAGGGTATAAGCATCAGTTTTTAGCTAAAACCTTTTATAGTTATAACAACGAAAGGCTAAATATAGAGTAATGGAAGGTTTCAAAATATTCTTACTTAATGAAAATCGAGCTTATCTCGGCCACAAAGTCGGTGATGTTCTTACAACTATGCAGGATCTCCAAAATGATATGGAGAATGTTGGAGCACGTCATCTCACTAGACTGGGAGAAGAAATTGTCAATCATATTCGTAAAATTCTTCATGGCCAATGGGCCGCTCGTAATCACAAGCATTTAGAAGAACTTCAAAAAATTGCTGTGGCTATTCAAAAAACAATTGATGACAAAGGCGATCTAAAAGAAGTTTTGCCTGCTGCCACTCAAGCAATTCAAGACTTGTCAGGAAAGCTCGGAGTTAAAGTCAACGATCTGCAAGCTCCTGAAGCTCCTGAAATGGAAGGCGAGCCAGTATCTCAAGATGACTTTGAACTTACTGGTGATGGACCACCTCCAGAGCCAGAGCAACAGCCTCTTGACCCGAACGCAATGCCCGCACCTGATCCGAATGCAATGGGTTCGCCTCAAGCTGGAATGCAACCGCCCGCTCCTGCCCCGATGTAATTAGTCGGCGAAGTAAGCGTAGGTCTTTGTGTCATTGTGCCTTTTCCAATGACGTGTCTTACTGGTGATGCTGGGATCATAGCAAGCATTTTGTTGTCTCATCCGTTGCCAGAATTCGTCATCATCTGACGCTGGTTGTTGTTGATGCTGACCTGTATGCTGACCGGCTGCTTGAGATACCGCTGGATCAACAGCAGGACTTCCGCCCGGTTGAGGTTGATTGAACAGCTTGTCAAAGTCACCCTGTTGTTGCGATGAATCTTGAGGATTCAGATCATGAACTGGTGGGCCGTTCTCTTCACCAGCAATTTGCGCACTCAATCCTGTGTCATGCAATATATCAACAATATCTCCGTAGTCATTTCTGCGGAGCCATTGGACATCTTCTGGTTCAGACACCATGTTTTTCATGAGTTGAAGGACTTGATCATATCCCATTCCGCCAACTGCTTTTCCAGACATCAAACCTTTGATCATCTCTAGCACTTCACGGGCCTGCTTGTGCTTGTGCTCGGTCGCCATTTGATTCTGCTGATCTTTGGCGTATTGGTCATCGCCGAATAATTGAGATCGGACGGCGGTTGTCTGGAGATCCTCGCCTGTCTCTGCTGCCTGTGGTCGAGCGGTTTGTTCCCACCATCTCTCCCACATTGCTTGAACTTCAGTATGAGATGTATACTTCTTTGATCTCGGATGGTTGTAGACAAAAACTCCTTGTCGAGTTTCTAGTTCTTTAACCAAAGTGTTTCCATCATCAAAGGCGTGAGTTACGTCAAGTAGATGCTTGGGGTCAATCGTCTTTGCTCCTCGCTCAAAGGATGTAGACTGGACTACTGGCATTCCGTTTCTGTCCATGCCCACAATAGATGACTTGGACACACCTTGACGACCAAGGGATGATTTCCCATCATTCTTTAGTTTGCCCCTCGCTTTGGTAATCAAGGTGGACATGAAACTTTTGGCGTTGGTAATGACGATATCGCCTTGTCTTGGATCAGCGGGAGACACTGTGCCACGTTGGTAGGCGTGCTTAGCAGCTTCTTTAAGCTCTTCACGCTGAACAATCCATTCTAAGAAATTTGTTTTCATGATGCTTTATTTATGTGTCTTGATGAGATTTTCTAATTGACAAACACGATTTTCTAATTGACAAACACTATCTTATAGTTTAAGATGTGTGGAGAATAGGTTATATGAAAAGAAAATACAAAAATTACATCGTCAAAGAAGATTACTTTAAGAGGTGGTCACATGATATGGCCTATGTGTTGGGTTTTATTGTGGCAGATGGATGTTTGAGAAATGATGGATATTATGTTAAGATTGAGGTCGCCCCTAAAGATATTTCAATACTTGAATTTATCTGTGAACAAATAACTCCAGATTATGAATTGAAATACACCAAAAGAGGAACAGAAGTTAGATGGTATCCATCATCAAAAGAACTAAAAAATGACTTAATGAAATTTGGTGTGATTCCAGCTAAAACTGGGAAAGAAGTTGTGCCAAAGCAACTTACAAAAACTTATCTTTGGGATTTCATTCGTGGTTATTTTGACGGAGACGGAACTGTCAACGATTGTTGTGTTTCTACAACTTGTAATTCAAGAGAATTTCTTGAAAAGCTGAAAGAAGTAACTTCTTTGGGCTACATTCAACAAGGCAAGCCAAATTGTAATTGGATAATAGAAGAAAAATTATCTTTAAGAAATTTTAGAGATAATTTGTACAAAAATGGTTCTTTCTTTTTTGAAAGAAAGAAAGATTTAATGGATCTTCTTGTAGATTGGGTGCCAGATAAAACTGGTCATTTTTCTTTGGAAGAAGACCAGTTTATTATGGAAAATTATTGCACAATGACAAGAAGAGAAATTGCAATAAATCTTGGAAGGAAAGCTGCTTCCATCAAAAATAGAATGAGAAAATTAAACATAAGACAGAGAGGTGTATTATCTGTGGAATAGCTGGCTATATTGGTCAATCCAAAAAACCAAAGCTCACTTACGAGTTAATAACAGCCTTATTTGATTATCTTGAATTACGAGGAACTGATGCTGCTGGCGTATGGGCGACGGAATCTGGCAATAAAGGCCGGGTCGTTTATCATAAAGAACCTATCAAATCTAGTGAGTTCATTAAAAAGTCATTTTGGAAAAAGCTCCGTAAAGTAAAGACAGATATGATGTTGGTTCATGCAAGAGCTACATCCAAAGGTGGTGGCCATGCCAGCACAAATAGCAATAATCATCCTTTCGTAAGCGAAGATAAAAGGATTGGGATGATACACAATGGAACTTTGCAAGAGGCAAATTTCTTAAAGAAACGATATCAGATTCGATCCCAGACCGATTCAGAAGTTTTGTTGAGAATGTATGAGCATGGAATTGAGAATCCCCCATCTGAAATCAAAAATGGAGAATCTGTTTGTTCTGACATTGCAGAAAGAATGAATGGCATACAAGATATCTGGTCAGTTATCTCCAAGGGTGCAATGGCGGTTTCATTTGGAGAGAGAATCGACGAAGACACACGTTATATGTTTTTGTTCAGGAATGAAAAGAGACCGCTGTGGATTGCAGATTTAAGAGATGTTTTGGGTCAAGTTGTATTTTTCTCATCTCCTGAAATTTGGTATCGAGCAGTTGCTAGTTCGGATAACTTAAAGAGAGTTTGTTCTGGTTCTGAGAAATTGATTGAAATACCAACTGAAGAGGTCTGGTTTTTCAAAACAGATAAACAACATCGCAGTGTTACAAGAAACAGTGAGTGGTATCGATTTCCCATGAATGTCTCCAAGCAAGGAGACGATTGGGATGCAGGAGAACTTCAGGCAATTAAAGGACCAGAGCAAGAGTTGTCTGTGATTTCTCAACTTGATGAAAATGAAAAAGTCAAGTTTAAGAACAAGCCGTTAAATGTGCTTGATCAAGTAAACCATGGTGGCTTTCCTCAACAACATAAGAAAAATCGAAATTGGGAACCTAATCCAGATTATGATCCTGATAACTACGATGATTCTCCGCAATATCCGCAAAATTTGTTTAATGCGGGTGGCACAGAGCACGAATCTATCTGTAAAGGAATAATTGATCTCACAAATAGTGTAGAGATTGCCGCAAGTAACTCTGTTATGGAAGGCTCGATGAGTCCTAACGAATACCTAGAACTTGTGGAATCGCTTAACCAAACAAAAACGGACCTTGAAGGGACGCTTCGCTTGGTTGGACACTAAGGAGAACAGTTGACAGAAATTTCATTTATCAATTGAACAAATTCACATTCCAACATATCTAACTTCATTGTGTTGATTGGCAAAAACACCCATTGTAAGTTGTCTATGTTATCCGTTCCCCCTTTTGATTTTGGAATTTTATGATCAAGAGATATATTGACTCCAGCAACAAGCTCTCTATTGCTATAAGGGCATTTCATGTTTTGTTCTTCTAATAGGTTTTTTATTTCTTCCCATCTTTTGCATGTTTTGAAATGTCGATTAGACACAGTTTTGAAGTAACATATTTCACATAAAATTCCACATGAAGATTTGTCTTTTCCGCATTTTGAACAAAGTCCATCTATTTTTCTTTGAGCTTCTCTTTTTCTTTTTTTATGAAGACATGAAGAGCATGTTTTAGAATCACTCTCTTTAAGTTTGTTGCCGCACATTAAACATAAGCCTTGAAATTTTCTTATCTTTCTTTTTTCCCGATCTTTGACTTTTTGTTTTTCACTACACACGGGACAAAGTGTTTTCCCAAAAGCAGGCTCGGCACACCTGTAACAAAGACCATTCTTTATTCTATTTCTCTTTAATTTCGGATCTTCTTTCATTTTACTCTCCATCTTACTTATATAGTTTGGCAAGAATAATTTTATCTAAAGTTTACTTGCCAAAGGAGATATTTATGGATTTAGAAGGATTAGTTGTTGAGGACTTGTTAGAAAATACAAAATCTGATAAGAAGAGGGTTAAGGGAAAAGCTAAAGGAAATAGAACAGAGCTTTCTTTATGCAAACTTTTGACTAAACATTTCGGTGTTGATTTTACTCGATCAGTTGGGTCAGGAAACAGATGGTCTCAAGCCAATTTGTCAGAGACAGCGAAGCAAGTTTTTTCTGGAGACATCTGTGTGCCAGATGGATTCAAGTGGGTCATTGAATGCAAAGGCGGATATGAAAGTGATATGCACTTGGAAAATATCCTCAACGGCGATGAAGGCATGTCACGACTGGATGAGTTCATTCAACAAGTGACAAAGGATGCAGACTATTGTGGACGCAAGCCGATCATCTTATGGAAGAGAAATCGGAAACCATGGATTGCGATGTACAGAGAGTTTGACTTGAATGAAGTCTCTTTCGATAAATTTATGGTATATGGCGAATGGCGAATAGTAAATTTTGAAACATTACTTAATGGTACAATAAGGGAAGCATGGTATGAGAAGACGAATAGCAGTAATTGATTTTGATGGAACAATCGTACAACACCGATTCCCTGATATTGGCGAACCAATGCCGGGTGCATTTGAAGTCATGAAGGAACTTAAAGAAGCAGGCTGGGTGTTGGTCCTATGGACTTGTCGAGAAGACGACGGACACAAGATTAGCCGACAGTTCCTTAAAGATGCTGTTGACTTCTGCGAAGAACATGGTATAGAGTTTGATGGTGTTAATGAAACACCAGTTGAATTTGAATTTCGCCAAGAAGAGGGATGTTTAAGAAGAAAGGCATATGGAGATGTCTACATCGATGATCGAAATCTTGGTGGATTCCCCGGATGGCCTGAAGTAAGGAAACAGTTGTTAAATGGGCAAG
>Ga0209403_10003812_pt1 | contig 16837 bp, 13 predicted proteins | sample ArcticOcean_MG_C_8_FD_187440 | JGI IMG/M metagenome (GOLD analysis project Ga0209403, IMG submission 187440) | Marine microbial communities from western Arctic Ocean - ArcticOcean_MG_CB11_86 (SPAdes) (version 2) | ecosystem: Environmental > Aquatic > Marine > Oceanic | place: Arctic Ocean... | reverse complement strand
TACAGTTGTCGAGTCCTCCAAAGGAATTTTTCGGGTAAAGCTGGAAAATGATCACATCGTAATTGGTCATTTATCCGGAAAAATGAAAATGTACAAGATCCGTGTACTGCCTGGAGATACTGTCACAATTGAACTTTCTCCATATGACCTGAAACGAGGAAGAATAGTACGGCGGGAAAAAGTTGAATATTGAGAGCAAATTCTGCATAGAAGTATCATTTAAAATGATGAAAAATTGGTTTGTTGCATCAAGTGTACAACTTCTAATCGCGGAATTCACAGCTTGATTTTGGATGAATATATTTGAACAAACTATCTGTGATTTGACCGCCAAGGTACTGTACTCAGTGGATGAGTCAGTAACCTGGGAACCGTCTGTGCTCAACGAACTGCTTGAGAAACCTCCTACTCCTGAAATGGGCGACTATGCCCTGCCCTGCTTCAGCTTCTCCAAAAGCCTGCGGAGTTCCCCTGTACAAATTGCTGAGAAATTAGCGGAAAAACTCCAATCCTTTTTAAGTCAGGAATCAACTGTCACTGCAATTCAGGCTGCAGGTTCATATCTGAATTTCACTGTGTCTGCAGTCGCTATGGCTGAAGCAGTGTTGCCTGATATTTTCAATGGTACCTATTTCAAGGAACCTTCACAGATTGCTCTTGAACGGGTGATGATTGAATATTCTCAGCCTAATACCCATAAAGGATTCCATGTAGGTCATATGCGCAATGTTGCGCTTGGGGACAGTCTCACCCGTATTTATAAATATAACGGTTATGATGTAGTCGGAGTGAACTACATTGGTGATGTTGGCACGCACATCGCAAAATGCTTATGGTATTTCCGCAATCACAATACTGAAACTCCACCGCAACATTTTCGTGGAGAATGGTTAGGAGAGTTATACTCTCAAGCAGTAAAAAAACTGGACGATGCTGAGGGTCAGGAAAAAATTAAATATCAGCAGGAGGTAAGTCGAATTCTGCAAAAACTTGAAGCCAAAGATAAGGAATTTACAGAAGAATGGGAAATGACTCGTGAGTGGTCGATGCAGGATTTTCATGAGATTTATGAATGGCTTGACGTTAATTTCGATTATTTTTTTTATGAATCAGAGGTTGATGAAGAAGGCAGAAAAATTGTAATTGAAGGAGAAGAAAAAGGGACATTTGAGCGTTCAGAAGGAGCAATCGGAATTAATCTTGAGGCAGAGGGTTTAGGTTTTTTTTTACTGTTGAAATCAGATGGTAACACTCTCTATGCCACCAAAGACCTTGCGCTGGCACAGCGTAAATTTGACAAATTTGCTGTTAAACGTTCTATTTATGTCGTAGGTGCGGAGCAGACTCTGCATTTTAAACAAGTTTTTGCGACCCTCAAACGGATGGGCTATTCGCAAGTTGAGCAGTGTTTCCATTTAGCATATGCGTTGGTCATGCTTCCAGAAGGGAAAATGAGTTCCCGTGCAGGTAATGTTATTCTGTTTTCACAGTTGCGCAAAGAAATTATTGAAAGCATCCAATCCGCTCATCTGGCGGAACACAGGTTGGATTGGAGTCAGCAGGAGTTAGACGAAACGGCACAAAAAATTGCCGTCGCTGCTATCAAATACGGAATGCTCAATCAGGATTCTAACAAACAAATTGTGTTTTCCATGAAGGACTGGCTGATTTCAGAAGGTGATACCGGAACCTATCTGGTTTATGCATACGTTCGTATTAGAAGCATAGGCAGACAGATTTCGCGTGAAGTCAGTACGGATGTGGATTTTTCGCTCTTGACGCACTCCAATGAAAAAAAACTACTGCGTCAGTTGCTGGATTTTAACAGCACTGTCTTAAACTCCGGAGAACAATACCGTCCCTCACTGCTTGCGAGGATGCTCTATGAGTTTTCCAAGGATTTCAGCAGAGCCTACAACACATGTTCCGTAAAGCATGCAGAGACTGAAAAGCTGCAGGCTGCGCGGCTACTCTTATTTCATTGTGTTGCCGAAACCCTCCTGCAGGGGCTTCATCTCCTTGGAATCACACCTCCGGAACGAATGTAAGCACGTGTAGTTCCTTTGCGGATTTCAGACTATAAGTTTGAAAACTCACTAGCATGTATTTTTTGCCTCATCCCTGTTCTTTTCCAAGTTTTGCTAAAACAACAATTATGCACACCTTGTTGTTGATTTTGATATTTTGCTTTAGTTTATCGCAGGAAGCAACAGCGGATTATTTTAAATGGGAGATTCTTTTTGCGGAAAGAGGTTTTGGTACAGAGTTCGATACAATTCCGCTTGTTGCAGAAGGGAAAGTAGAATTTACTGATACAAAAATTGAATGCAGAATGGAGAGTTTCTGGACAAGTATGGAAGCAGATTTGCTGTTCGAGGGAAAGACTTTAGTCTGCTTAAACGGAGACAAAGAGAATTCGGTGAGTGTGGTTTGTAGAGACAATCACCTTAACCGCAAATACAATCTACTTAAAGAGCTTTATCCTGCAGCAAAAGCTGGTTTCCGGCTTTTTCCAAAAATGGGGAGTGGTTCTCCATATTTGGAACTGCGTTGTTATTTTTGATTACTTTATTAAAGAAAAGCTTTCAAAATAGTCTGCACGGTGTCGAATGATTTTTTTGCAGCAGTATTCAGGAATCCGTTAGCAAGTTTTTGTCCATTTGCTCCAGCTAAATCACTGAGGCAACGTACCACAATTGCCGGAATTCCAAATTGCTCCGCAACCTGTGCAACTGCTCCTCCTTCCATCTCAATTGCCTGTGCGCCAAATTTTTCAAACAAAGCTTTTCGTGTTTCTCCGCACTGCAGAAAAACATCTCCGGTCAGGATTGTACCCATTCGTACTCCCGGAAGTGCTGCCATGATTATCTTCTTTATTTCCGGATCAAGTGTAAGTTCCACAGAATTCGCAGGATGTCCCATTGGGATACTTCCCGCACGGTAAACCTGTAGCTGTCCGTCGTTCAGCGCTCCGTAATCGTATTGAATTAATGACTCTCCGACTACAACATCTCCAATTTTCATTTCCGGATCAATTCCACCTGCTACTCCGGAAAAAATCAGCAATTCACAGTCAAACTCCTGAATCAGTAAGGTTGAAACCAGCGCCGCATTAACTTTGCCAAGACCGCATTCGACCACTGTCAGCTCATGACGTTCTTCTTGTTTGCAGAAAAAAGTTCTACCTCCGAGCGTTTGAGCGGAATTTGGTTGCAAATCAAAATATTTTATTTCTTTAGGAATGGCGCAGAGGATTCCAATTTTCATAGAGGTATCATTTAAAAATAAAATTAATCAAAGTATTTTTTACAAATAGCCGGAAATTCCCGTTTTGTACACCAGTCATAAAATTTACCACTACCGGTTGCACAAGAAGAAGTGAAAAAAATAAGCAACAAAAATGCCGTCCAATAATTCAAAAAACACCGGGAAAATGTGATCTGAATTACTGAGAGATTGCTACAATGCGTGTTGAATGACATGTTCAGCCTTTTCCGCTAAACTCAAACACCAACTTCGCAAAATCTTTTGTTCCTCCTTCCGGAAGTAGTTTATGGAGCTTTTTTCCCATTGCACCAGGAACACGTTTCTCCAAAAAATTATTCCACCAGTTAATTCCTTCAGTTGCTAAAACTTGCTGGGAAACGTATTCTGCTGCGTCATTTTCCTTGATCAGCAGTGCATTTTCTTCTTGATGTGTTCCAGGAAGTGGAATGAGCACTGTGTCTTTTTGCAGAAAAGCAAGTTCGCCAAGAATCCCCATACCTGCTCTTGTCAACACTATTTCGCTTTTAGCAAGCAAGTCCCCCATACCTTCGTGGACAATTTCCAGTGGGTGATAATGCTGATGAGAAAAAACTGATACTTCCTGTTCCAAATTGTTAGCGGCTCCTGAACCGGTTAGATGGACAACCTGAAAATTATTAAGCAAATGTTTTAACAACGGCAAAACCGCACGATTTAAGCCAACTGCTCCCTGACCACCTCCTGTGATAAGAATGAGCGGGAGTTCCGGATGCAGACCAAAACGTTCATTCGCGTGATTTCCATTTGCGGAAAAAATTTCCTGACGTACTACCGGGCCAATTGTCTGCTTGAAAGAAATTGAAGGGAATTGATTTGCGGTTTTCTCAAAATAAGCAACGAGCGCCTTACTGACTGGAGCCATCAAACGGTTGGCAAGTCCGGGACGCACATCCATTTGCAGGATTACATGCGGGATTCTTAAGATCCACGCCGCATAAGCTACAGGGACGCTCACAAAACTTCCTGCGGATACAATGATTTGCGGACGAAAAATGAACAAAAGAACCAATCCCATTATTCCGCCACCTAGAATAAACAAAGGATCAATAAAATTATGCCAACTCCAGTAACGTCTCAGTTTTCCGGAAGGAATAGCGACGAACGGAATTTCCGTTTGTTCTACTATTTTACGTTCCGGACCGTTTTTGCTGCCGAGAAACAGAAAGTGAGAGTCTGTTTTTTGTTGACTTATTTCTTCTGCTAAAGCCAGCAAGGGTAGAGTAGGTCCTCCCGATCCTCCTCCTGTGAATAAAACTCTAACAGGTTTTTCACTCATCATTTGAAGCTCATTTTCAATCATTTGAAGTTTCGGCATCAACGAGCAATTGTACCTTTTTCAATTCCGTCTGGAGAATGACGCTGACCCCCACTGCGTCATTACAAAAAATCCATTCTACTCCACGGTTTATTTCACGAAATAGATTGTTTTTTGACTTAGGATAGCCAACACCTATTTTTTGTCCACAATCCAGGTGTTGTTTTACAATCTTTTGATGAAGCAGCAGATAATGTCCACCTAGACCTGCATATTTTTCAGTCAACGATATTTTGCTCAAAGTTTTTGCGTTAAAGACTGCAACCGGAATTTTCGCCGAAGTGTCGACAAATTTAACCAGGACAAGCATTTCTGGAGCAAGAGAAAGCAGATGAAAATCTTTCCTCGGTTCTAGTGGAGCAAACAGTTCTTTGAGAATCATGTTTTGCTTTTCCGGCTGAGGATAATGTTCTTCTTTGGCCTCTACCATCAAGTGCAATTTTCCACCGTAACGTAACAGTACTTCTTCTAATGTAGGCACCTGTGGACATTGCTGCTTTAGTTCTGCTATTGTTGTGTCAGAAATTCGGATATTTGAACCAAACAATCTCATTAAATTCGGATCATGGGCTACTACAGGATGTAAATCTTTTGTCCAGCGAAAATCCAATTCAATCCCCCAAATACCATCTGTTTCGAGTGCATGATCGAAAGCGGATAAAGTGTTCTCAAACACTGTTATGTTGTCATGTTGTCCACGGTGAGAAATGATTTTACACTTAAGCAAATTCTCTAAAGAAGGAACTTGCTGTGGTACAATTGCAAAGATTGAGTCACAGATCTGCATCAAACAGGATTCAATCCAGGACGGTAGTTCCATAATATTTATGAGAATTATGTTTCAATAAAGTGGTTTGCCAACCATGTTTTTAAACAAGTCAACTTTCTGGATGAGGTTCTTCCCAAATCTTCTTCACAAATTTAAGCGGTCTTAATTTATCAACAATTTTGTGGAAAACAGGCCAAGTTACAGATTCAAGTTTGATACGGATATCAGCATCTTTTTTATTCTTGGATGCGGATGACGATTCTATTATTGCAACACCTGCATCTTTTATTATTTTTGTTATCTGAAAAAGTATCCCTGTACCATCAATGACATGTAAATGAATGATGTGCGTACTTGATATCTTTTTTGAGATTTTCCATGAAACATTAACAGGTGTTATTTTGGACTGAGCCAGCTTTTTGTTGTTAATTGTATTTTGACAGTCTGCAAGGTGAATTTCAATTTCCTTGTCATTATGAATGAAACCTGAAATTTTATCACCGGGAATTGGGAAACAGCAACTTGCGAGTTTGATCAATGGGTTTTGGACATCATCGATCAAAAATATATTTTTATCTCCTCCAAATATGTTTCCCCAAAATTCAGGGCTCATCATCTCTTTCAAACGTCCTGTACTTTCAAAATGAAGTAAATTGTATTTTCTGAGAAACTTCTGCAAAGACCTTTTTTGCAAACCAATTTCCTGGAAAAATTTATTGGCTGACAAGTGTTCTGCTTTCAGGGCTGCCTTCACTGCCGTGGATTTAATCCACTTTTCTACACTTATTTCTTTTGCATTTTCTCTAAATTTACGTTCCAGCAATGCACGACCTGAATTTCTAGCGATTATTATTTTTTGATGTTCCACAGCTCTTTTTATTTGAGCTCTACTTTTTGCGGTTTTGACCTGTTTAAGCCACTCCTCTTTCGGATGAACGCCAGGGTCTGTGATAATTTGCAGAGCTTCACCTGTAAACAATTGTCGATCACGCGGAACCCTTTTTTTAGTCGGACCTAGCGAAGAAGGATTAACCAAAGCGCCGATGCAGTGGTTGCCAAGTTCAGTGTGTATGCCATAAGCAAAATCAAGCACAGTTGCTCCTTGTGTAAAAACAAGCATGTCTCCTTTGGGACTGTAGACTTGCACTTGATCAGACTGTACATAGCTCAAGACATCTAGCATACGAACTTCTTTATCACCTGCCATCTGATCAAGCTGGCTGAGATAGATACGATAATAATCGGCAAGTTCAGTTGGGCTTCCACTCCAATGTGCCATGATTCCATACTGATTTTTTGTCAGCATTTCTTCAGAAACAATTTCTATACAAGTTTGCTCACCTTCAATTCTAATCTCAGTTTGTATGCCCTCATAACCATTCCAGAGAGGATTACTGATATAATCTCTTATCTTCAAAGGGATGACATGATAATTGGTATGAACTACGCCTAGTGCCTGAAAACAAGCTATGCTGTTTTTAACTACAATTCTGAAACCTTCCAATATATGATCGATCGGCCCGCTTTCCTGAATACGGGAAGCAGGATGAACATAAAGCGGTTCGACATTTTGATAAGCAGAAATTTGTTTGTCTAAATTATTTTGTAAAGAATCTTTCATGACCATAATCGTTGAAATGCGGTCTTTTTTCAATTCATCGATTTCAATCAGTGTTTTCTGATATCTCTTTGGATAAAGTAATTTAAAACAAAGTTCGGTGTGTTCCTGGCAAATTTGTGATAGTCCCAGTCGTTCAGCAATCGGCACATATATATTAAGCGTTTCCAGACTGATCCGGCGTTGTTTATCACGAGGCATGGCGTCCATGTCTCGCATGTTGTCGAGCCGGTCAAAGAGTTTGATAAACAATGCGCGCACATCCTGCACCATTGTTTTTAACATCCGATGATATGTTGCGTCTAAATTATCCGCAGTTACATTTTTAGGACTATTAGGGTTTTTAATTTTAGTTAATCCTGTGACGATATCAGCATACCAGGATCCATAACGCTCGTGGATATCGTCGTGAGTTATGGAAGTATCTTCAATAATATCATGCAGAAGAGCAGCAACAACTGTAGGAGCATCTAGTCCCGCTCTGCAGATATAACTTGCAACACGCATTGGATGAATGATGAACGGTTGTCCGGATTTACGTTGCTGGTATTCATGATGCTGACGGATGTCTGAGATGGCTTGATCTAGCAGCTCCGAATCTTTGCAAGTACCATATTCTTGGACATAGCTGCGGATTTGTTTTTCCAAATCCGTAATCAGAGCTTCGTCACTTGCTAAAATATTTGTCTGTTTGGCACTTGTCATTTTCTTTTTAAGACTTTAATTTTATTGTGGTTGAAAGCTTCTAGCCTGATCATTCCCACTGCAATAACGCAATACTGACTCCCTGCGGACAGGTTTCCAGCCGACTTCAAAACGCTGGCTCCACAATGATTCCCTGATTTCCCGGAAGAGATCAAAACTCTTTGGATCAACCCAGAAAAAAAAGTAGTTTTCTTCCGGAGGAAATTTTTTCATCAAACTTTGCAGCAACCCCTCTTTTTGAGAAAATTGATGCCACCATTGACCTGCACCATGTGAAGGTAAAAATTTCAGACAGTGGGCGTGTCCACTTCCGGTTGTCAGTTTAATTGTGTATTGATCAAGACTAATTTGTTTTGGTAAAGCGTCCTTCCCTGAAAGGTACTTTTTTAAGTTTTGATAAACTAATGCCCGATCCAGATATAATATGCGGTCATCCCTCAGTAAAAATAAAAGGTTGTTTTTTTGAGAAGCATGCGACCATGGGATTTTAATTTTTTCAATATTTTCAAAAGGCTGTTCTTTCTCAGGTGCTTGTTCATTTTTTTCTAAGAGTGAAAACATTGCCATGAAAACTGCCAGAATAACCAGGATTCCAACATTGTTCGAGACGATGTCAACCAGAGAATCTAAGTTTAACAAACCTGGCAAATCAGCTAAATTTCTCCTTTTTTTGTACATTAATTATCATCTTATTGGGATTCTTCTTTTTTATTACTTTGCTCGAAGTCCTCACGAGCTTGTGCCTTCTCTTTTTCATGGAGAGAATGCTGAAATTTAAGGAACCAGTTAGATACTTTTTCCGCTAAATCCGGACGTTTGATACGAACGCAGAGGTCCACTAATTTTTTCAAGGTGCTGTTTTGTGGATCAAGCTTGATGGCCTCTTGATAATGTCTGATTGCACTTTTGTATTCGCCTTTTTTCTCTGCTTCTTCCGCAAGACTTATTTTTGCCTGAACTTCAGCTTGAATCTCATTATTTAGATAACTTTTCTGCAGCTGCTCCAATTCATATGCTCTATTTTCATTTTCCAGCAAATGGTTGAGGTTGATGGCTTTTTGCAGTAGTTTTTTACTGACTGCAATGCTGAGTGCTTTGTCAATTACCACCGCAGCATTTTTTGGATCGTTCTTTTTAAGGTAATTTTCGGAAGCAGTCAAATATGCAGTATGTACGGATTTGATTCCTTCACGTGCTTCTTTATGCTGACGGTCTCTATGTAAAATACGTCTATATATTTCAAACGCCTCATCCCATGATTTATTATCTACATTCAGTTTGGCAATGCGAATCAGTAATTCATGCGATGTGATTTCAGGAACAAGCGGTTCATAAATCTCAAGAGCTTTTTTAGTACGATTTTCTTCAAAAAGTTTTTCTGCATCTTCCAGGCAGCCATCGATATGATAGTTGCCCTGCGATCGTGCAAGAAGTTTGAAAGTAGTAAAAAAACTTACGCGGGACTGTTGAATCATTCCTTTACGTTTATAAAGTAGCCCCAGATTCACAGTGCTGTAGCGGTGATTTGGATTGCGGACAAGTATGCTTTGAAGTGTTTTAATTGCATTGTCGATATTGCCTTCAATTGAAATAGCAAGTACCAAGAAACAACGCAAATCTATATTTTCTTTTTCCCGCTTCAGCAAACGATTGAACACATTCTTAGCTATTTTTCCATCCATTGTCTGCAGACAATGGATGCCTAATGTGAAACAGGCTTTGCTCTCTTCTTCACTTTCCGCTTCTAAATTGGAAATGATATAATTAAATGTCTGTTCTGAATCAATACGATTCCCCTCAGCTTCATCTTCAACAGCCTCTTTTGAATCTTCTTTAATTCCATTATCCTCTTTTACATCCTCAGTCTGTTGTCCACTTTCTTTATCCGTTTCCAGCGTAAAATGCTGTTGAATTTCAACTAAATTTTCCAGCCCCTCTTGAATGTCAGGCAGGACGAAGTCTGTCATTTTTTCAAATTCAGCAATTGCAGATACTGCATTGCCGTCCGTAATTTCAATTTTTGCGTTTGCTGCAGCTAGATTATAGATCGCGTTTTTAAAATCAGGATCATGCTTCAGACAAAGCTTGTACATGTTTTTTGCATGATTCCAATCATGTTTTTTGCGATATGTGTTACCCAGCAAATTAGCCAATTCTACGTTTTTAGGATCCGTTTTCAAGACATTAACACCTAAACTTATTATCCCGTCAGGATTACCTCCGCTTTCCATTTCCTGAAATAGTTTAGTAATAGTTTCTGTGGCAAGTTTGGGGTCAAGTTCCAACGCTTTGTTAAACTCAACCGCTGCCCAGTCGTAAAAGTTTTTTTCCAGTAAACTTTTACCGCGTTCAAGAATTGAGTTTAACTCTTTGTTTGGATCTTCCGTGTTGAAAAATTTTTCAAGTATTTTCATAAATCTAATGATATCCGGCTAATCATTTGACTGGATCTGATGAATCTTTGTTGTCATTCCAAGTTCAAACATCATCATAACCCATGGTGAACTTATTGTAAATTCTAGTTTTTAGAAAAAGTTCATCTTAAACAATGATTTGATCATTTTGAAAAAAGTAGTAAATTAGGTAGTCAAGGAAATTTTTAATGGTTCTTGTATTGATTATTAAACTGCTGAAAAAATCATCAATTCTTAGAAAAGACTTGCTAAAATCAGGCCGGATGTGGCATCTATTGTGCAGAATATTGTGCAAAAAATTATTAAGTTGATAATTTTTGAAGTATTTTTCCTTGTTGGATAACGTACTTTAAAGCTAAAATGAATCTGTATCAAGTAAATTTAAACATCAAAACTAATAAATAATGGCAGAAGTATCTGATGATTTTGAAATCAATCTCTCCTCAGAAGACAGTCCTGATGACATTTTAAATGATCAAGGAGATATAGACTTGTTTGAAGAAGATAACAGTGGAGATGAGCCTTTAGCAGGGCTTGATGATTTAGATTTGGATGATGTCCTCTCTGATTCTGTTGATCTGGATGATGCTTCAGATGAAGGTGAGATAGACCTGGGCATGGATGAGATTGGTGATCTTGTTGAAGACTTAAAGTTAGACGTGGCTGAGGATGATATAGATGCATCAGTTGAAGGAGAAGCTGATATGGTTTTTGATGAGCAAGAAACTGAAGATGACAGTAATGATTCAGTAGAAAGTTTACTTGATGAACTTGGAGATGACGATAGCGGAGAGCTTAGACTTGAGGATGATGCTGCTGAGGAAGAAAGTTCTGTTGATTTAGAAGACGCAATTGAAACTGACCTAGAAGAAAGTTCGGAAGCAGACGCGGAACTAGTTGCTACTGAAACGGAATCATCAGAAGAAGATGAGGAAAGTTCTGGAGAAGACTCAGCAGACACTGAGTCTTCAGATGTTTTGGATATGTTACATGATCCTGAAATTTCTGCTGATAGTACAGGGGAAGATGCTGAAGATATGGAACTTGGCATGGATACTCTTGACGACACCAAAGAAGACGAATTAACTGATCTGGGGCTCGATGACCCTGAGACGGTGGAATCCGTCGACGCAGAGGTTGCTGCTGATGAAACTGAGAAAACTGAGGAAGTGCTTGTTACGGATGAAACAACAGAGGATGAAATAACGGAGCTTGGGATTGATGATGCCGAGACTGCTGAGATAGAACCTGAGGCTGATGCGTCTGTAATTGAGACTGCTGAGATAGAACCTGAGACGGATGATTCGGAAGCTGAAACTGCTGAGATAGAACCTGAGACTGCTGAAGTTGAAACTAAAGCAGATTTTGTTGAAACTGAAACAGAGGATATTTCGGCATTGGAAACAACAGCCGATACTCATGGAGAGTTTGAGGAATTAAGTGAGGAGAAAGTAAAAATTGAAACTGAAGATCAAGAAATTGAAGTTCAAGAAACCCCTGCAATTGATATAGTGGAGAGTGAAATGCCAATTGAATCAGAGGCAGCAGAGACAATAGCAGCCCCTTTAGGCCCAGAAATGCTGTTAAATTTTAACCATGAAGTAGTGGTCGAAATAGCGAGGACAAAGCTTACTGGCGAAGAAATCACACAGATCACTTACGGCAGCATTATTGAACTTGATAAAGTTGCAGGCGAACCAGTGAATTTGGTCCTCGACGGTAAAACAATTGCTCTTGGGGAAGTAGTACAAATTAACAATGAAAAACTAGGCATACGCATTGTAGGTGTTATTCAGGACTAATTGAAATTATGCTTCACCAAACAGACATCCCCGTAAAACCGTATGAGCTAGCTGAAGCTCAATTTAATACAGGGCAATTCCACATAATGGACATTGTCTTTCGCCGATGGGCAACTCTCTTGCAGGAGACGCTTTACGCGAAAATGGGCATGATGTTAAAGGTATCCACTGAAAATGTGGTACGGATGCGTTATGAAAATTTTTTAGATTCGGTTGAGAAACAGCCAATCTATATTTTTGAAACTCTCAACCATAGCAAGGGACTTTTACTTGTAGATAAGTCTTTTTTTGATTTAGCACTTAACGGAAAAGTAGATCATACAGCAGAAAAGTTGTCACTGGTTCAGATGATGAAAGAAAACCAGCAGACTCTGCTTAAATTAGTAGGTACATTGATTGAAGACTTCGAAAAAAGCTGGCTCAACATTGCTGAGGTTGATCTAAAACTGAATCGTGTTACCATCTACCCCCGCAGGGCAAATGTCATGTTGCCTTACGAATATTGTTTCGCAGGACGTGTTCTGCTCAATCTGGACGGTTTTAAAACAAGCATCCAGTTATGCCTGCCTTATGCTGCTCTTGTGTCTGTGCTTAGACCGCTTGAAAACAAAAAAATTATTGAACCTGAATCTATGGAGTATTACTTTCCTCAAGTGAAAGAGTATTTCAAGGATTTGCTGGAAAAGACGGAATATTCGGTTGTTGCTGAACTTGGCAAAGCGGATTTGAGAGAAACAAAAGGAAAGCTGAAAAAAGGGCAAGTACTGCCTTTGCTGAATAAAGACGGCCTCGTTACAATCCGGATAAACGGAACCCCAGCATTACAAGGTTCTACAGGGGAATCCTCGGGACACTATTCAGTTCAGGTAATACGAGGTACTGAGGAAAAAAAACCCTCAGCAATTCAACAAAAAAGAGAATTCAAACAAGTAGCGTGGCCGACTCAGTAAGTATCGTTTTTTAAAACTGTTGCAAGCCATTTGTCCGGATTATCTCCGCACTTGTGGAAAAGTTCCAAGGTCTCATCCGCAGGAGTAAGCCCCTCTTTCGTGTACTGCTCAAAAAAAGGCAACAGCCAATTCTCTTCTGCTGATCCAAGTCCCTCTATGGCTTTTTCTACAATTAATCTTCCGGTCTTTGCAAAGTTTGTTCGATGGACTTCAGCATGTAGAGCATCCTTTGCCACAGCTTTTTTATAAATCTTGAATTCTTCTGTAGGCAAATCCATCAATATTGATTGTACTGAGGCAAAAGCAGTTTCATTATAAAGTAATGCACCAATCAATGCAGGAACCGCGAGTGAATATTGCGGTGACAAGTTGTCAATAACCCGCACTTCCAGAATGTTTTTTATTCTAATGTCCGGAAAAAGCATTCCCAAGTGTTCTTCCCAGTCATCCATGTTAATTTTTAAGTCCGGATGTTTACCGGCTAATAGCTGCTGAAAGTTCCAATCGGTCGTCAGTACCCATTCTCCATCACGCTTCAAATGATAAGGTGCTGCCTTTAAGGCCCATTCTATGTAGTCCTCCAGACGAAAATCAGCACTTAAAAAGGCTTCCGGAAGACCGGAACGTGTATTATCGGTATGTTCCCAAATATGTGAGCGATAAGACAGATAACCGCTGGGACTGCCTGCTATTAAAGCGCTGTTGGCAAATAACGCTGTTAAAAAAGGTGAGAGGCGGTTTAGTAAAACAAATTTCCTCTCCATATCTTCTATGGAAGCATAATCAATGCTGACCTGTACACCGGTTGAGGCTTTCATCATCCATTGCCCGAGAGAACCTGTTTTCAGCATGTGCGGAAACATGATCCGATAACGGCTCTTGGGAAAAAAAGGCAACTCTTCCAATGAATGCAGTGGCTGCAGGCCTTGAAACAAAAGTCTTCCGCCAAAACCTGAAACTGCTTCTTCCAGCAGCTTTAAGTAAGACTGCAGAGAGTTATGTGCTTCTAAAAGAGAATTTCTAGGTACATCCGAAAGCTCAATTTGGCCTCCTGGTTCAATCGTAATTTTTGAACCTGACGGACTTGTAAGTGCCAGAAGCATGTCTTTTTCATAAACTTTTTCGAGCGGATCCGCAGTGTCTTTTGTAAGTTCTACTAAATTTTCTAAAACTCTGAAAACTCCTGAATCACCATCAACAGGTAAAGGGCGGAAACCATCTTCAGTTTTATCACCATCTGGAATAAAAACAAAATTTTCGTACTCCATTCCGATCAATTGTTTGTCGGGAGTACCATGCTCTTTACGGCAATAGCCTTGAAAGAGGGATTTAAGGTCGTTATTAGTCATGCTTGTATTATTGCCAAATCGGAATGTTGAAAAAGTATTGCATGCAGCTAAGAGAAAATTAAAGGAGTCCGTTAATCATGCTTTTACTGATGGAGGCGATCCAGCTAAACGCACTAAAACCAGGCAAAAACATACTAAGCACAACTAAACCGATTAAGGCCTGTGAACCATAGCGGTAATTCCAGTACTGAAATCGTCTTTTCAAGTTAACTGGTAAAAAATGAGGAAACACCGAATTCCCATCAAGCGGTCCAAGTGGGATCAGGTTGAAGAGGCAAAGATTAAAATTGATGAAAATAAACAGGTATAACAGTTCCAGCATTGGAATTCCTGCAAGTGTTGATAAATTGTTTTTTGCTAAAAAACTAAATAATAACGTCGCTGCTACACCCAATACTAAATTCATCAAGGGTCCCGCGGATGCAACATAAAAATCTGCATTACGTACACGGTAGTTATTTGGATTAACAGGTACCGGCTTAGCGTATCCAAATCCAGCAACTAAGACCATTAAACTACCGAACAAGTCTAAATGAACAAATGGATTGAGCGACATCCTACCTGCATTTTTTGCCGTGTCGTCTCCACAAAGATGGGCAACATACGCATGACCGAACTCATGGAAGGTTAAAGCAAAGATCAAACTGAAAATCAGTATGATCAAAACTTGCGGTGGAAGACTAAACAACACTGTAGATTTTATTGGTAGATCTGAGTTATTGGTGATATTTTTTTATTGTAACTGTATATTATATCAGAAAGCTAAACATCTCCAAAAGACAAAACTTCAGTATAAATTATTTTTTCATTTAATCTTGTGCTCTGGATTAGCGGTTAACACGCTAATAATAACAGTCGCAGAATAGTTGGTTTTCATACAATAAAAGCTTTACTATTTTTGCTATTAAAGATATTATACAAGTATTCTAATATTTAAATGTTCGCTAAAATTTATGTAGTCACACAAAACAGACTGGCGAACAAAAAACACCCCCGTAAAAGCCTGCAAGTGCACCAGGGAAATCTTGGTTTTCAACTCCTCCCTATATAAAGTTGATTTTTTCATGTACCAGGAAAATTGATGCCGACAAAGGTCGAAAGATGTCTGGTAACTTTAAAGGCTGACGGGGGTGACACCTAACTTAATTTCAAGATCCACAAATAATTCCCCATCAAATAAGTATTTTAATATCATTTACAGTTTAAGCTCTGTAGAATCTAAGGCTGTTGTAATATAACTTTGTTTCTCTAACTGTTTCTTGAATGGTTCAACCACTATGTATTGTTGTTTTTTTGATGTAGACGGAGTTTTGCTGGACTTTGAAGGCGGATTCACCAAGACAGTCAAGGAATATTTTAAATTAGAAGTTGCAGAGGATTTTGTTTCAAAAAGTTTCTGGTTTTCAGATTTACTGACAAAGGAACAGGTCATGGAAGGCTGGGATTATTTTCTTCACAGTACTGAATTTGAAAAACTTGAGTCAATGGTAGATCCTGAACAGTTCAATGCTGCATTTGGGGCATATCCTGTGCATTTTATTACCAATATTCCAATGGATTGTCTTGAGCGAAGAGAAAAAAATTTAAGAAACGCAGGATTCAAATTTGACTCTGTGCATTGTGCCGGATTTATAGATTATGAAGGATATTCAACACAAACCAAAGCTGAGGTTATTCAGGAACTGCATCAAGAAGAAAAGACTGTAATGTTTGTGGACGATCATCCTGATAACTGTCTTAACGTTCGGGAATCCTTCCCTGAAGCAGAAATATGGTTGATGTCCCGCCCATTTAATGCTGATTTTAATCACCCTGAAATAAGCCGGGCCAGGAATTGGGATGAAGTTCTTGAACACTCCGGTACTACCGCCACTCGCTAATTTTACTCGCCTAGACCATCTGAATTTACAGATACAGCAAACCGTTATTTCGGTTCTTGTTTTAAGTTGACGCTGATGTGTCCATGTATTTCAAAAAAATTCTACTAAATCAGTTTGGCTTGGCATTCATAATAATGTTAGTGCTTGCGCCAGCAATTTTTGCACAGGAAGAAGTTATCGCTGCACAAACAGGCGTTAGAAATGCTGTCTGGCGGATTGGATTTTGGGAGGTACTGCATCAAACGTTCAGCGATGATGACAGTCATCCGTTTTATCAAATGACCGGTACCGACAGGTTCAGAGGAGGAAAGGGTTTTTTTGGGCCTACATTTATTGATCCTGATGGTGGCAGTTTCCTTCTAAATGTTGACAAAAAAAATGAAGATGGGCACGGTGGTCAAGATGGTACTATGACCAAGTTATTCAGTAATATCCCTTTGCTGAAAGGACTCCCAACTTTTTCTTTGGAATATATCCAACAGACGGATTATGTTGTTGCCATCGGCTTAAGTTTTGCCTACACCAATATTTGGCTGGATGATAAGCTAGTCAGGGCAGCCACCTCAGGCGCAGATCCGGCTTATGCAACCCCGCTTTTACGGTTGGCTTCTCATTTCTATATGTTCTCCGCCTCAATCCATCCTTTCGGTGTGCCTAGAACAGATGATCTGGATATTTTCATTGGTTTCGGATTATCAAGGGTCGAAAGCACCTTGAAATCCGGTATTC
>Ga0209403_10003811_pt1 | contig 16839 bp, 17 predicted proteins | sample ArcticOcean_MG_C_8_FD_187440 | JGI IMG/M metagenome (GOLD analysis project Ga0209403, IMG submission 187440) | Marine microbial communities from western Arctic Ocean - ArcticOcean_MG_CB11_86 (SPAdes) (version 2) | ecosystem: Environmental > Aquatic > Marine > Oceanic | place: Arctic Ocean... | reverse complement strand
ATAATTTAAGCCAAATTTATCATCTTTGCTGCCAGTGGATATTTTTTTGTGCGTTTTTCCTGTTATATTGGGATTTAATCTTATTCCAACTGAGGTTATTTTACCCATCTCTTTTGAAATTTTATTAATAAGATTAGCCTCACTTTCAGATTCTATATTAATTAAAAGTACTTTTTTTTTTATAGCGAGTTTTATTTCATCTTCAGTTTTACCTACTCCTGAAAAAACTATTTTTTGTGAACTAATACCAGCCTTTGTTGCTTTTAGTAGTTCGCCAGCTGAAACAACATCTGCACCTGAGCCCATTTTTTTCAACTCTTTAAGTATGCTTATATTAGAATTAGATTTAACTGAGAAACAGACTAGGGGTTTAATTTTTTTAAACGCGCTACTAAATGTATAAAAATTATTTTTTAACTGAGAGAAAGAATAACAGTAAAAAGGAGTTTTATATTCTTTTGTAAGTGCAAACGCTGAAGCATTTTCGATATAAAGATTATTTTTTTTAAATCTTATAAAATTCATTTTTAGATTATTTTTGATTTATTATTATATTTATTTTTTGTTTGATATTTAGGGTCATCTTTTATTCCACACGAAGTACAAAACAAGAAAGCAATAATAATTATTATTATACGCATTATTTTAATTCCTTTTTAATTTTAGATATCATTTTTTTTATATTTTTTATAGACGTTCCTCCATATGATGTTTTTAAATTAACAGAATTTGTAACATCAAATACTTTCATTACATTTTTATTTAAATCTTTCTTTATTTTTTTTACTTCATTAAAATCAAGATCGCTTAATTTTTTCCCTTTTTTTTCTGCATAATTTACTAGTTTAGCAGATATTTTGTAAGCCTCCCTAAATGATAACTTGTTATTTTGAACAAGATAATCAGCAAAATCAGTTGCAGTAGTATACCCTTCGTTAGATAAATTTAACATTCTCTTCTTATTAGCTTTTATATTTTTAACAAGTTCATTGGTGATTATAATAGATTCTAAAAGAGTATCATAACCATTAAACACAATACTTTTATCTTCCTGCATATCTTTAAAATAAGAAAGAGGAAGACCTTTCATAATAGTCAACATTGATTGCAATAATCCAAAATTTTTACCTGCCCTACCTCTGATTAATTCAGCAGGATCAGGGTTTTTTTTTTGAGGCATAATAGATGAGCCAGTTAACATTTTGTCATTAAGATTAATAAGTTTAAAAATATCAGAATTCCAGATAATAATTTCTTCAGCAAATCTTGAAATATGCATTGCACAAATTGAAGCAGCAGATAAGAAATCTATTGCAAAATCTCTGTCCGAAACAGTATCAATTGAATTGTTGGTTGGCTTCTTAAATCCTAGTTTTTTTGCTGTAAAAACTCTGTCTATTTTATAGGAAGTGCCAGCAAGAGCACCCACTCCTAGTGGGCATTCATTTATATAATTTATATTATTAGAAAATCTCTTCCTATCTCTTTTAAACATTTCAATATAAGCCAACAAATAGTGAGCAAATGAAATTGGTTGAGCGTTTTTTAAGTGAGTAAAGCCAGGCATAATACAATCAATATTAGATTCGGATTTTTTTAAAAAACTTTTAATTAATATATTTATATTTTTTATAATTTCAGCAGAAGCTTTTTTGGTCCACATCTTAAAGTCAGTAATTACCTGATCATTTCTTGATCTTGCTATATGTAAATAACCAGCATTCTTCCCAATAATTTGAAAAAGTCTTTTTTCAATATTTAAATGTATATCTTCATATTTACTATTAAAGTTAAATTTCTTATTTCTTATTTCTTTTCTAATTATTTTAAGGCCATTAATAATTTTATTCCCAGCATTCTTATCGATTATTTTTTGTTTAACCAACATTTCCGCATGCACAATTGAGCCAAATATATCTTCTTCAAATAATCTTTTGTCTACATCTATTGATGCCCCAATTTTTTCAAAAATTTTTGAAGTAGGGTTATTAAATCTAGAACCCCAAACAGCTTTATTTTTGTTTTTCATATGTTAAGTTGTTATCCTTAATGTTTATTAAACAAAAAAATTATAAATTCTTATTTTTTTTCTTTTGTTTTAATGTTTTTTCATCAATATCACAAACAAGTGAAGGTGTTCTACCCAATAATATAGCAATAAACGAAATACCTAGGTCAATTTCCTCAACAATATTTGAAGATTTCTCAGGTAAAGAAGTTAATCTTAAGGACTACCAAGGTAAATTAATAGTTTTAAATTTTTGGGCAACATGGTGTAGACCTTGTAAAAAAGAAATGCCTTCTTTAGATAAACTTAAACAAAACAAAAAATTTAAAAATTTAGAAGTTTTTGCCGTAAATATTGAAGAATCAAAAAATGTAAATATAAAAACTTTTTTCGAAGACCTAAATATAAAAGAACTATCAATTTTTTTTGATAAAGATTTAAATTTAGTTAATGAATTTAAATTAAGAGGTGTGCCAACAACAATTTTAATTAATAAAAATGGAGAAGAATTTGCAAGAATTATTGGTTCTATTGATTTTGAAGATAAATTTTTTTTACGATGGCTGAGTAAATATGATTAATTTTTCTTTAAACTTTACATCAATAAATCCGTTATTAAAAAATAAACCAAAGCAAATTGTTGTATTGTGCCATGGTTACGGTGGAGATGGTAAAGATATAAGCATGCTTGCAATTAATTGGCAAAGATTTTTGCCAGACACTATTTTTTTGTGCCCTGATGCACCAGAGATATGCAGCATAAATCCCAAAGGCTTTCAGTGGTTTGATCTCAGCTCTGATAATAAAGAAATAATTCTTGAAAAATCTTTAAAAGCTGAAAAAAAACTTAGTTTATTTTTAGACCAAGCTTTAGATCACCACCAATTAAGTCCAAACAATTTAGCATTAGTAGGATTTAGCCAAGGTTGCATGATGTCTATTCAAGTAGGACTAAAAAAAAAATTTTTAATTAATTGCTTAATTGGTTATTCTGGTAAAATAATTAATAAAGAACATTTATTAAATAATATTAATTCAAAGCCTAAGATATTTTTAATGCATGGTTCGAATGATAATATTGTCTCACCAACTCATCTTTTGGAAGCTAAAGAATATTTAAATAATAATGGCCTAAAAGTCAAAACTAAACTTTTTGATAATTGCGAACACAAGATACCAGTTGAAGGCTCAAGTCTTGGTTTAGAATTTTTAAAGAAAAATCTTTTATAGTTTAACAATTTTTTAACAAAACTATTTCTTGAAAATTTTATATTTATCAGCTAACTTATAACTATGATTATAGCTACTTCTGAAAAAGTTCCTTTAGAAAAATGTCCAGCTTTAGTCTTAAATGCTGATTTTAGACCTCTTAGCTATTACCCACTTTCTTTATGGTGTTGGCAAGATGCTGTAAAATCAGTTTTTCTTAATAGAGTTAGTATCGTTTCAAATTACAAAAGAAAAATTAGAAGCCCTTCATTTGAAATGAATTTACCCAGCGTGATTGCGTTAAAAAATTTCATTAAACCAAATGAGAATCCAAACTTTACTAGATTTAACGTATTTTTAAGAGACAAGTTTACTTGCCAATATTGTGGAGATAAAAAAGATTTAACTTTTGACCATCTACTTCCTAAATCTAGAGGAGGTATTACTGACTGGGAAAATGTCATTACAGCCTGCTCAACGTGTAATGTTAAAAAAGGCGGTAGATTATATTCGAAAAGTGGAATGAAATTATATAGGAAACCCTTTAGACCTTCGGTCGAAGATTTACATCACAATGGTAGAAACTTCCCGCCTAACTTCTTGCATGAAAGTTGGATGGATTATCTATATTGGGATGTTGAGTTATTGCCTTAGCTAAATCTTTTCTGAAATTGTGATTGCAATTCTGGATCCTGCTCTAATAACTTTATCCATTATTGAATAAAGACCTTTATTCGTAGCGCCTTCTTCATAAGCTGTGTTTTTATGTTCCACTTCCTCAGCTTTAAATTTTTCAATTTTCTCTTTTAATTTTTTTTCATCATTTCCTATTTTTTTAAGTTGCTCTGCATAATGATTTTCTATTATCTCTTCAACAGATGCCGTGCAAAGCATAGCTGCTTTTTTACCAAGCATTGCTGTACCAAATCCCAAGGCAACTCCCATTAAGTCCCACAGAGGCAACAAATATGTAGGTTTTATTTTTCTTAATTGAATTTCTTTTTCAAAATACTCTAAGTGTTCTTTTTCATGTTCTTTCATTTTTTCAATTATGTCTTTTAAAACATCATCTCTTTTTATAGTTTTTAATGCTAATAATTGTCCTTCATATATTTTAATAGCACCACGCTCACCTGCGTGGTCCACTCTAATAATTTGCTCTAATGTTTTTTGATCAGTTTTTTTCATAGTTTTTAAATAATCTTAAAAATATAACACTCATAACAGTAGAAAAAATGATATTAATTGAAGCAAGAGAAAATCCTAAAATCTTAAAATTAACATCTTTGCAACTTATAGCGCTTTGTTTTAACTGTTCTAAAAGCTGATCTTTTGACAAATTTTCAGAAGAATTTTTACTTTCGCATATAAATGCTTCAGTAAATAATCCTTGCTCAATACCAAAATGGTAAAAAGCTAGGATCGCACTAAAGGCAAATATTAAAGATATTAATAATAAAGTAATTTTTTCATTTCTTTTAAATAATATTAATTCAAGTATAAAAAAAATAGAAAGAATATAAGGAATTCTCTCATAAATACATAGTTTACAAGGTTGATGGCCTAAGCCGTATTCAACTGCAAAAACTATAATTAAGGATACCGAAATAATAAAAAGGATTAAAAATAAAAATATATTATTTGTTTTTTTTATCATTTCTATTTAGATATAAAATAAATTCCCACAGCCAATGTAGCAACTATTAAACTTATAATAACAGTCCATTGTCCAGCTTTTTTTTCTAAAAAAGGAGCTATCGCTGCACCATATTTATAAGTTAAATAAGCAACTAAAAAAAACCTTAACCCTCTAGAAATTAAACACGTAATTATAAAAAATAAAATATTAAAATGAACAAATCCACTAGATATTGTAATTATTTTAAAAGGCAAAGGAGTAAAACCCGCAATAAACAGTACAACGATTCCTGACAAAAGACCTTTTTTAGAAGATAATTTTTCTATAAATATATTAGCATTTTCAGAGCCGAAAATTTCAAAAATTTGAGCTCCTACTTCATTAAAAAAAATATAACCAATTAGGTAACCAATCAATGCTCCTAAAACTGAAAATATTGTTGCAATTAAAGAAATTTTTAAAAACCTTTCTCTTTTGGCTATAACCATTGGAACTATCATTACATCTGTTGGTATTGGAAAAATAAAGCTTTCTAAAAGTGAAACTAATCCCAAACAATAATTTGCATATTTATTACCAGCCCAAGAAACACACTTGTCATATAATTTTTTAAGCATTTTATTTTTTCAACACTGGAAATACGGGGCTTATTTTCAAAAAAAATCTTTGATATTCTTGTTTGATACATTTGTTTGAGATGTAAATAATTTTTTTATCTTCTACAATTTTTTTAGCTTCTTCATTTTGTATTCCGTATTGAAGCCAAAAAACTTTAGCTTTTATTTTAATTGTTTGTTCAGCTATTAATGGAGCTTCTTTCGAGGGGCGAAAAACATTAACGATATCTACTGGATCAGAGATATCTTCCAGTTTTTCTAATATATTTTCTCCATTTACTTTCTTTCCTACTCCAAATGGATTTACAGGTATTACTTTATATCCAAATTCTTGAAGATAACTCATTACTATTATAGAAGGTCGCCTAGTAATATTAGATAAATTTTCTTTTTTTACAGAACTAACACCAACCATTGCTATGATTTTAGCAGAACTTAGTGAATTTTTAATTTGATCATCATTTGTCATAAATTTTTATAAATCTATTTATTTTTCCAATTCGGTTTTCTTTTTTCTATAAAAGCTGAAATACCTTCTTTTGCATCAAAAGCCATCATATTTTTTGTCATCACTTTACTTGTATATTTGTAGGCTTTATGTAGAGGCATTTCTAATTGTTTATAAAATGATTTTTTTCCAATCTTAACTACCAAGCTAGATTTTGACGTAATTTTTTTTGCTATCTTCATAACTTCATCTTCTAATCTTGAAATAGGATAATGGTTATTAATTAAACCTATTTCTTTTGCATGTTTTGCGTCTATTGGATCCCCAGTCAACAACATTTTCATCATTCTTTTCCTGCCTACTTTTCTACTAACCGCAACCATGGGTGTGCTGCAAAACAAACCTATATTAACACCTGGTGTTGCAAAAATTGCATCATCTGAACTTACAGCTAAATCACAACTAGCTACTAGCTGACATCCCGCCGCAAAGGCTGCGCCGTGTACCTTGGCTAAGACTGGTTTTTCACCTTCAACAATCGTTAGCATTAATTTTGAGCATAAATTAAATAATTCTTTATATTTTTTTTTATTTTTCAAAGAACGAATTTCTTTCAAATTATGACCTGCACTAAAACCTTTTCCTGAACCTTCGATAATAATAACTTTTGTAGATTTGTCGTTATTTAGTCTTTTAAAAGTTTCTATTAAGGTTTTAATTGTATCAAAAGATAAAGCATTGTAAGTGTTCGCTTCATTTAACAAGATACGTGAAATATTATTATTTATTTTACTAACAATTATATTAGATAGCTTCTTCATTGAGTAAGGTTATACATTTTATTTAATAAGTTTAAAATATAGAATTAATCCTATAAAATTAGTTACATTAAGATTATTTGTAGTAGGTTTTTTAAATAAACTAAACACAATTTACCAATCAAAATAAGTATAATTATTATATATATATTCATATAGTATTAAAATAAAACAATGATTGTAGGGCGAATGGCGGAACTGGTAGACGCGTTGGACTCAAAATCCAATGGTAGCAATGCTGTGAGAGTTCGAGTCTCTCTTTGCCCACCAAAATTTATATGAACTTAAGAAACTTTAATAATTTAATTGATTTATTTAATTACCAACTTGGTAAACAAAATAATAAAAATATTTTTTTAGAATGGCTTAATCCAAAAAATAAAATCAAGTTTACTTGGGAAGAAACTTCATCATGTGTTTATAAACTAGCAAAAATAATTAAAGATAATATCAGTGATGGAGACAGGTGCCTTTTAGTTTCAGAAAATAGACCTGAGTGGTTAATTTCTGATATCGCAATAATGATAGCAAACGGAATTACTGTACCAGCATACACAACATATACAGAAAAAGATTATAAATATTTAATTGAAGATTGCGAACCTTCAATAATTATTGTTTCAAATAACGAGATGCATAAAAAGCTAAAAAATATAATTAAAGAAAAAAAATTTATTAAAAAAGTAATTACTTTCGAAGAAGTTGAAAAAGACAGTTATGAAAATAAATATTTAGATTTTAATTTAATAAAAAAAAATATATTAGAAGAAAGTGATAAAATTAAAAACTTAAATTTAAAAAGAAACTCACCAGCATGTATAATATATACCTCAGGCACAGGGGGCAATCCAAAAGGGGTCATACTAAGTCATGGTGGTATATTAAATAATATAGAGGGTGCTTATGAAATTTTAAAGCCATTAGTTGGAAAAAAAACAGTTTTTTTAACATGGCTTCCTCTATCTCATTCTTATGAGCATACAGTACAGTTTGTGCAGATCGCAGTTGGAGCAAAAGTATTTTATGCGGAAAAAATAGAAAAACTTTTAGAAAATATAGCAGAAGCTAAACCTACTATCATGACTGCTGTACCAAGATTTTATCAAAATCTTTATAATAAAATAAATATTTCTATGAAAAAATCAAAAGGATTTAAGGCAAAACTAATTAAGTCTACAATTAATTTAGGAAAAAAAAAACTACTAAAACAAAAAATGAGTTTTTATGAAAGTATTGTAAATATAATTTTAAATATATTAGTTAGAAAAAAAATAAGAAAACAGTTTGGTGGAAATTTAAAAGCTTTTGTATCCGGTGGTGGAGCCTTAGATAAAGAAATTGGCGAATTTTTAAATGCTATAGGCTTACCCACTTTGCAAGGTTATGGTTTGACTGAAACTTCTCCTGTTGTAAGTTGCAACCCAATAAATAATATTAGAGTTGAAACAGTTGGGCCACCCTTTAAAGGCAATAAAGTAAAAATTGCTGAAGACGGAGAAATACTGGTTAAAGGGGAAAATGTTATGTTGGGATACTGGAATCAAAAAGAAGAAACTAGAAAAGTACTTAAAAATGGATGGCTATATACAGGAGATATCGGAAAAATAGAGCCAGATGGCTATTTAAAAATTACAGATAGAAAAAAAGATATAATAATAAACTCAGGAGGAGATAACATTTCGCCTGCAAAAATTGAAAATCAATTATTAAACTCAGTAGAAATAGAACAAGCTATGGTTTATGGAGATAAAAAAAACTACTTAGTTGCAGTTATTGTTGCAAGTAAAGAATTTAAAGATAAAAAAGAAAAAATTAGCGAAATAGTCAAAAAAATAAATGAAAATTTAACTTTAGTCGAAAAAATAAAAAAATTTCAATTAATTAACGAAAATTTTTCAATTGAAAATGGTTTGTTAACACCAACAATGAAAGTAAAAAGAAACAAAGTAATTGAAAAATATAAAAGTACTTTAGAAAAACTTTATAAAAATTAGAAAATAAAATCTAATTCAATTTATTATTAGCGTCAAAAAACATTGTAATTACTTGTTTTTTTTAATATTAAAAAAAATGATGATAAAACTTTTTTTTAATTAATTTTTTTAAAAATTGTCAACATAATTTATGTTTGACATCAGTGAAAATAAACATAAAGCTTAAATATAAAACGAATCATGTATGATTTGTTTATTTAAAACAAAAAGGGAGCACAAAATGGCTAAACGTAGAAAAAAAGCAAAAAAGAAAAAGGCTAAAAAAAGAAGAAGAAGATAGTTTCTACTTTTTTTTTTAAAAAATTGCGCCCTCCTCAATTTACAGGGGGGCGTTTTTTTTATGTAGTTGGTGTTGGAGGTATTGGCGTTGGAATAATATTAATATCGCGCTTTAAAGCTTTGTCCATTTTTGCTTGTGCCTTTTCTTTAATAACAACTTCAAATTCAGATTTTAATCTTTCGTATGCTTTTTCAAAAAGTTGCCTTTCACTGTAGGATTGCTCTGCAATTACATCAGTTTTTTTATTTAAATCTCTCACAACTTCAGCCAATTCATAAAGTTTACCAGAATTAATTTTTTGATCATATTCTTGAGCTCTTCTACTCCACATAGTCCTCTTAATTCTTGGCTTACTTTTTAAAATAGATATTGCTTTATTAATTTGATTGATACTAGAAACTGGTCTTAATTTTGTTTGTTGATTTAAAGGTATACTCAAAGTTAGCTTTTCTTTTTCTATATGCACTTTGTAAAAAGTTATTTCAATATTTCCAATTTCTGCTTTTTCAACTGAAACTATTTTACCCACACCATGCTTCGGATAAACAACATAATCTTTAATATTGTAAATTTTCTTTTCACTCGGTTGTTTTTTAATTTTTTTTATTTGAACCTTTGGCTCATTAGACTTGGCGGCAGGTGTAAAAATATTTTTATTATTTCCACCTTTTGTTTTTTTAATTTTTTTTATTAATTTAGTTTTTTTTATATTTTTTTTTCTTTTCATATTTTTTAATTGTTAATCTCCTTTTCCGGGTTTTTCACTTAAGTATTTTAGCTTATCTTTAACATCTCGCCATTTAGACTCATCAGCAGGCACATCCTCGTCCCTTTTTTTTGTAATGTTTGGCCAGACCTCGCTAAATTTTGTATTAACTTTAACCCATCCATCAATATTATCATTTGTATCTGGTTCAATAGCATTTACTGGGCACTCTGGTTCACATACGCCACAATCAATACATTCGTCTGGTTTGATAACTAGCATGTTTTCACCTTCGTAAAAACAATCAACTGGACAGACTTCAATACAGTCCATTAATTTGCATTTGATACATTTATCATTAACTATATAAGTCATTTATTTATTTTTTAATTTTTAATTTTAAATTACCACTATCTTTATTAGAAACATAAAGCAAACCACAAATTCTCCTGATCAAGTTAGATTCAAAATCGTCATTAACACCATCTGAATATATAATTTTCAAAAGTATTTCAACAATTTTTAATCTAAATTCCATAGGTTTTTTTTTTATTTCCTTTGTAAATCCAATAATTTGGTTTGAGTCTTGCTCTTTTATTTCAGCTTTATTTAATAAATCTTTATAATTATTATTTTGAATTAATTTTAGTTCAATTAAAGCTTTTTTAATAATTTCTTTTTCTATCTCAGTGTAGTTATTATCTATTTTCGCAGCGTGTATTAATAAAGCAGCCACCAATAGGCTTAAATAGTTTGTATCTTTTGCTTCTTCTTTTTTATTATTGAAAAATTTTTTTAACATTTATCTAAACCTCAATTCAGATAATTTCTCAAAAGGGCTATTTTCTTTAATCTCTTTACTAATTTTGTTCATTCTTATTTTTTTATTTATAGGTTTATATACGAAAAATTCTTCTTCACTATCTTTAATTTTCTTAGGTTTATAACACATTAGTCCTAATAACTTATAAAAATCTTCTTTTTTGCAACCAAGTAGGTTCATCATAGCGGAATCAATTTTAAAAACACCATTTTTAGAGACTTTTATTATATTTAAAAATAATTTTTCAAGAATATCAACTCTAATATAAAACCTTCCAAAATTTTCAAAACCGCATATTAATAAAAATTTTATATTATTTTTCTTTTCATTATTTAAAAAATTTAATCCAGATTTTGGCACAAGATTTTCCTTATCACTAGGATAATATAATTTCCACAGTTTTACCCTAAGGTCGACCGCATTAGGTTTTAACATTTTTGGTATAAAGATATGATACCTTCCAATTTTTATACCAGCCTTCCATAAGATTACTCTAGATTCTTTGGGAATATTTTTTATTACATGATTAATGGTATCTCTTTTAATTATACCATTATTTTCAAACAACTGATAACATAAAGCTCTCACATAGCTATTTTCAAAATTTTTATTAATAAGATTAACTAAATCTGACAATTCTTCTTTAATTAAGTTGTGTAATTTTTTTTCTAAATTACTTTTAAGTAAATCCTTAGAATCTAGATCGATAGCTTCATCCACTATTAATTCTAATCTTGGACTTAAATAGTTTTTACCTTTTTTTAAATAAGCTATAGGATTATTGTTCCAGTATATTTTGTCATCACTATTTATCTGCAGTTTTTTTTCATCTTTTACTATTTCTCTAACTCTACGCATTAACTCTGGTTCTATTGCTTGGCGTGCAGCTTTTTTAAGTGATTTAATGTCTGTTTTTAAGGATACAGATTTGAGATCTAAATCTAATCTCATACCTTTAAGTTGGCCTATATATTGTCCATCAATAATAACTTCATTGTTATTCTTTATTTCTGTTCTTAATGTAATATCTTGTTTTAAGTTTCTTGATAAAACACTCATTCTTTTATCCACAAAACTTTTTGTAAGTTCTTCGTGTAGTTTATCTGATAATTTATCTTCAATGTTTTTTGTTCTTTCTATCCAAAAATCCGAATTTTCTGCCCATCCTTTTTTGTTAGCCACATAAGACCAAGTTCTTACATAAGAAATTCTATTTGATAAGGTATCTATATTGCCATCATACTTATCTAAATAGTTTAACTGTGTTTTCATATAATCATTAGACACTTTTCCAGATTTTGAAGTTAAAAAACTATAAACTTTTTTTACTACATCTATATGGTTACCATAAGTTTTTTTTGAAAAATCTGGTATCTGACAACAAGCCCACAGTATTTCTATATGTTCTTCTTTATCAATTATTTTTATTTCATCTTTATTTTTTAGAAAGAATTTTAATATTTTTTCATCTTCACAATCATTAGCTCTTATTAAAAGGTCATTAATAGATTTTTTTTCAAGTGAATTTATCAGACCATTTAAACTTTCAAAATTTAGTTTTGAATTTCGCCAATAAATATAGTTAACTTTTTTAAGTTTATGATTTTCTAAATTATCTATTTCATCAGTAGTAAAATTCTCGCATTGTCCTGTTATCCCAAATGTTCCATCATTAATATGTCTGCCAGCTCTACCTGCAATTTGTGAAATTTCGCTTAAATTAAGTCGTCTAGTTTTTTTTCCGTCAAATTTTTTTATGTTACTAAAGCTTACGTTATCGATATCCATATTTATACCCATTCCAATTGCATCAGTCGCAACTAAAAAATCAGCATCTCCAGATTGATAAAGTTCAACTTGAGAATTTCTTGTTTTTGGACTTAAAGAACCCATTATTACTGCCGTACCACCTTTTTGTCTTCTAACCAATTCGGCTAGTGCATAAACTTGGTCTACTGAAAAAGCAATTATTGCAGTTTTTGGGTTTAGTCTAGATATTTTTTTATAACCACTATAAGTTAACCTAGAATAACGCTCTCTATTAACAAATTCTACATTTTCAACCAATGAAATAATTATACTTTTCATGGTGTGCGAACCAAGAAACATTGTTAGTTTTTCTCCTCTAAAATTTAATAATCTGTCTGTAAAAATATGACCCCTTTCGTGGTCAGTACACATTTGTATTTCATCTATAGCTATAAAATCGACTAAAATATCTTGAGGCATAGATTCCACGGTGCATATGTAATATCTTGGTGATTTCGGAATTATTTTTTCTTCCCCAGTAATTAAAGCCACTTTTTCAGCCCCAATTTTTTTAACACATTTGTCGTAAACTTCTCTCGCAAGGAGTCTAAGAGGAAATCCTAATATTCCACTTTCATACTCCAATAAAGTTTCGACCGCTAAGTGAGTTTTGCCAGTATTTGTTGGTCCCAGGACGGCAGTAATTCTTTTGACATCATTTTCCATAAGTAGTGGGTACTCTTGGCTAGCACGCTATATTTAGTTTTTACCTTAGAACAAAAGATGGTTAAAACGTGACCGAATCAACGTGTAAAAGTTCTCCTTTTTAATAATTGTAAATAAAGTTTAACATAATTTAAAAGAATTCAATATTAATATTTTTTGACATAATGAGCTTATGAAAAAGTATCTATGGAAGCTTAACAATAAGAAATTAAATAAAACAAATTTATTTTTATATTCTAAGTTTATTAATAAAAATTTTAAAGTAGATGTTGTTGCTGATTTTAATAAATTATGGAAATGGTCAATTGAAAACCCAAAACACTTTTGGAATTCAATATGGGATTTTACAAAAATAAAAGGAAGCAAAGGTAATATTGTTTTAAAAAAATCTAAAATTTTTTACAAAAATAAGTTTTTTCCTCAAGCAAAACTAAATTACGCACAAAACATTTTAATTAAAAAAAATAACAAACCAGCAATTATTTTTAAAAGTGAAAATGGATATAGAACATCAATAACTTGGAAAAACTTAAATTTAAGTGTGAATAGGCTATCAAACTGGATGAAAAATAATGGTATAAAAAAAGGGGACAGAGTTGCTGCATACTTGCCAAATATTCCAGAAACTGTCACGGCCTATATATCAACATCTACTATAGGTGCAGTTTGGTCTTCTTGTTCACCCGACTTTGGTGTGCCTGGAGTTATTGAAAGATTTTCACAGATCAAACCCAAGATTTTATTTATAGGTAATGAATATTTTTATAATGGTAAAAAAATAAATATATTTGAGCGATTAGGTGAAATAACGAAAAAAATTCCTTCAATAAAAAAAATTATATTAATTCCTTACCCTGGAACAGAAATAAATACAAGCACAATACTTAAAAAAAATACTTTAATTTGGAAAAATATAATTATTAAAAAAAACAGAAAGAAAACAAAATATGTAATGTCAAATTTTAATGATCCGCTAGCAATACTTTACTCTAGCGGAACCACAGGAAAACCAAAATGTATTTGTCATAGTGTCGGTGGAGTTTTGCTACAGCAAAATAAAGAGTTACAAGTACACTCAGACGTGAAGGAAGGTGATCGTGTATTTTACTTTACTACTTGCGGGTGGATGATGTGGAATTGGCTTGTAGGTGCACTTTCATCAGGCGCAACAATTTTACTTTTTGATGGTTTCCCAATGTACAAGAGAGATGATTTATTATTAAAATTTGCTGATGAAGAAAAAGCAACTCTTTTTGGGGTAAGTGCTAAATATATTGATGTGCTGAATAATAATAAAGTCGTTACCAAAAAGAAATATAAGTTAAAAAGATTAAAAACTATTTGCGTTACCGGCTCACCTTTATCTAAAGAAGGATTTAAATATGTTTATAAAAGTATAAAAAAAGATATCCATTTATCTTCTATTTCTGGTGGAACAGATATTGTTTCTTGTTTTGTTTTAGGCAACTTATTTCAACCTGTTTATGCTGGAGAAATTCAAAATAGAGGATTGGGTATGGATGTAGATATATTTGATGACAAAGGCATATCTTTAAAAAATAAAAAGGGTGAATTGGTATGTAAAAAACCTTTTCCAACTATGCCAATTAAGTTTTGGAATGATGTGGGGGATAAAAAATATAAATCAGCTTATTTTGAAAAGTACAAGAATATCTGGCATCACGGTGATTTTGCTAAAATAACAGATAATAAAGGTTTTGTTATATTTGGAAGATCAGATACAACGCTTAACCCTGGTGGGGTTAGATTGGGAACGGCAGAGATATATTCAGAGGTAGAAAAGTTTAAGGAAATTAAAGAGTCCATTGTAATAGGGCAATTATGGAAAAATGATATTAGGATAGTTTTATTTGTAATTCTTAATCCAAAATACTTTTTTAGTGAAGAATTAAAAAAAAATATAAAAAAACAAATTAAAAAAAACGCTTCTCCTAGACACGTACCAGCTAAAATTATTTTAGTTAATGATATTCCTAGAACTAAGAATGGAAAAATAGTTGAATTAGCCGTAAAAAATATCATAGAAGGAAATGAAATAAAAAATAAAGAAGCCCTATCTAATCCAGAGGTTTTAGATCAATATATAAATCTAAAAGAATTAAATTATTAAATGTTAAAAAATATAATTAAAAATATAAAGCCTTCTTCAACACTAAGAATTAATGAAATCTCTAAAGGATTAGAGAAAAAAGGTAAAAAAATTTTTAAATTTGGATTTGGTCAATCTCCTTTTGAAGTACCCGAAGATGTTGTTAATGAATTGAAAAAAAATGCTTCAAAAAATAAATATTTATCAATTCAAGGCTTAGAAAAGCTCAGGGAATCAATAGCAAAATATACAACAATCAAAAAAGAATATAATTATAAATCTGAAAATGTAATTATTGGCCCCGGAAGCAAGGAGCTGATGTTTTTACTCCAAATTTTATTTGACGGAGATATCTTATTACCTTCACCAAGTTGGGTTTCTTATGCTCCACAAGCAATACTTGCGAGAAATAAAATTCAATGGATCAAAACATCTAGAGATAATAATTGGTTTCCAACTGGAAGAGATATTGAAAAAATTGTTTTAAAAAATAAAAATAAGAATTATTTACTATTTTTAAATTCTCCTAACAATCCGTCTGGTCAAATTTGCAAAAATTTAGAAGAGATTAGTTTAATTGTAAATAAATATAATATTATTATTTTATCAGATGAAATTTATTCTGAACTAAGCTTTGAAAAAGATTTTAAATCTATTTCTAATTTTTGTCCTAAAAAAACAATAATAAGTACTGGACTTAGTAAATGGTGCGGTGCAGGTGGGTGGAGGTTGGGGCATTTTATTATTCCAAATGAATTAAATAATTTAAAAGATTCTATTAAAATCCTAGCAAGTGAAACTTTTTCATCAGTCAGTGCACCAATACAATATGCAGCAATAAACGCTTATTCTCAAGACCATAGTGAATATATTAACAAATCTAAAAATATTCTTAAAGCTGTAGGGGAGTTTGTTTATGAAAATTTGAATTCAAATAAAGTAATTATAAATAAGCCACAAGGAGGATTTTATCTTATGCCTGAATTTTTAAATAAAAGTTTTTCTACTTCTTCTGAAATGTGTGACAATCTTTTAAAAGACACTGGAGTAGCTCTGTTACCAGGTTCAGATTTTGGATTTGAAGAAAATAGAATGCTTGCAAGGTTAAGCTTTACAGATTTTAATGGAAAAGAATTTATAAAAAATATTGAAGAAAATAAAAAAATTGATAATGGTTTAATTTTAAAATTTGCCCCAAAGATTGCTGAAGGCGTCAATACATTAAAAAAATGGTCAGAATCAATATAAAACCCTATAGACCTATCTCATTATTTCCTGCTAGAATTAAATAATATAAATAATGTTATAGAGGAGTAAATAATGAAAAAAATAATAACATCTCTATCTAGCGCTCTATTAATATTTGTTGCATCTTTATCTTTAACAAGTGTAGCAAAATCAGCAGAGTTCTTTACGATAGGAACAGGTGGGCCAACTGGAGTTTATTTCCAAACTGGTAACGCAATTTGTAAAATGTTACATAAATCGGCAATAAGTGCTGAGCATGGAAGAAAAAAAGGTACAAACAAAGCTTATAGATGTACTGCACCATCTACTGGTGGATCTAATTACAATATTGGACAAATCAAAGAAGGTGAATTTCAATTTGGTGTTGCTCAATCAGACTGGCAGTTTCATGCTGTTAATGGTTCAAGCAAATGGGAAGGAAAACAGTTTAGTAATTTAAGAGCTGTATTTTCAGTTCATAACGA
>Ga0209403_10003810_pt1 | contig 16841 bp, 9 predicted proteins | sample ArcticOcean_MG_C_8_FD_187440 | JGI IMG/M metagenome (GOLD analysis project Ga0209403, IMG submission 187440) | Marine microbial communities from western Arctic Ocean - ArcticOcean_MG_CB11_86 (SPAdes) (version 2) | ecosystem: Environmental > Aquatic > Marine > Oceanic | place: Arctic Ocean... | reverse complement strand
TCTAGGGCTTGTGCGACCGGCCCGCAGGGTCTCTGTTGCACACTCATCTACTTCACCAGCTTTGATGACAACACCGTAGTCTATTTGCGCCCCTGAATCTGTCACAAAACCTAAAGTGACATCCTTTCTAACGGACTCTGGATCCCTAGAGAACGGATCTCCGTAACCTCCAGCTCCCGACAGATAGGCCGTCACCGTATCACCGGCATTGAGGCTGACCATGTCGATTTTTCCTAAATCGCGCTCACTAACTAACCCTTCATTGAGAATAAAACGCGTCACCGTACTGGACCGTCCACCGGCCGCGCCCCAAGGCGGAAAACGTAAGCGTTCAAGCCCTCGCGCTAACAACTGACAACCGTCTAGGAGCACCTTGAACTTGATTTTCTGGCCGGCCCCCCCGCGCCATTCGCCCGGGCCGCCGGAATCCGCACGCACACCGTAATCCAGCACCAGAACACTGGCCTCAGCCTCAATGGTTTCTATCGGGTTATTGGCCATATTGCTAAAACTTGGATCCCTGCCGTCTACGCCATCGTGCCCTTTCCGCGCGCCCAGCCCACCCACCAGAAATTGCACTACCGTGACCGACTGTTGGCCGCCATTCAGGGGCTCCACCAGCACAACCGGAATGCTATTCCCCCCGGGCGCGGCTGGCATAAAATCGGGCAGCGCCTTGGACAACGCCCCGTTGACCGCATCGTAAGAGCGAACACCCGCCGCCATACGGATGCCGGAGGCTGCTGGAAACTCCGGATTGAGAACACTGCCGTAGGGTAAATCGACTGTCACATTTCTAAAAACGCCAGAATTCACCGGACACGTGGGATCCCGACTGATCACATAGGACAAAAGACGGAGCGTGACCCATGGGTGCGAGCGCCCCATGGTGACCACATTAAACGGCCCCATCGTCTGTGGATCACTTCCCGTGTAATCCAAATGGATCAAACCATCGTTTACCTCCATCCTCAAACGAACCCGAACCGGTATCTGGGTAAACGCATCATCATCAAGATAATCCCAAAACTCGTACGCACCGTCTGGAATCTGCCGAAATGCGGTTCTCGCCTTCGCGGCCGCATAATTTATCAGAGCCTCCTGCGTGGCCAGAAACACGTCCAAGCCATATTGCTCGATGATCTCGGTGATTCGAGTCTGGCCGACGTCTAACGCGGCAAGCATCGCTTTGATATCTCCGATATTTAAATCAGGGGTTCGAACGTTGTGCCGATAGAGGGTTATAAGATCCTCATTAAAGCTTCCGTTGCGAACGATCTTCATGGGGGGAATAAGAAGCCCCTCTTGATAAGCCTCGCTATTTGTCGGAGACACACTGCTGGGGACCTTCCCACCGACATCAGCTGAATGAACAAAGGTCCAACCATACGAGACAATGCGGTCTTCATAAAAATACGGTCGAACCAGATTTAGGTCAGGCGTATGGGTGCACAGCCCACCGGACGCATAAGGATGGTTCGTTATGATGACGTCACCGGCCGACAACTCACCGACCGCTGAGATGGTTGGACCGCAATCAAGGTCAACAAAACCTGATACACCGATATCTAGTGGCCACGCAAAGAATTTCCCATTCAGGTCAGCCAACGCCGTCCCAAAGTCTGCCGTCTCCTTGACATACAGAGTTCTCCCAGTCCGTTGGAGTGTAATACCCATCTCTTCGGTAACTGAGGTGACTTTGTTTCGGAGGATCTCCAATAGCACTGAGTCAAGCATCATGATCGGCCATCTTCAACCAAGCATCACTCGATCTAACTGCAAAGTTCCACAGTCTCGAACATACCCAGTCCAGTGATCAGGTATCCATACCGTGGTATCGGGTTGTTCAATAATTGCCGGGCCGACAATCTGGTGGCCTGCCCTGAGTGTTGATCTTTCATAGACAGATGCCGAACACGTGGCTCCGTTTAAGAAAATTTCGCGACTCCCCGTTGCGACCGCATCTCCCGTCGCTCGCTCAATGCCTGGTGTTTCAAATTCCGGCAGATTTCTCACAACACTAACGCGAAGATTAATCACTTCAACAGTGCTTTCTCGATCAGGAAACCCATAGGCCAGACTATGGGCCAAATGAAACGATTCCGCGATCGCAGCGCTCGCGCGTTCACCAACAACATCGGGGAGCCCCACCTCAAGATTGTAGGCCTGGCCGGCATATCTCATGTCCGCCCTTCGAGTGATAATGGGCTGCGACAAGCCGTCACCCTCTTTATTAACCCATTCCAAGGCTTCGCTTTCCATCGCCGTAAGTTTCTTTTCGATCTCCTCAACAATGCTGTCACTACTGTCTAATGTGTGCCTAACGCTACGAACAAAATCGCGCCGCACACGACTTTGGATTGCCCCGAACGCACACAAAGTTCCAGGGCTTAACGGAATCAGTACGCCTCCAAGTTTCGCCTCCTCGGCAAGCGGTACCGCCATCGTTGGCCCCGCGCCACCAAAGGCAATCAAATAACGCCCACGCGGATCCACACCCCGTTGGGCTAGTTCCTTATACAGCTGCGCCGCCATCATAGCGGTGGTCACACGGAGCGCCGAGTCAGCGACGTGCTCTGCACAATCTGCGTCATGAAAACTCAAACCCGGACCCAGTACAGCAAGTGCCTCCATTGCGCCAGAGCGGTCCAGGGTCATTCTGCCGCCCAAAAAAGCCTGGGGAGCAATTAATCCGGTCGCGACGAAGCAATCTGTAACCGTAGGTTGATCTCCACCACGACCGTATGCGACAGGGCCAGGGTCGGCGCCCGCACTGCCGGGTCCCACTTTGAGAATATTTTCGCTATCCAACCACACAATCGAACCGCCACCCGCACCGATGGCCGATACATCGATAACGGGGGAGATGATCGGGAAATCACCAAGCTTTGCGCTCGTCGTTAGCATCGGTTGGTTGCCACGCGTGACCGACATGTCACAACTTGTCCCACCCATATCTATCGCGACAAGGTCATCGTGGCCCACGTTTGAACTCAACGCACAAGCTGCGACGACCCCTGATGCTGGCCCCGATAATAGTGTGTCGACTGGTCGTTCGCGGGCTGATTGAATACTAAGCGTCCCACCATTGGATGCAGTGATATACAGATCAGCTTTCAATCCTAACCCACGTAAGCGTTCTTCCAAACGGCGATAATACGAATCAAGCAACGGATGAATATAGGCATTCATAACCGCCAGCATCGCACGTTCATACTCCCGGATTTCGGGCCACACTCGAGTAGACGGCGTAACATGAACGTCCGGTAACCGCTTGGCGACCTCTGCCGCGACCGCGAGTTCCAGGGTCGGATCAACATATGAATTAATCAGAGTGACGGCAACGGACTTAACATTCGTTAGCCGAATAGCTTCCGCGAGGTCATCAAACTCTCTTGTCGATGGTTCATCGATCACCTCACCATCGACTGTATTACGGGCACTGATCTCCAACACCCGGTCACGCGAGACGAGCGGTTCACTACGGGGTGCGAGAAAGTTATATGGCGAGGGCATTCGGCAACGGCCCAACTCCAGCAGATCCTTGTTTCCGCGGGAAACAATCAAAGCCGTCTCTGCTCCCCGTTGTTGAAGAATTGTGTTCAAACCCAGGGTCGTCCCGTGGACAACCAGTCCAATGTTGTCCGGTGAAAATGCAGACTGATCCAAAAGGCAAGCAAGGCCCTGCTCTACGGCCAACGATGGATCATCGGGGGTACTCGGTTCTTTATGCGTGATTAACCGGTTCGAGCGGGGATCAGCAAGAACAAAATCCGTGAACGTCCCACCGACATCTATACCGAGCCTTGCCGAATCATCTGTTAACACTCTCATCCACCCCTTTTCAGCAATCCACGTAGCCAAGTTCCATCGAGAAACGAAAACCGCCTTAGGTCCGAGCGTAGAAGGCCGCGCGTATCGACAAAGGTTGGGATCTTACCCGTCACAAAACATCAACAATACCTTTCATAAAACACGGTAGCGTTCGACCACATCAAGATCTGGATCAAGGCCTAAACCGGCCCCGCGCGGAACTTTAACCTTACCCGCGATAGGCAAAGTCGCGTTACCGTACAGCTCCGCCTCAAAGTCACAGTACAACCGCTCAAACAAAGGCACACCCCGATGGGCCGCATTCAAGTGCAAGGTCGCAACCTGGCCCGGTCCAAACAACGCGCAGTGCGGCACGTATTCAACACCCATGGCATCACATAAAGCGGCGATCTTAACCAGTTCGGTTACACCACCGGTCTTCGCAACATCAGGTTGCGCTATATCGATTGCTTTCGCGTCTATCATGGCAACAAAATCATACAAGCTGCCCGCATTCTCACCCGCCGCAATGCGGTGGCGGCCAGCAGCTCGCACCTCGGCCAGCCCTTTATAGTTTTCAGGCGGCCAAACGGGTTCCTCCAGCCAGGTTAGGCCGAGCGGCTCGAGTACACGATCGTAACGCAACGCCTGCTCAACTGACCACGGGCAATTCGTATCCAACATCACCGATGCGTCCTGACCAGCCGCGGTGACCGCCGCCTCGATCACCGGCAGTGACACCTCATGCAACTTGATATGACGGTATCCACGCTCAATCGCCTCGCGCGTGATGCGCGCGACCTCATTTGGGTCACCATACCGAAGCAGACTCGCATACACCGTTAATTCTTCAGCGAACGACCCACCGAGCAGGTCAACAAGCCGCCGATCGGTTGCCTTTCCCAACAGGTCCCACAGCGCAATATCTACCCCGGAAATACCATACATGATCGGCCCGATTCGACCGAAATTATGCAGCTGAAATTCTAGATCAAACTTGAGGCTCGCAATCGATGCTGCGTCGCGACCCACAACCAACGGCAACACCCTGGTGTCGATCATCGTCTTAAGGGCCTGATCCTCATTGCGCGAAAACGCCTCTCCCCAACCGACTAAGCCACTGTCAGTTTCCAGACGAATCAACAACGTATCAAAGTTACATTTCGGATCCCCCCCAAAACTCCACGGCGGAATCCCGCTCGCCTTAAAGGGGATCGACACAAGAATGGTTTCAGCCCGAGTGATTATCATGCGTTCCCGTCCAGTCGAGGGCTTTCCCTCGTTAGCTGATACCCAGCACTATCAATATCGATGGTGCTTTAGGTGTCGACGCGTTCGATGTTGCATAAATAAGATCGATGGGCAACCGAACCACTGATCGGATCGCTAACTTCATTATCGATCAAAAGATTGAAATTCGTGCTTCCCTCACCGCTCGGTGGGGTAGCAGCAAGCCCCAATGACTCACAGGCCTGCCACCAGCCGTGCTGTGCAAATACAGTATCCATGCGAAGTGAAGACTTCAGGATCGCTCGCGCCCGAATACCGCCTTGCGGTGTGGTAATCAGTACCCAGTCATCCGCTGCTATGCCGTAACCGGCAGCGGTTTGGGGATGTATCTCGACCAAAGGATCCTTTTGCAACCGTCGCAACGCGGCAAGATTTCGATGCTGACTGTGACAATAACGATGCGACTTGGCGGAACCCAGCACGAGCGGATAGTGCTTCAATAATTCTTTGCGACTCACCGGACTCATGTCTGGCTCGATAAAATTCGGTAAAGGATCTTGGCCATGCACCTGAAACGTATTCGACCAGATCTCGATTCGCCCCGTCGGGGTCTTGAACCCATCAACGAGATGCGGAGCTAAAGGCGTCTCAACGGCCAACTGAATGCCTCGAGGATTTTGTTTCAGCTCATCAAGATCCACCCCACTAGGTGCAAGCCATTCTCGCCACGCGGCGTCCATGTCACCCCCCCAGAATACGTCAGCCAACCCAAGGCGTTTGGCTAGTTCAAACACCATCCAGCCGTCGTCTCGCGATTCGCCGGCCGATTCGACCGCCGCGTGACGAAATTGGACCCACCCATTCGCCGCATCGGTAATCTCAAAACCAACCCGTAGAGAATCGCGTTCCCACGCCGTGTTCACTGGCAATACGATGTCTGCATAACTCGCTGTGGGTGTAAGAAAAATATCCGTGTGGACATGAAACTCCAGCGCCTTCAACGCCTCAATGCCACGCTCGACCCCGCCGTGAGAAATAATCAGATTCTGTCCAAAACCGAGCAGTGCCCGAACGCGATAAGGCTCTCCCTCTAAAATAGAGTGATAGAGATCGCGCGAAGTACACCAACCGTTTTTGGGAGGGCCAAGCGGGCGCTCTTGAAGTCCGAGTGTCTTGGAACGCTGAACCTCGGTAACAAACTCATGACCCGAGACATCATTCAGCGGCACACCCGCCGGCTGTTGATTACCCCCTGAGGATCCAATACTGCCGAGAAGGCTGTAAAGAATAGAGATCGCGCGATCAGTCTGAGTGGCATTGGTGTGTTGACCCACACCAGACCAGGCATAGTACGAAACGGGTCGCGATGCCCATAGCAACCGCGCCGTGTCACGTATCTGATCCGCCGGTACGCCGGTTACCTCGGCTGTGCGCTCTGGAGTCCAGTCCGCACACAGTGCGTAGTAGTGATCAAAGACGGGACGGCAAACCATCTCACCCTTCGGGCCATCAACGGTCACCTCTCCGGTAAGCAACCAGTCTGTCTCGACTTGCTGCGCCGGATTGGCCGCCATCACCACCGGCTCATTTCGTCCTTGATCCCAGCCCACGTAACGGTCTGCACCCTCGGGCGCGCCAATATCGAATGCCGTTAACAAGCGGCCCTCCGATTCATGTATCAGCAGGGGTGCATTGGTCCAGCGGTGCACAAAGTCGTGGTCGTATCCAGACTCCGACAACATGACCCAGGCGATACCGAGCGCCAGCGCCCCATCCGTACCCGGGCGTATCTGCAGCCATTGATCTGCCTTGATGGCCGGACCCGCGCGGCGGGGATCAACCACCACGATAGAAGCACCACGGCGACGCGCTTCACTGACCCGCTGGGCCTGTGCTAACCAGGAAGTGTTCGGATTATGTCCCCATAGCAAAATGCAACCCGCCTGGTCTAGATCCGGCCTGCCGATTCCCACGCCATACGTGTACTCGGTGGCATGATCCTTGTGCCAGTTACAAATCTCTGTGCCATAACAATTGTTGCTGCTACCAAAGGCACGCAGCAACCGTTCAATCCACTGGAGCGAATCCGAAATAGCCGTGCCACTGGGTGTAGTAAGCGCGAAGGCCACGCTCTCCGGACCACTCTCTGCCGCAATACGGGTCATCTGACCTGCAATGGTATCCAGCGCCTCGTCCCAACTGATCCTCACCCAACCCGGATCGACGTCATCTTTAGGGCGAGTACGTTTCATCGGATACAACAGGCGATCATCGCTATACACCTGTTCAGGCGCCGCCTGACCCTTGGCACACAATGCGCGCCCCGTCGGATGCGAAGGGTCCGCCTCGATACGGACTAATCGCCCCTCTTTTACGATGGAAAAACAACCGCACCGAGAACGACACAGGGCACACCACCCCGGCACTTTGGTTTCACCTGTTTGTGTTTGTGCTTGCACGTCTCTTGTCATCATCAATCACCCCAGGTTGACAACTGTCGCACGCAAATCACTTCCAGGCAAACACGGGTTGTTCGTAGTGGGCAACTCGTGTCGAACGCCCATACAGCACGACCTCACGGAATTGGTAAAGAATCGCAGCGGTCGGAGAAAATACTTCATCCCCCAACGATGCAAAGGGAATAGACAATACGGGTTGATCGCTTTCCGGAATACGGTGTAAGCGTGGCACCTGGGGTTGAGTAAGATCTTCGAGTGGAACGTTGAACACGGTTTCCACTTCGTTAGGATCCGGCGCGGGCTCTTCGCTGCTATCCAACCACAGAACCAGCGGCGTGACACAAAAGCCTGAGCGCGTAGGGAAATCATCCAGCCGACCAATGATATCAGTGGCCTTTGCCTTTAGGCCAAGTTCCTCCTCCAACTCACGCAGTGCAGCGGTCGGCGCGTCTTCGCCCTCGTCCAATCGTCCTCCGGGTAATGCATATTGCCCTTGGTGCCGAGCCAAACGACTGCTCCGCCGAGTCAAGTAGAAACCCACCTCCCCGGTCTCGCCCCCTCTGACCATTCCGATGACGACAGAAGCTGGGCGCAACGCCGTGTCATCGATGGCAACCCACTCAAATTCGTCAAGTCGCTCGACACACTGCCGCCGAAAAGATTCGCTGAAATCAATCCTCATTAGCTATCAACATCAAAACTGCTTACACAGCCGTAATGCGTCAAACAATGCACTGTGGACATTACGGCTTGCCACCGCGTCTCCAATACGAAATAACTGGTACTTGCCCTGTGAATTATTCACCACCATTTGATTCTGATTTGCTAACAACGCCTCCAAATCAACTTCCCCAAGATTAGTAGAAGCCGGTTTCAAAGCAAAATAAAGCTCATCCGCCGGCAACGAACCATGATCCACCACCACCTGATCCACTCGACGCGACATCCGTAATCCGGTGTACTCGTTGTAAAGCGTCGCTGCCAGTCCATCATCCTCGCGGGTTACAGACAGCAATCGATGATTCAAGGTGATGGTTGCCGCATGCCCGTACAGCGAGCGCAGGTACGCCGGGTGATTGGTGCCGCCGATATCCGGCGCGACCATCATCTCGGGGGAAACGTACTCCAATGAACACCCCGCTTCGGCGATGAATTCCGCGCAGGATATACCGGCGTGTTGCGCGTTGTCGTCATAAATGAGTACATTTTTCTTAAGCTGTTCGGTACCCGCAAGAACATCCCAACTGGAAGTTGCCAGTGCTTGGTCTTCACCGAGAAACGCAAGGTTGGGAACCCCACCCGTCGCGATAATAACGATATCAGGATGTTCCACTTCAACAGTAAGCGCCTCCGCGTAACAGCCGAGTCGAACCGTTACCCCCAATCTTTCGACCTGATCGAATAACCAGTCGGTAATACCGAGGATTTCCTTTCTCCGCAACACGCGTGCCGCTAGATTCATCTGCCCGCCTGATCGATCGGCAGCTTCCATCAGAATTACTTTGTGCCCGCGACTGGCGCACACTCTGGCGGCTTCCAATCCGGCAGGCCCTGCACCCACCACAACTACACGCCGATGCGCTTCTGCACTCGAAACAATCACGTGTGGCATCGATGCCTCCCGACCCGTCGCGGGGTTATGCAAGCACAAGGCTTCGCCCTCGCCATAGATTCGATCGATACAGTACCCTGCACCCACACACGGTCGGACTTGATCCTCTTCGCCGCGAATTATCTTGGCGACAATATGTGGGTCGGCTAAATGCGCACGGGTCATGCCCACCAGATCAAGCAAACCCTCTCGCACCGCATAGCGGGCCGTTGCCACATCATTGATGCGCGCGGCATGCATCACGGGCAAATCAAATGCCCGCTTAATCTCTCCGGCAAAAGCCAGGTGCGGTGCCCCGGGCGTACCCATATTGGGAATGACATCAGCCAAACCGGCACTCGTATCAATGTGACCTCGAATAACACTGATGAAATCGATCAAGCCGCTGTTCGTGAGTATCTCCCCGATCTTCATCCCCTCATCAAATGCCAGACCTCCATCACGCATTTCATCGAAAACCATACGAATGCCAACAATATAATCGTCGCCCACCTGACGACGGATTTCCTGCAGCACTTCAATACCAAACCGCATTCGGTTTTCCAGTGATCCCCCGTATCGATCGGTACGATGGTTCAGCGCTGGACTCCAGAAACTGTCAAACAGGTGGCCGTAAGCCTCGACTTCGATTCCGTCCAGGTCGCCATCACGACACCGAATGGCAGCGGCACCGTAAGACCGGACCACGCGGCGAATGTCCCAGTCTTCCATCGCCTTGGGGAAAGCCCGATGGGCCGGTTCCCTGATAGGCGATGGGGCTATCGCCGGTAACCAGTGCCCCGCATAGGAGGAAGTGCGTCGCCCGAGGTGGGTGATCTGACACATGGTCGCGGCGCCGTGCCGGTGAACCGCCTCGGCAAGCGTCCTAAAATAAGGAACGATTCGGTCATCTCCAGCGTACAAGTTCCCATACGCCGGGGCCGCGTCTGGTGCCACTAAGGTGCCCCCACCAAACATAGTGAGCGCGAGGCCGCCCTTGGCTTTTTCTTCGTGATACAAACGATAGCGCGTCTTTGGCAAGCCGTCTTCGGAATAAGCGGGTTCGTGACTCGTGCTGATTATTCGATTCTTAAGCGTCAAATGTTTTAACGTGAACGGCTGTAATAAAGGATCAGCACTATTCATCAGGTTTCGCCTCCTATCCAGCTAACGCTCGCACGTTTCGAGTACTTCGATTGCCGTGATTGTGCCACGAGCATCCGACATTAAGACCAGATGATGACGAGGGAACTCTCGACCCAGCGCCAAGAGGATGATCAACCGTTGCGACACGGACAAACTGAGTGGTCATCGTTACGATCTTCGATTTACCCCGTCCAAGACCATTCATCTCATGCGTCACGGAGCTGAGTCCTGAATGTCTGCGACATTCAGTTGCTGAGTCCCGTCCTAAACCACACCGTCAAAGACAACGCCAGCCTTATGCCACGCGGCGATTTCCTCGATGGTGTAACCGGCATTCGACAGGACGGGCGCGGTATGTTCCCCTAGCATCGGGGCAACAGAGGGTACAACGTTTGGTGTGCCCTCAAAACGTGCGGCTGAGCGAACCTGACGTAATCGACCCAGACCTGGCTGGTCGATTTCAGCTATCAGTTGGTTGGCCTCAACTTGAGGATCGCTCATCATCTCAACCCTCGTTAGCACTGGGGCACAAGGAACATCTGCAGCATCGAGTGCGGCTATCAGCTCTTCCGTCGTTCGCCCTTGTATCTCTCCCTCTACCGCATTCAAACGCTCCTGCCGATTCAAAGAACGCGCCGCTGCCGTGCAAAAACGAACATCGTCGATCCACTCTCTGCGTCCAAGCACTTCACATAATGCACTCCACTCGCGATTCGACACCGCGCCTAACGTCATGTAACCATTCGCGGTAGGGAAAATCATGTCGTGTGCCGACGCTGCCGTCGTTTCCGGCTCTGCATCCACTAGTGCGAAAGACGTCATGCCTTCAGGCCAGAGGTAACACACCAGAGTGTCGAGCATAGACAAGCGAACATGCTGTCCCACACCCGTTCGCTCTCGAGAGAAAAGTGCCGCAACCACTGCCTGCGCCGCATAAACCGCAGTCGTCTTGTCAGCTATTAAGGTGCGGACCATTCGCGGTCTGCCCGTCTGCGGGTCCGCCTGTATATCAGCCAAACCGCCAAGCGCCTGAATAACCGGGTCATACACGCGTTTACCGGAGTAAGGTCCACTCTCTCCGACTCCGCTAATCGAGAGGTAAACCAGCCTGGGATTCCGCGCGGCCACTGTCGAGGCTCCGAACCCCAGTCGCTCAATTGCACCCGGTCGAAAATTCTGGATTAATACATCGGCACTCTCGATCAGTCGCCACAGAATCTCAGCTGCGCCCTGTTGTTTGAGATCAAGAACAATGGATCGCTTACCGCGATTACAAGCCACAAAGGTCGGGTTCATCCCGCTCTTCGGACCCGCGGCCCGCATAAAATCCCCCCCGGGTGGTTCGATCTTGATCACATCGGCACCCTGGTCCGCCAGTATCACCGCAGCGACAGGGCCTGATACGGCAGTGGTGAGATCAACCACTTGAACTCCCGTAAGGGGTCCGCTCGCGTTTATCATTGCGGCTTATTGGCTGCGATCGCAGTCGCGTAGGCTGGTCGTTGGGAAACCCGCTCGCGGTAGTGTTTAAAAGGCTCCGGCACCGTCAGATCATATCTCTCAGCAATATCAAGGCAACTGGTCATTAATATGTCGACTCCACTGAACTGCTGCCCCAGTAAATAGGGCCCCTCTTTCGACAGGCGCGTCACCGCCGACCCGATCATGCGGGCGAAGTAATCTCTCGCCACTGCACTGGCGTTGGGCGCATCGCCATAAATTTGCGGCAACCCAACATGACGGCGCAATACGTAGATGCTCGTCGCATCAAGCTCCATCGAGATGAACGACAACCATTCAAAATAGCGCGCCCGATCGAGCACGCTGTCGGGGATCAGGCGATTCTCGGCAGATGAATATCGTTCGGCAAGATAAGTGACAATCGCCGGACTCTCACTCAACACCAGTGCGCCATCCTCCAGCACTGGAATCTTCCCTTGCGGGCTCACCCTTTGGAACGCATCTTCTTGCATCGCGGGTGTCCGCGCCTGGATGGGAACGCTGCGGTATTGAAGACCGAGTTCAGCCAAGGCCCAATGCGCCCGCACCGTGCGCGCAGTCCCCACACCCCACAAGACTCTCGTGTTCGTGACTCCCATCGTTCTAATCCGTTTCCCTTTTTGTGTTCTGACGTTTTGTAGCTCATCCAACATTCACCACCGCCAGATTGATGAATTCGACTATTTGGTTTGACCCGTTCGACGGTGTATTGTCTATTGGATCAACAATACACGTGGTTGTCGATTTATCGAACGACCGACGAGGGCCAATGCCCGGGAGAAAACGATGAAGATAAAACGGATTGAACACATCGCCGTCGCGGTCAAACACTTGGACAACATGCGCGATATCCTCGAAAACAAACTGGGGTTGACGCTTGAATATGAAGAAAACTTGCCTCAATACAACACCCGCATCGCAATGTACCCCGTAGGCGAGACTTACCTCGAGATTCTTGAATCGGACAAAGCCGGCACCGAAGTCTCAGAGTGGATCGACAAACACGGCGAGAGCCTCTTTCACATCTGCTTAGAAGTTGACGACATTGTCGGGGCACTGGCCGAACTCAAAGCCAGTGGCGTTAAACTGATAGACGAGACACCCCGTATTGGGCATGCCAATGCGCGCATCGCTTTTCTTGACCCAGAATCAACCGGGAATCTATTGATCGAGCTGGCGGAACTTTCCTCCCCTCCTGAACAGTCGATACAGGCTAACTGAGCAGAAGATGACATCCGTACTGCAAACTCAATAGGATAAAAAAGCGTCCGTTAAAGCATCATAAAGTTAGCGCTCGTTTAGATGATTCCATCACAGCAACTGACTCGAGCATACTATCGGTCAGCGAATCAGTTTGAACCCTATAATGAGTGGCGGCTGCTGACCACCGGAACCATCTGATGATACAAATTAGCCAAATCGATATGGTTTGGATACTTACCTGTTCCTGCCTGGTTCTTTTTATGCAGGCGGGATTCAGCTGTTTAGAAGCGGGCCAGATTCGCGCCAAAAATACCATCAATGTCGTTATCAAGAACACAGCCGATTTTGCGATCAGCGTCATTGGTTTTGGAATAATTGGCTTCAGCGTGATGTTTGGTAAGTCGCTGAGTGGCGTCATTGGTGAACCCTTCTCACTCTCGACTACTGAAGCCCCTCATATCTACTTAATTTTTATTTTCCAGGCTATGTTCTGCGCGACTGCCACAACCATCCTCTCGGGCGCCGTCGCCGAACGCATGTCATTTTATGGTTATTGCCTGGTGGCCTTGTTCATGGTCATCCTGGTATACCCGGTGACGGGTCACTGGGCCTGGGGCGGATTACTTTTCCCTGGAACCAATAACGGCTGGCTAGCCACACTTGGATTCCATGACTTCGCTGGCTCCACCGTTGTGCATTCCGTCGGTGGCTGGGTCGCGCTAGCCGCTATCGGTCACATCGGCCCAAGGCTTGGCCGCTTCAATGACCCTGGTGGCGTAATCGAGCCCAGTAACATCACTTTGACCTCACTCGGGGTCTTTCTACTTTGGTTCGGATGGCTCGGTTTCAACGGGGGCAGCATGCTTGCCGCCAATGAGTCTGTCCCTCTCATCATAACCAACACCATCGTTGGTGGCGTCTTCGGCATCCTATCCACCTTGGCACTCACAGCCTTACGCTATGGCAAACCCAAAGCGCTAGATATATTGAATGGCAGTCTCGGTGGATTGGTTGCAGTGACAGCCAGTTGTGATTCAACGGCTCCCTGGATGGCGGCGATTATTGGCTTTGTCGGTGGATTGGTTGTGATATACGTTATCGACCTGCTCCAAAAGTTTCGTCTTGATGATGCCGTTGGGGCGATTCCCGTTCACCTGGGTGCTGGCATCTGGGGGACGCTTGCGGTAGCCCTTTTTGTTGAAACCCCTGAGCACCTTAGCGCAATCGAGTTTCTCGGCATACAGGCACTTGGCGTCGTAGCCGTTGGCCTCTATGTATTCCCACTTTCGATGCTGTTCTTCTATGTCTCCGGAAAATTCATCAAATACCGTGTTAGCGCCCAAGCCGAGATCATTGGCCTGAACATCATCGAACATGACGCCACCACGTCGACCTTGGATTTAATTCGCCAAATGAGCCATCAGGCGAAAAGTGGGGACTTCAAAAAACCCGTAACCGTCGACCATCAAACAGAAGCGCATCACATCGCAACTTTCTATAATGCTGTGCTCGACCGAGTTAATCGTGAGGAAGCTGAGAAAGACTCTGCTCTAGAGCGGCTGACCTGGTTAGCCGAACATGACCCCCTGACTGAGTGCCTAAACCGTCGGACCTGGCACGAACGACTTCAAACAGCTATTGATACGGCCAACCCCACCGCTACTTTTGGTGTTGCAATGCTTGATATAGATCACTTCAAAAATGTTAACGACACCCACGGCCATGCCACCGGAGATGCCGCGATTCGGCATGTCGTTCAACATACCATCAAGGCTTTTTTGGATATAGATGCAACGTTCGGAAGACTCGGGGGAGAAGAGTTCGGCGTTTTTCTTGATGTCCACCAGACCCCTTTGGCACAAAACGAACCCCATGTAGCAATGGAAAAGGTCATGAAGCGTCTCTGCGTTGCTCTTGAAACGACCCCCCTCAAGGTGGGTGATAAAGAGATTTCGCTCACTATGAGTATTGGCGCCACGATCTATCAACCAGGGGAACTACCCGATGCAGCGATTTCCCGTGCCGACCAAGCATTGTATGTGGCTAAGGGCAACGGTCGGAATCAAGTACAAATCACTGACTGACGTCAAGGATAAACGAGTGGCATCACCAGTTCGAACACCGTGACTATTAACAATATGTATAACCCAGGGATCGGTCAGAGCGTCAAACGGATAGACGAGAGACCTCGTATTGCTCACGCCAACGCATGCAACACTATTCTTGTTTGGAACTGACCGGACCTGTGTTGATCGGGCTTACGGGATTCCTCAACAACCTGAACCGTTGACGCACGCTAACTGGCTACCGGATCACATCCGTGCCACTTGATTCCTACCCCCATCTTTGGCCTGGTAGACACCGGCATCAGCCCTGGACAATGCCGACTCCCCGTTTTCGCCGGCGCGGTGAAAGGTGATCCCAAAACTCATCGTCAATGTGAGCACATGTTCATTCCAGCTTAATGGAGAATCTTCGAGTTCCTTTCGTATATGTTCGAAGATTTTGTGCGCCTCCGTCACTGGATCGCCTGCCTCGGGGGTGATCTTCGAAAGCACCATGAAAATTCCGAATTCCTCGCCGCCCAAACGTCCTAATTGACCCAATCCGCCGATCCCTTTTTCCAGAATAGCCACCACGTGCTGAATCGCATGATCGCCACACTGGTGTCCATAGGTGTCGTTTACCTTTTTAAAAAAATCAATATCACATATAGCCAAAACGAGGGCCTCGTCCAGCGCTAAGGTAACGATCGCATCGTCAAGACCCTCATGCCATGTCCGTCGATTGAGGCAGGCGGTCAATGGATCGTGCTCTGCTAGCCAGGTCACCCGGGCCATCGCGGCTTCACGTTCCAATAGATTGATATACCCCTGTGAGTGGTAACGTATCCTTGCAATCACTTCGAGCGCATTGGGTAATTTCACCATGTAATCATTCGCCCCAAGGGCAAATGCTTCCGCTTTCACTTCGGCCACTTCTGTTCCCGATAAAACAATCAATGGCACTTTGTCTAAATCCTGTTGAGCCCGAAACCGCCGCACAAGCTCCAACCCATCCAATTCCGGCATTACGAGATCCTGCAAGATCACTGTGGGACGAATTTCCAACGCAATTTCAATGGCTTTCATTGGATTCTGGCAGAAATGGAACTGTATATCGGATTCGTTCTGCAACATTTGTCTTAGCGATTCGCCGATGATCCGTTGATCATCAATTAACAGCACAACAATCCGATGATCCGTGTTGGCATCCGGCGTGACCTGTACCGCCTGACCCGTACCGCCTCCACTATTCATTGCACCGGTGGAGTCCGAGAGCCTCTCCACAATCACCTCTTGGATTTGTGCAGGCGCACTCTGCGAGACCTCTGCCGGAGGTGGAAACGAACTGTCTGATGCACCTTGGGCACTCGAACTGTCTCCAAGAAACCCTTGGAGACGAGCTTCGAGCGACTGGAGTTCCGGCAGACACTCCAACTCCATCGACCTAACCTGGTGGGAAAACGCGTTACCCAGGGTAACGAAGGCATCCACGGATTGATCTAACACCAACGCCTGCTCACGCTCGATCAACCCACCCCTAGTTTTCAGCCGTGAAAAATAGACTTCCAGTGTACCTGCCAATCCCGCAAACCCGCTGAGCCCGACGATCCCGCCAGCACCCTTTATCGAGTGTGCACTTCGGATCAACTCGGCCACCGTGTCACTGACGGCGCCCCCCGAGTGCAAATCCCCCACCCCCTGCACCATTGTGGCTGCGTGTTCAGAGACTTCAACAAGGAAGAGATCTAACATCGAATCATTATCTTTAACCTCGACCTCTGGCAAAACTGAATCTGCCACCGACTTTTCCTCCTCCGGCAATGTCCGCATCGACTCAGCATTATTTATCGGCAT
>Ga0209403_10003807_pt1 | contig 16848 bp, 16 predicted proteins | sample ArcticOcean_MG_C_8_FD_187440 | JGI IMG/M metagenome (GOLD analysis project Ga0209403, IMG submission 187440) | Marine microbial communities from western Arctic Ocean - ArcticOcean_MG_CB11_86 (SPAdes) (version 2) | ecosystem: Environmental > Aquatic > Marine > Oceanic | place: Arctic Ocean... | reverse complement strand
CGGGTTGGCGCTGCTCTACTTGGCAATGTCCGGTAAGGAATCATCATCGGCGTTTCCTGTTTTAACTTTGAGATTCGGGAGGTTCTGCGTAAGCTGTGGGGCAAACTTCAGCAAGTGTCCTGCATGACCGAACACAACCCAAACGCAATCGGAATCTTCGGAGCCGGAGCATGGGGCACCGCCCTCGCGCTGCACCTGGCGCGACAGGGGCGCTCGGTTCACCTCTGGGCGCGGGAAGCGAAGGTGCGTGAGGCGATTCGCCATGACCACATAAACTCGGTGTTTCTGCCCGGAGTGCGGTTGCCCGCGAAAATCGAGGTGGTGGATGCCGCCGAACAGGTTCTGGAACGTGCCAAAACACTGCTCGTCGTGGTGCCCTCTCACGCGATGCCGTGGCTGATTCAGACGCTTGCCGAGGGAATCACCGTTGCTCACGATGTGGTGCTGGCCACCAAAGGATTTGGTTCCAACGAAACCTTGCTGCTTAGTGATTCATGCGCGGAGGGGTGGCCTGTGCTGAACGGCGTGCAGGTGTTGTCCGGACCCACTTTCGCAGCGGACGTAGCGGCAGGGCATCCGGTGGCGGCGGTGTTGGCGGGTACGGATTCAGCATGCTTGCGACGACTTCAGAGCCAACTTGCTTCCTCCCGTTTCCGGCTCTATCCGAGTACGGACTTGGTTGGAGTGCAGGTGGGCGGGGCAATGAAGAACGTGATCGCAATTGCCTCCGGAATCGCGGATGGCATGGACTTGGGCCTGAGTGGACGGGCTGCGCTGATCAGCCGGGGCTTGTCGGAAATGATGAGGCTGGGCGTGGCGCTCGGTGGTCGTCCGGAAACCCTCTCTGGTGTGGCAGGACTCGGCGATTTAGTGCTGACCGCCACCGGGAACCTCTCCCGCAACTACAGCCTCGGCGTAGCACTCGGAAGCGGCGAGTCCTTGGCGGAGTACCTTCAAGGCCGCCACACCGTGATTGAGGGCATGGAAAACGCGGGGGCCGTCCGCAAAATCGCCAAACGCTACGGGCTCGACCTACCGATTTGTACCGTGGTGGACTCTGTCATCCAAGGGAAGTTGAACTGCACGGAAGCCCTTGACCAACTGCTCTCCCGCCCCGACCCCGGTTCTGAATTTGCCGATTTGTTTCCGTCATGAACTGGAAAACCGCTCCCGCAACCGCAGATAGACGGAGGCCGCGATGCCAGAAGCCCCAAAGACGAGACACATGATCACAACTTGGTAACGCACTGCGAGCAGGGGTGACACTCCCGCAAGAATCTGTCCGGTCATCATGCCGGGCAACGAGACGACCCCAACGGCGAACAACCCGTTTGTTGGTGGAATCATCGCGGCATCGAAGGCGATGGCACGGGCCCGCTTGGCATCCTCTCCATGCGAGCGTTCGGCGTCATAGCGTTCGGCGGTCAGGCTGAGGGTGTTCATCGCATTCGCCAGCGACATGCCTGCCAGTGGGATTGCAAATCTCGGTTCAAACGGAAACCCTTGGTCAAACACGGCAAACAACACATAGAGTAGGGCAAGCAGCCCCCCGGACACCAAAGCGAAGAGCATGAGTCCATAGTGTCGGAGCGAGTGGTCTTTCACTGACCGCAGGGCAATGTAACCTGCCACCGCCAGCATCACGACCAGCACAAGCAGGGACACCCAAACGTTGCTGGTCTCGAAGATGTACACCAGCACAAACCCCACCGCCAACAACTGCACAATCATCCGCACCGAGGCGTGGAGCGTGGTCCAGTGCCGCGCGCCCGCGCGCCACTGGATGACGCCCACAATCAGGATGAGCAGAAACGCAAAGGCGACATCGGTGACGGAAAGGGCTTGGGCCATAACATTGATAACTGATAACTGTTCAGTGGTGATTCGTGGAGTTGCGGATGAAGGGTAGCCAGCGGATTTGCCGCGAGTCGAGCAGCAGATGGGTGTAGTGCCCAAGCACGCAGGCGAAGACGTACATCCAGAACTGCTGGAGAAATTCCCAGACGCGCTGCCAGGAGAATCCCTGCGCCCACGAGTCCTTTGCTCGGAAATATTCAAAGACAACGGCGAGGAAAAGCGCGATGACCCAGGGCGTGATTTTCCAATGGGTCCAGCCCCGGTGCTTGTGCATCACGGGGAGCAGCGAAACGAAGGCGAGAATGGCGAACAGTTCCATCTGTCGTGTGAAAAAGAGGAAGGCGAGCAGCACGAACATGCCCCGGAAGAACCAGCGTTGTGGCACCGAAGCCGTATCGAGGTCGGGAAACAACGCCATGAAGAGGGTGGCGAGGAAGAGCCCGATGAGCGTCTGCACCTCGCCTTGCCAGTGCAGAGGGTTGCCCGTGAAGTGCTGGAAGGCTTCCGGAGAGAGTGAAACGTACTTGGTGGTGACCGCGACCGATGCGGTGATGGCTCCGGCCAGCAGCCCCCCGTTGAGGTGGCCTCGAAAATTCATGGCGGCTTTGAGAACGTGCGGGTTCGCAGGGTTCTCTAGCACCTCAGCAACGAGTGTGCCGAAACCACAGTGCAGCTAGGCGGAAAGTGCTTGGGCGCGGGCAAGCATGTCGCGGGCGAGTTGCTGGGCTTTAGACGCGACTTCGGAACTGCCAAGCAACTTGGCGAGTTCGGCGGTTTTCTCATCAGGTGTTTGCAGCCGTTCGATGGAGGTGAAGGTCGCGTTGCGGTGCTGGGCTTTGCTGACAACGTAGTGGTGTTGGGAAAAGGCGGCAATCTGCGGGAGGTGGGTGATGCAGAGTGTCTGGTGGCGGGTGCCAAGCGAGCGCAGTTTCTGGCCGACGATTTCGGCAATGCGCCCGCTAATTCCGGAATCCACTTCGTCGAAGATGAGGATTTCCACGGTGTCCGGTGAGGTGAGGACCGTCTTGAGGGCAAGCATGATGCGGGAAAGTTCGCCACCGGAGGCGACCTTGGCGAGGCTGCGCAGGTCTTGTCCGGGATTGACGGAAAGCAGAAACTCCACGCGGTCGCTTCCGGAGGGCGACCATGCGGATTTGCCGTGGGATTCACGCGGGGTGAGCTGGGTGTCGAAACGGGCTTTTGCCATGCCGAGCTGCCGCAACTCCCGGACGACTGCTGCGTCAAGTTTGCGGGCAGCTTTTTTGCGACGTTCTGTGAGTTTTTCCGATTCCTGTTTCAGTTTTGCCTCACACGTCGCAATGCGTTCGGCCAGCACTTGACCGTCCTCCTCCAAGTGTTCCAGTGTCTCCAATTCCGAAATCACGGATTCCAGCAAGCCGCGTAACGCCTCCCCAGAATCGAACTTGTGTTTGCGCTGGAGCCGCTGGATGCGGTTGAGCCGTTCGTTGATCCACGCCAGCCGCTCCGGATTCTCCTCGATTCCGGAGGTGTAGCTCACCACCTCCTGATGCACGTCCTCAAGCTGGAAAAGCGCGGATTCGAGAGCTTCACGCATCGCGGTGCAAGCAGAGTCCACGCGCTCGGCTTCGCTGAGGACGCGACGGGCGGATTCCAGTTGCGTGAGGATCGCCCCCTCGTCATCGTGCAAAAGCTTCGGCACCTGCCCCACCAGCAGAGAAAGCCGTTCCGTGTTGGAAAGCCGGGAGGCTTCCTGTTGAAGTGTCTCATCTTCGCCTTCCTGAAGGTTGAGTTCCTCCAACTCTTCCCGGATGATCGTCAGTTCTTCGGTGCGGGCGTGTCGTGCGGCCATGCGCTGGTTGAGGTCGCGTTGCTCGGCGAGTGCCTGCTGGTGGGCCGCATGGGCTGTCCGGACAATGTTCCGTAGCAGCACAAGCTTGCCGTGTTGATCGAGAAATTCGATGTGAGTGCCGACTTGGAGCAGGGCTTGGTTTTCGTGCTGACCGTGAATGTTGACCAACTGCTGGCCTAGGTTTTTTAGAAACTCCACCGTGACTGCCGCCCCGTTGATACTGCGGCGCTGTCGCCCCTTGCGAGGGATCACGCAACGCAGGATGAGTTCGTCCTCCACAGGGATTCCGGCATCCTCAAGCTGGGTGCGGAGGCCTTCCGTTTCGGAAAGGTCAAACACGGCTTCGACGATCGTATTGTCCTCACCTGTGCGCACCAGTCCGGTGTCACCACGCCCCCCCAGCACGAGCAGCAGCGCATCAATCAGGATCGATTTCCCGGCTCCGGTTTCACCCGTGAGGATGGAGAACCCGGAGTCGAACTCCGCCTCAAGTTCCTTGATGGTGGCGAGGTTTTGCAGACGTAACTGGAGCAACACGGGACAAGGATTAGTGAACAGTTAGCAGTGAACAGTTAGCAGTATGCAATGACAATGCTCACTGAGGGTTGAAGACGGATTGGAAGTGTCTGCGAATGCGCGAGGTGGCGTGCAGGGCGGCAGAAGCAAGGGAGTTCACATCAAATCCGTGTCGGCGAAGCAGAGGTGTGATGATGTCGTCCGGAAGCTGGTCAAGGTCGAGCATGTTGGTCGATTCATCATAGAGCAGACGCAACCCGTTTTCAATGAGTCGCAAGAGGGTGTAGTCGCGCTTGAGTTCAGTAGACATTTCCGCAGGCAGGAGTTGCAGCCGTGCCAAGGTGTCGAGTGCCGTGAGGGTCTGCGGGGTCCGCAATTCCGGATGCTTGGGACCGTGCAGGAGTTGCAGGTATTGTGTGAGGAACTCGACATCAAGCAGTCCGCCGCGCCCTTCCTTGAGGTTGCGGCGGCGTTCGGTTTCCTTGGCGAGTTCGCGTTCCTTGCGTCCCCGGAGGTGCAAAATCTGCTCGGCAAGGTCTGCGGGCGGAACCCATTCGTAGGTGGCACGGAGGATACCTTGCGACACCGAGTCGAACCACGCTTCCGAACCTGCGCCCGCAACGATTCGCCCCTTGATCAGGGCCTGATGTTCCCACGGTTGCGAGGACTGGTGGTAGTGCAGGTAGCTTTCAAAGGAAGTGACCAGCACTCCGGCGTTTCCGGAGGGGCGCAACCGGGTGTCGAGCTTGTAGGCGTGACCGGTGCGGGTCACGGTGGTGAGGATCGAGATGAGCCGCTGGGTGACACGAATCCAGTACTCCTGCGCCTCGATTTCGTTGGGTCCGGAGCTGAGGCCCACGCCGGAGTGCAGGAAGATCAGGTCGAGGTCAGAGTGGTAGGTGAGTTCGTCGCCGCCGAGCTTGCCCATGCCAACGATGGCGAATCCGGGTTCGGCATTTTCCTCGGCCAGCAGCCTCCCGTAGCGTGGAGCAAGGTACTGCTGGGCAAGTCCGAGGGCGGCTTGTAAAATCACCTCGGCGAGCAGCGTGAGGCCGCTGCGGGCCTGTTCGTAACCGATCAGTCCTTCCAGTTCGGCGCTGCCAATCAGGAAGGTGAGCTCGTGCTTGAACTTGCGGAGTTGGTCGATTTCCGATTCTTCATCCTCACAGCCGTTCAGTGACTCCTGAAGCCGCTGCTCCCAGTTTTTCCGAGAGATGTCCAGCACCGGAGATTCCAACAGTGCGAGCAGTTCGAGGTGATTGATGAGGTGCAGCCAGAGCAACTCGCTGGTTTCGGCAATGCGGGCCAACCGCGAAAGCGAGGAGGGGTGTTCGGTGAGCATCCGGTAGTGCTGAAAACGCGGGCCAATGCGCTCAAAAAGCTGCTGGAACCGCAAGCTCAGCGGACGTTCCGGACGTTCCCGGAGCCGAGGGGCAAGCTGCCGCGCCACTGTCTCCAGCAGGGTTTGCTCTTCGGGGGTGAATTGCTGGATGCGCGTGCTGTTGCGCAAGGAAGCTTCCAGTTCAATGTGTTCGTCGCTGAAGAGACCCCCGAAGATCGTCCGGACCTTTGCCATTGTGTCCAACACCTCAGCGAGCAGCCGCTGCCGTGCTTGTTCTGGGTCAAGGTCCAGCAAACCAAACGACCGAGCTAATCGTTGTTGGGCGGGGATTTCAGCAGGAATGGTGTGGGTTTGGTGTTCTTCCCGAAGCTGGAGCCGATGCTCCAAACGACGCAGCAAAACATAAGCGTGTTGGAGCGTGTCAAGGTCGGTTTCCGGAACAAGTTGTTGCGTCTGCAACTGGGCAAGCGCACTGAGGGTTCCGGGCGTTTGCAAAGTAGGACGATGACCGCCGTAGAGCAGTTGAAACGCCTGCACAAAGAACTCGATCTCACGGATGCCGCCGACTCCGAGTTTGACGTTGAGGTGGCTCTCCCGGAGGTGTTCCTCCTCGATGCGCCCCTTGACGCGCTGCATCTCCTTGAGCAAACGTTCGTCAAGCAGGCGGCTGTAAACGAAGGGCTGGATCATGCGCCGGAACTGCTCGGCCACTTCCGGACTGCCCGCAAGTGCTTGCGCCTTGATTAACGCCTGCCGTTCCCAAAGCTCGCCTCGTGCCGAGTAGTACACCTCCATTTCATCCAACGAAACGACAAGCGGACTGTGGTCACCTCCGGGACGCAACCGCATGTCAACGCGAAAGAGGAAACCTTCGGTAGTGGTGTCACAGAGGGCATCAATGAACTGCCGGGCGATTTTCGGTCGTAGCGTATAATCGTGTTCATCGTCTCCGGAAAGTGGTTCATAATCGTGGACGAAGATGAGGTCCACATCAGAGGAGTAGTTGAGTTCGTGTCCGCCGAGCTTGCCCATGCCCAGCACAAGGAACGGCCACTGCCCCTGCCACTGTGTCCCAAGCGCAATCCGGGTGACTTCCCGCAGAGCCAAGCGGATGAGGACGACCGCCAGTGATGACAACTCCTCCAGCGTTTCCTCAAACGGCCCCGTCTCTGCCAGATCCCGGACGGTGATACGCAGAAATTCCTCGTACTTGTAGCGACGCAGCAGGTTCTTGAGGTCGGGTAGCGAGGGTGAAATATCCGGGGGCATCCGAGATTCCAACTCCTCGGCCATGACCTCCAGCGTTTTTTTCTGCGTCACAAAAGCAGAATTCCGCAGGTCATCCGCCTCTTCCGGTGTACGGATCAGTCGTCGTGCGAGAAATTCGCTGCGCCCGAAAATGGTGAGCAGCGCGGCGGTGTGGGGCTGGGAAAAATCGAAGAATTGTCCGTGTTTTTCGTGGTAGGCGGCGAGAAAATCGTGAAGCTGCCGAAGGCCGGAATCCGGACTGCCACTGGTCAGCAGGGTTGCGAGTGCCGACTCGGCATGTTCCGGAAAACCCGGAACTGCGGCGAGAGCTTCAAGCAATCCGGCGAGGGTGTCAGGACCGGATTCAGGAAAGGGAAACGGGGCGGTTGCCAGCCGCTCCCGCCAATGTTTTTCAGGCGCAAGTGGGAGTAGCTGGCGAATCCAAGTGCTGAGGTTCATGGCAATCCGGGAGCGAGTTCACCCTCCCGGATATACCGGAATCAGTACCCGAAGTACAGCGTGAACTCGTGTGGGTGCGGGCGGGAGTTCACCTGCGTGATCTCTTCCGTGACCTTATAGTCCACCCAGTAATCAATGACATCCTTGGTGAAGACATCACCCTTGAGCAGAAATTCGTTGTCAGCTTGCAACGCCTCTAGCGCTTCGGTGAGGTTGCGCGGCATCTGGCCCACCTTGTTCAACTCCTCCGGCGAGAGGTCGTAGATGTTCACGTCCATCGGGTCGCCGGGATGAATCTTGTTCTGGATGCCGTCGAGTCCGGCCATCAGCATCGCGGAGAACGCGAGGTAGGCGTTGGCGGTGGCGTCCGGACAGCGGAATTCGAGGCGGCGGGCCTTGGGCGAATCTGCGACCGGAATCCGCACACAGGCGGAACGGTTGCGGGCGGAGTAGGCGAGGTTGATCGGCGCCTCAAAGCCCGGAACGAGCCGCTTGTAGGAGTTGGTGGTCGGATTGATGAGTGCGCCCAGCGCCGGAGCGTGTTTGAGGATGCCGCCGATGTAGTACATCGCGGTCTCACTCAGCCCGCCGTACTGGTCTCCGGAGAAGAGGGGTTTGCCGTTCTGCCAAAGCGACTGGTGGGTGTGCATTCCAGAACCATTGTCGTTGAACATCGGCTTGGGCATGAAGGTCGCCGTCTTGCCGTTGGCGCGGGCGATGTTGCGGATGATGTACTTGTACCACTGGAGGTTGTCCGCCGTCTCGACCAGCGTGCTGAACTTGAAGTTGATTTCATGCTGGGCCGGGGCCACCTCATGGTGGTGGCGCTCCACTTCAATGCCCATCTGTTCCATCATCATCACCATCTCAACGCGCAGGTCGCTCTGGGTGTCGAAGGGTGCGGTCGGGAAATAACCCAGCTTCGGCATCGTCTTGTAGCCGAGGTTCGGATGCTCATCCGCTCCGGTGTTCCACGGGCACTCTTCCGAGTCAATCGAGAAAAATCCTCCGTCAGAACCGTAGGAGTACTGCACGTCGTCAAAAATAAAAAACTCCGCTTCCGGACCAAAGAAGGCGGTGTCGCCAATCCCAGTGGAGGCGAGGTACTTTTCGGCTTTCTTGGCAACGCTGCGCGGGTCGCGGTTGTAGCCTTCGCCCGTGACGGGGTCTACGATGTCACAGATCAGCGAGAGCGTCGGCTGAGCGAAGAAGGGGTCGAGCTTGGCGGTGGAGAGATCCGGAACCACCTTCATGTCACTAGCGTCGATCGTCTGCCAGCAGCGGATGCTAGAGCCGTCGAACATGCGACCGTTTTCCAGCAGGTCCTCGCCGAAGTCGGACATGGAGAACATGATGTGCTGCCAAGTGCCGAGGAAGTCGATGAACTTGAGGTCCACCGTGACCACCTCGTTGTCCTTGGCGAGTTTGATGACGTCGTTGACCGTGGCCATAGCAAGTTTTACAAATCGAGTTGAAGAAGGCCGGACCCGCGAGTCCGGTAGTTTGGCGTGTGCCCGGAGGCAGGCCCAACACTAAATCTCTTTCGGAACTGATTCCCCGCAACTTGCTGCGTCAAGCAATGCATGGGAGGTCACTCTCGACGGGAGAAGCATTCAGGAGTTAGTATCCAGGAGTCAGGATCACTCATGCTGACTCCTGACTCCTCTTTCTATCGCAATTTCTTTACCAATTTCAACTATCTGAAATTGTTCAATAAAATAAAAAATTCCTTCAGGAAGATCGCCCATATTTTAGCCAGCTGCTCAGAATTTAAGCACGTTGGCGAAACTCCGGGAGCAGAATCCGCTGGTCGGCTCAGGGAGGCCAAGCGGGAGTGGTATGTTGCTTGCTTAGATTCCGGCCAGTTACAAAACCTCCACTTGTGGAAGGAGATATGACAGGAATTGTTAGTTTGGTGCAGGCCGCCGGAGTTGTGGAGCGGCAAATGGAGACGGTGGCCAACAACCTCGCCAACGTCAGCACCGTGGGTTACAAGGGCGACCAGCCCGCCTTCAGGGAAGTGCTTTCCGCCGCTCAGCGCGTGGCGCCGGAATCCGACGAGGAATCGTTCCTCTCCCATGAGTACCTCGACCAGTATGTCGGCATGGACAAATCTGCCGTGGTCGTGGACGAGATTGGGAAAGATTTCACGATTGGACGCTTCCGCAACACCGGAAGCAAACTGGACTTGGCGCTTGAGAACGAAGGTTTTTTCACCATTGCCACTCCCCAAGGCGACCGCTTCACCCGCGCCGGGAACTTCCAGCTTGAGGGTAATGGACGCCTCGTCACGCACGATGGCTTTCCGGTGATGGGCGAAAAAGGGCCGATCCTTGTCACAGGCAACGATTTCACCGTGGGTGTGGACGGACAAGTGAAGGTGGATGGCGAGATCATCGACCGGCTGCGGCTCGTGCGCTTCCGGCATCCCGAAAACCTCCAGAAACTAGGACAGACCTTCTTTGCGCCAATCCGCAGTGACGATGTGCCGATTCCCACCGACGAGGTCGGAGTGCTGCAAGGCAGTTTGGAGGATTCAAACGTCAACAGCGTCTTGGAAATGACCCGCATGATCAGCGCCCAACGGGCGTATGAAGGGGTGCAGCGGGCTTTGAGCAACATTGACAAATTGAACGAACGGGCCATTGGACTGGCGCGTGTGAGTTGATTTTGGAATTCTGTAACCGATTTTATCGCAGGAGTTGAACGCTTATGATGCGGTCTCTTTACACAGCGGCCAGCGGCATGCAGGCCCAGCAGCGCAACATTGACACCGTTGCCAACAACCTCGCCAACGTCAACACGACGGGCTTCAAGAAGAGCAAGGTCCATTTTCAAGATTTGCTCTATCAAAATGAGAAATCAGCGGGGGTGCCCTCTTCGCTCTCGACTCAGGTTCCGGTGGGGTTGCACGTCGGCCACGGTGTGAAATACGTCTCCACCGAGAAAATGCACAGCCAAGGGGGGATGGAGAACACGGAGCGCGAGTTGGACATTGGCATTGACGGTCCCGGTTACTTCCAGATCCTTCAGACCAGCGGGATTGTTGCCTACTCCCGCGACGGTCACTTCAACCTGGACGGACAGGGACGGCTCGTGACCAGCGACGGCTTCCTCGTTGACCCGGAAATCAACATCCCAGTTGAGACACGCAAGGTGGAGATGGGCTTCGACGGCACGATTTCGGTTTATATGCGGGATGAAACCCTTCCGGAAGTCATCGGCAGCCTCACACTCGCCCGCTTTCGCAACCCTTCGGGCATGACTCCGATCAGCAAAAATCTCTACATCCCGACCGCCGCTTCCGGTAATCCGCTCATCGATGCCCCCGGTTCCAACGGCATGGGCGCCCTCAATCAGGGCTTCTTGGAGCTTTCCAATGTCTCGCTCGTCGAGGAGATGGTGGACATGATCACCGCGCAGCGGGCCTACGAGGTCAACTCCAAGGCGATCCAAGCCTCCGATGAGATGCTCCAGACCGCGAACAACCTGACCCGCTGATTGCTCACCGCCATGATGCGACTGCTCCTTTTCCTGACGCTCGCAGCGTTCTTGCTCGATGGTAGCGCACTCGCTGCGTCCCGCAAGCAGGTTCCGGAGAGCAAGCGCATCCGAGTGCTGCTGAACAGCACCGCGACCGTGGAGGGAGAGAAGTATCGGCTGGGGGAGATCGCACGGCTTGAGGGAGAAGATTTCAATGCGGTGGAGCGGCTTTCGCAAATCGTGATTGGACGCTCACCCTTGCCCGGACGTCGGCTTACCGTAACTCAATCGCTGATTCGTTCTCGATTGCGGTCGGGGCGCTTCGATGTCAACCGCCTCGAATTTCCAAGCTTGGAATCCACAACCATCCAGCGTCTGGCAACCCGCATTCCGGGAGAGGACATTGATCAGGTGGTGTTGGAACACATCCGGAAAACCAACAGAAACTCTGACATCAAGCCTCGTTTGTTGGCCTCCAGCCGCGATCTGTTCCTGCCGCGAGGCGACATCAGTTACGAAATCCAGGAGCGCGGAACGCATCGCAAGGAGGGCGGCTACTGGACTTACGAAGTCCTCTTCAGCGTGGACAGCAAGCTTGTGCAGAAGGTTCCGGTGCGCACCTACCTGAAGGTGTACAAGGAGGTTTACGTCGCCAAGCACGAGATTCGTTCGGAAGCTGTGGTGCAGGAGTCCGACCTGCTGGCGGTGCGCCGCACGGTGGACCGGATGCCGCAGAATTACGTCACCGACAAGCAGCAACTTGTGGGCAAGATCGCCACGCGGCACATCAATCCCAAGGAAGTGCTGAAGGGCAGCAGTTTCAGCACACCACCGCTGGTGAAAGTGGGGGATCGCCTGCTCATCGTTTACGAAACCCCGAATTTGCTGCTGTCCGTCCAAGGAATTTCCATGGCGAAGGGACACTTAGGCGAGCGCATTCCCGTGCGCAATACTGAGAGCAAGATGGTGGTGTACGCGCAGGTGAAGAGCCGTAACTTGGTGCAGGTCAACTGATGATCGGAAAATCCACCACCAACCCCCAACTCCGGCACGGGTGGTGCGGGATTTTGTTGCTGGCCGCTGTGATGGCCTTGTCCGGATGCCGCACTCTGGCCACTGCAGGCCAAATGGCCCCGGACACTCCACAGACTGGCCGTCTTGCGGTTGCAAAACCAACGTCCCCAGTAAAAAGTGACCTCCGCACTAAGCGCCGCGGCCTGATCACGGCGAAGCGCAACCCGTATGAAGGCTCGCTTTGGCGCTACGAATCCTCGTTTGGTAACCTCTTCCGGGATCACCGCGCCCGTTTCCAGGGCGATATTTTGAGCATCAGTGAATTGCAAGTGATTGTCTCGGTACCCCCGCCCAAAGAACAGGAGGAAGGTGGCGAGCAGACACCGACCTCGGACACGGCAAGGGCGAATATTCTACTGGAAGCCTTCACCATGCGGGACCAGATTGAGGAGGAACAAAACAAGATTCTCCGCGATCTCGAAATCATTTCCGCACGGGTGATGCGTGTGCTTCCGGATGGAAACATGGTGGTCCGTGGCCGCAAGGTGGTCTATCGTCAGCGCAACAAGGTCAAATACATCACCACAGTGACCGGCATTTTGCGCCCTGCGGATGTCTCGGACACCAACATCGTCTCTGCGGGGAAGCTCGCGTTTCCTGACGTGAAGATCAAACGCCAGCAGAGCCGTAGCCTGCTCCGTGAGAAGCTAGAGCGCCTCGCCCCGCTGACTGGACAACAGCAGGCCGGGCTTGCTGGGCGGCTGAGTGAATTTGCCGGCCAAGGGCAATAGCCCCACTCCCCTGCTTTCCCGCCTCTTGCTAGAGGCACCATTCAAGCAAAAGTATTATGCCTGCTTGAGCGATTTACGCTGGCCCCTTCTCACCCAAAACGTCGGCAGAGGTAGGATGCCGCGAGGATCAGGGCCATGCCGCTCCAGACGAAGGGAGAGATTGCCACGCCGTGAACCAGCCCAACCAGCAACACAGCCAGCAGAGGCGTGAGGTAGCTGAGGGCGCCGACGAGGGCAAGGTTCGGTGCCTTGAGCGCTTGGTGCCAGAAAGTGAAGGAGAGCCCCAGTGGCACAATGCCCAAGTAGAGTGCGGCGGCGAGTGAACTCGGTTCCGGCATCTGGAAATCCCCGGACAGGCCGTAGGCCAGCACGGCCAACACGGCAGCTTGTGCGGTAAACAGCGGCATCGGGTCTTCCGGAAGCTCCAGCCGCGAGAGCCTGACCGAGAAACTACCCCAGAGCAGCCCGCACCCCAAGGCCATCCCATAGCCCAGACTGTACTCCGAGGTGAGTTGCAGTTCTTGACCTCCGCCGATGACCACACCCGCACCCAATATGCCGAGCAAGGCACCTCCTAAAACTCCGAGTTTCAGCCGACGGTGTCTTAAAAAAGAGCCAAAAACGACGATCCAGAAAGACCAAGTGGTGGTGAGGATCGCACCCTCGGCAAGCGGAGCGTGGTCGAGCGCAAAGTAGTAGAGTGCGTGGTAGCCGAGCAGCCCGTAGATACCAAGCAGGCTGACCCGCCAACCCGGCCAGTACAGGCGCAGGTTTCGGTGTAGCAGCATGTGCTGGAACAGCAGGTAGCAGGCGGCAGGAACGAAGCTGAATGTCAGCAGTTCTGGAACCCGCAATCCTTGCAGTCCCGAGCCAGTGGCGGCGGGTAGGCTGCCCCAGCAAAAAAACGCCCCCAGTGCGAACAGGTAGGGTTTCACGTCGGCGCGCTCAGATGAAGAAATCCGGCTGGAGTTCCGCGTTCTTCAAGCCCGGAGTGACCGCGTATCCGGAGAAATCGGAAACACCTTCCTCACGCAACACCTCTTCGTCCACATAAAAATTTCCGGTGCAGTCGCGGCTGGAGCGGGTGAGGATTGCATGGGCGGCATCTGCCATGATGTCCGGTTTGCGACTGCGGTTCGCCAGTTCAGCCCCGACAACGTTGCGGATCGCAGCAGTGTCAATGGTCGTTTTCGGCCAGAGGGCATTGAAAGCAACTCCCTGTTTTTTGAACTCCCCAGCCATGCCAAGGACACAGAGGCTCATGCCGAACTTGGCCATCGTGTACGCCGTGTGCGGGGCAAACCAGCGGGTTTCCATATTGAGTGGTGGAGCGAGGTTGAGGACGTGCGGATTCTCCGCTTTCAGCAAGTGGGGCAAGCAGGTTTGGGAACAGAGGAAGGTGCCCCGCGTGTTGATCTGCTGCATGAGGTCGTAGCGCTTCATCGGTGTCTGCAAGGTACCGGTCAAGCTGATCGCGCTGGCGTTATTGACGAGAATGTCAATGCCCCCGAACTTCTCCGCCGTTTGCGCCACGGCCTGCTGCACCATTGCTTCGTTCCGGATGTCCACCACACAGGCGAGCGCCTGCCCTCCGGCCTGCTCAATCGCTTCCGCAGCCGTGTAGATCGTGCCGGGCAGCTTCGGGTGTGGCTCAGTGGTTTTTGCAGCGATGGTGACATTCGCGCCGTCTTGTGCCGCCCGTAGTGCAATGGCCAGCCCGATGCCCCGGCTGGCTCCAGTGATGAAAAGGGTCTTGCCCGTCAAGGTTCCCATGTCGTGATCTCCGTGTGGTCAGTGAGTAGAAGGACTCCGGGTTCGGAGCCGTGTCATGCGTGTGTAATCAGCGTAGGACAGGGGGGAGAATCGTCAAACGCTTTCCCGTGCGGTGGAGTGCAATTCGCAGGGGCGTAGCTGGTTGTTCTCCAACTGAAAGCGCACGTCCGCCAGCGTTTCAAAGGGCTGGGCATCATGACTGGTGATCACGATGGACATGCCCTCCGATTTCATGCGGCCCAGCAGGTCGCAGGTTTGCTTGCGCGAAGCGTCGTCCATGTTGGCAATCGGTTCGTCGAGCAGCAAGATTTTGGGAGACAGCACCCATGCGCGCGTGAAGGCCACGCGCTGTCGGATGCCTCCGGAGAGGGTGTGTGCCGGACGCTTGGCTTGTTCGGTGAGGTTCGCCCACACCAGCCCACGTGCCAGCGCCTGCTGTTGCTGCTCGCGGTTCAGGCCAGTAAAACGCAGGCCGTAGGCGACATTGGAGGCGACCGTCCCGTTGAAGAGGTAAGGGGTTTGGTGGAGGTAGATCACCTCCCGTCGGTAGCGGCGAACAGCGGTTTTCCAAGGCTGGGTCGTGTCTGCATATTCGACTTCGGCGCGGGTTGGTGTTTCCAAACCTGCGAGAATTTTCAGCAGTGTGGTTTTCCCGGAACCGTTTTCGCCTGCCAACAAAATGCACTGTCCGGAATACAACGAGAGCTTCACCTGCTCAAGAACTTGCTGCGCTCCATACCACTTGTCGAGGTTCCGGAAGGTGATCAAGGGGGCACTCATGCGAGCAGCTTTCCCTTCCCCTGAAAGTAACCCAGCAGGAAATTGAGCAGGAACGCGAGCAGCAGCAAAACCAGCCCGAGGGCGACCCCTTGGACAAATTCACCCTTGCTGGTTTCCAGCGCAATGGCGGTGGTGATGTTGCGGGTGAAGCCCATAATGTTACCGCCGACCATCATGGACGCACCAACTTCGGAGATGATGCGCCCGAAACCCGTGAGCACGGCAGTGATGAGGGCAAAGCGCACCTCATACAACACCGTCAACATGGCGTACCAAGGTGGGGCACCGAGCGTCCGGGCGGTTTCCCACGCTCGCTGATCCGCCGCCTGCATGGCTGCATGTCCCAGAGCAACCAGAATGGGGAAGCACAGGATCATCTGCGCGACCACCATCGCGGTTTGCGTGAACAGCAGCTTCAAATCACCGAACGGTCCCTGTCGGGAAAGCAGCAAGTAGAGCAGCAGGCCGACCACAACGGTGGGCACCGACAGCAGAGAATTGAACACGGAGAGCAGCAGCCGATTGCCCGGAAAGTCCAGATAGGCCAGCACAAACGCCAGTACCAAGGCAACAGGGGTGGTGAAGATGATGGCCTTGAGGGACACAGAAAAGGAAACTCCTACAATAGTCCACAGTTCCGGATTGCCAGTCAGCAGCAACTGAAGGGCTTGCTGGGTGGTGCCGAGCAGTCCGTCCACTTCAGTCCGTGGTCTCGATGGGAACGAACAGGGGTCTCCCTTCCAGTTTAAATTCCCGGATGAGGTGCTTGCCCTCGTCCGAAGTGATCCAGTCAATCAGGGCCAGCGCTCCTTGGTGGTTCACATGCGGATGCCGTTTGGGATTGACGGCAATAATCCCGTAAGGATTGTGCAAGCGGGGATCGCCTTCCACCAGCAATTCCAATGGCAAGCGCTTCCGGAACACCAGCCATGTGCCACGATCCGTGAGGGTGTAGGCGTCCAATTCCCCTGCGATTTGCAGGGTGCGACCCATGCCTTGACCCGCTTCGCGGTACCATGCAGGATCGGATTTCTGCGAGAGTTTTTCCCACAGCAACCGTTCTTTTTTGTGGGTTCCGGAATCATCACCGCGAGAAATGAAGAGACTTTGGGTTGCTGCGATGCGTTGCAACGCCTGCACGGAGTCACGGAGCCTCCGCAGTCCTGCCGGATCGTGCTTGGGGCCAACGAACACGAAATCGTTGGACATCACTTGGCGACGGTTAATCCCATAGCCTGCCTCGACAAACTGGAGTTCGGCCTTGGGCGCATGCACCAGCACGACATCCACGTTGCCGTCCCGTCCAAGGCGCAGGGCTTGTCCGGTGCCCACCGCAATGACATGAACCTTGTAGCCGGTCTTAGCCTCAAAATACGGGAGCAGTTCCCGCATCAATCCCGAATTGTCGGTGCTGGTGGTCGTCGCCAAACGCAGTGGAGCCGCCTGCACGAACGAGGTGAACAGCCACATTAAGAGGCCCGTTCCCCAGCAGATTTTTTTCATGGAAAGGGTGAAGATGAAGGCAAGTGATAACGTCGGATGAACCAGCAGAACAGGCCATCAATCTGGCATTTGCCGACGCAGACGTCAAGCAGAGGATGAGGGAGAACGGAGTTTCCAATTCTGCCGGATTGGGCACAGGAGCGTGGATAGGCCAGAAGGCTGTGCTCACCGAATTCGGTTCCCGGCAGGTGTCTTCTTTAGATTTTTTCCTCGTAAATTTACGATACCCCAGTAAATTTGCAAGATGGATT
>Ga0209403_10003806_pt1 | contig 16849 bp, 16 predicted proteins | sample ArcticOcean_MG_C_8_FD_187440 | JGI IMG/M metagenome (GOLD analysis project Ga0209403, IMG submission 187440) | Marine microbial communities from western Arctic Ocean - ArcticOcean_MG_CB11_86 (SPAdes) (version 2) | ecosystem: Environmental > Aquatic > Marine > Oceanic | place: Arctic Ocean... | reverse complement strand
ACTCAGTGCCTTTCAAACCAGCAAGCAAGAGAGGCAGCGATGAGAGACGACACGCAGCTCACCCAGGAAGAACGCTACCAGATCGAGTCGCTTTTGAAAATGGAGCACTGACGAAGCAAGCCGACCGCAGAGAAAATGCGTTGATGGAGCGAGTGGTTGCCGAAGTCCTCCACCGTTTGGAACCCCGCAAAGACACACCACCGCAATCGGCACCACTGCCGACGACGAACTAATGGGGAGCAGCGACTGGTTGCGCCGCTCCGCCTAGAAGCCAGCCACCGCTTGGCCTGCGGCCTGATCAGGGGTTCAAGGCGGTTATTGGCCCCGCTCCCAGAGTTTGCAGTAGCGGACGATGACGTTGAGGGCATCGAAGAGAGCGCAGAACAGCCCCGGAATCCCGTCTCGAAACCCACCCTTGAGCAAGTAGCGGCGCCAAAAACGCGTCCAAGGTCGTAACACCAGAAACCGCAGATGGTTGCCCCATTCCGGACGAACCCCCGCCTCCAGCAGATAACCCGCCTCCACACCCGTGTAGAAATCGAACTTGCGCAGAAACTGGCTGATCGTCAAGTAGGGGTGGTGCAGCATGTCATTGTGCAGCTTGCCGATGGAGCCGTTGATTTCCAGCTTTTCGTGGACATGTCGGTTCGGGAACTGGGCCTTGCCCTTTCGGAAAAAGCGTAACTGCGAGTCCGGATACTGGCTTCCGTAGCGGAGCCAGTGCCCAAAGTAGTGGTTGCGGCGATTGAGTCGGAAGGCGACGTGAGGCGTGTTGGAGCCCTTGATTTCGCAGATTTCCTGCACCAACTCCTCTGGAAGTCGCTCGTCTGGATCGAGGTAGAACACCCAGTCGCTGCTCGTTTGCTCAATCCCGAAGGATTTGTTAACGTTGAGGTTGCGGTTGTTCGGACGCGAGAAGCTGCGGCAGCCGTGGTTTTTCGCGACGGCAAGGGAGTCATCCTCGCTGTCGCAGTCCACATACACCACTTCATCTGCCCACGAAAGCTGGGGCAGGAGTTCTTGGAGGTGATCGGCCTCATTGTGGCCGATGATGGTGATGCTGAGGGTTGCCATGCGCATTGTGTTGGTGCCAAAATTATTGCTGGATGACGCTTGAGTTACAAGCCGAGGGCCGCCTTGTCGTGACATCCGTCACGAACACCGAGATTTGCGTCTTCGTGAACCTCACCAAATTCCCCGACAACCCAAGCTTTTCAGGGGCTTCACCCTCTGTATCGATGGGGGGATTGTTGCATTTCCAAGGAATCAGGGCATAATGCCAAATGTTTCTTCCAAAACTCAATGGAAACTCAGTGGCCAACACCACCTCACTGCTTGACGCGATTCTGAAGAAACTTCCGGGCGACCCACTATTGCGCGAGTTTGCCGAACAGTTCTTGCAAGGCGCCTCGGCCCGCATGTTGGAGGTGCTGGGGACTGCAGCCTTGCAGAGCTTGGTGCAAGGGCGGTTTGCATTTTTTCAGGAGGCGGTGGCGCAAGGAGGTGCCCTGCGTGTTCAACCTAAGGTGGACGATCCGGATGACCCGGACAGCACGGGTAGCGGGCGGCTACTCATTGACGTGGTCAGTCGAGACACGCCTTTTCAGGTGGTCACGCTGGAGTGTCTGCTCCGCAAGTTGGACCTGCATATTCTGCGTCGACTGCATCCGATGATGATGGTGGAGTACAATGCAGAGGGTAAACCGACGAAGGTGTCCGCCCCACAGTTGGGATCAGGTTTGTACAGCGTCATCCACTTGGAGATTGAAGGATCTGAGAATCCGGAGTTTTTGAGCATGTTGGAGGCCCAACTCGCCCAGCACCTGCGGGCCGTGCAGCAGTCCGCCGAGGACCAACCAGAAATCCGCAAGCGACTGCAAACGTTGGCCGAGACGATTTCGCAGGTGGAGTTGCTCTCCAAAGAGGAACGGCAGGAGTGGGCAGAGTTGATTCCGTGGCTGTTGGGGAACTTTGCCTGCTTCGGGGCAGGGCTCCTGATTCCAAATCCGGAAGGAGGAGCGGGTTTGCAGTTGGAGGACGAATCCGGTCTGGGAATTCTTCGGGCGAGTGACTTGGTTGATGAGTTCGGGCAGCGGCTGAAAGAAACCCTGCTAGCTCACAGTTGGCGTTTTCAAAACTTCCCGGAACCCTTTCGGCTCGACCGCCTGCCCGCCATCAGTCCCGTCCTCCGCTTTGAACCCCTCATGCGGCTGAGCATCAAGTTGCCGCATCCAGAGCATGGTCAGGTCGAGCATGTCTTTCTGGCCCTCCTACGCCGCAGTTCGCTCAACGCACGCAACCTCGACACCCCGATTGTCCGCCGCAAGCTCCGCCGCCTTTTTGAGACCCTGAAATTGCTTCCGGACACCTACAGCTACAATGAGGCGGTGCGCATTTTTGCGGCTACTCCCAAGTTTGAGCTATTCCGCGCAAGTGAGTCGGAGTTGGGGCAGGTGGTGGAGAATCTCGTTTCGCTCAATAATCCTCGGCGCATTCACTGTTTCCAGATCCGTTCCGAGGGGCAGGAGCACCTGCGGTTGCTGGTGCTGACGCCCTCAGAATTGTTGGACGAACGTGCGTCCCAGAAGGTCGCGGAACACCTGCAAACTCTGGTGCCGCACCGGAGCAGCGAGTGGTTCTATGCCTCTGGAGAGGAAGTTTCACGGGTGCATGTGGATTTCGTGCTTTCCGACCCGAACTGGCAACCGCCCCTCCAGCAGTTGGAGACAGAGATTGGTCGCCGTCTGTTGCCGTGGGAGGAGCAGGTGCGCGGTCTGCTACGCCATCGGCATCCGGGAGCGGACGCGAAGGCGCTGTTTGAACGCTATGTTCCAATGATGCCCCCACATTATCGGGTGCGCAACACGGTTGAAGCTGCCGTCCGGGACATGGAGAATCTGGAGCAGTTAGCACATGAAGGGGGCATCGCTTTTGATCTCGTGGTGTTTTCCGACCCCACAGCGAGTGTGGTGCAGGCGTCGCTGCTCTATGTTTACAGCCGTAGTAAGCTGGATCTCATCAAGGTCATGCCGGTGTTGCTCAATCTTGGCATCCACGTCATTGACCAACTGACGGCGCGGATTGGCAACGGCGAGACCACGCTGGGCTACATCCAGTCCTTCCGGATCACCCGGAAGAGCGGGGAAACACTCAATGAAGCGCAAACAAAACCACTGCTGGTGCCGCTCTTGCGGGCGATTTTTCAAGGACAGACTGAAAACGATCCACTCAACGCGCTTGCACTCAAGTCCGGGCTGGACTGGAAGGCGATCAATGTCCTCCAGCTTTACCGTAACCTCTACCTCCAGCTTGGCCCTTCCTTCAGTCGTGAAACCGTGAACTGCGTCCTCCTAGATCACGCCGACTGTGCCCGCTTGCTCTATGAGCAATTCGTCACCAGCTTCGATCCGGACGAGGCTTACGGGAGTGTTGAACATCGCCACACCGTGCTGCTACCGCGTTTAGAGCAAGGGTTTCACGAAGCCCTGCAAGAGGTGGATGGCATCACAGACGACTTGGTGCTGCGGCGGCTTCACAGCTTGGTTCAGCAGTCCTTGCGCACGAATTTCTACATTCCCCGCCCTGCGGACGAAACGGTGATCTCCGTCAAGCTCAACTCCCGCAAATCTGAGCAAATGCCCGTGCCGGCACCTTTCCGGGAGATTTACGTCCACGATGTCGGGATGGAGGGCACTCACTTGCGCTTCGGCCCCGTCGCACGCGGAGGCTTGCGCTGGTCGGATCGTCCGGATGATTTCCGTACCGAAGTGCTAGGACTTGTGAAAACGCAGCAGACCAAGAATGTGGTGATTGTGCCGGTGGGATCGAAGGGTGGTTTCTATGTCAAGAACCCTGGAAGCACTCGTGAGTCAGCAGCGACGGAGGCACAACGCCAGTACAAGAAATTCATCGGCGCCCTGCTTGATGTGACCGACACGCTGGATGAACAAGGACAGGTGCGTTGCCCGAACAGGGTGCTGGCCTACGACGAAGCGGATCCCTACCTCGTGGTCGCTGCCGACAAGGGCACCGCGACCTTCTCGGACACCGCGAACGAGATTTCAGAAAAGCGGGGTTATTGGCTGGGTGATGCGTTCGCGTCCGGAGGTTCCAACGGCTACGACCACAAGGTCGTAGGTATCACGGCACGGGGAGCATGGGAGTGCGTCAAGCTCCACTTCCGGGAGTTGGGCCGCGACATTCAGTCGGAGCCGTTCACGGTGGTGGGCATTGGTGACATGAGCGGTGACGTCTTTGGCAACGGCATGTTGCTGAGTCGCATGATCCGGCTGCAAGCGGCGTTCAACCACCAGCACATCTTCCTCGATCCCAATCCTGAACCGGAATCAACTTGGCATGAGCGTGAGCGGATTTTCCGACTCCCGCGTTCGACATGGAAGGACTACACACCTGAGTTGATCAGTGCCGGAGGGGGCGTGTTTGACCGCAAGGCCAAGGCCATCCCGCTCAGTCCGCAAGCGCAGACGCTGCTTGGTGTGGATGCAGATTCCCTGACGGGTGACGAGATCATCCGGGCGATTTTGCGGATGGAGGTGGATCTGCTCTGGTTTGGAGGAATCGGCACCTACGTCAAATCTCCCCTGCAAAGCAGTCTGCACGTTGGAGATCAGGCCAATGACAACGTGCGCATTGACTCCACCGAGTTGCAGGCAAAGGTGATCGGCGAGGGCGCGAACCTCGGATTCACGCAGTTGGGCCGCATTGATTACAGCAATCGGGGGGGACTCCTCAACACGGACGCGATTGACAACTCCGCAGGCGTGAACATGTCGGATTACGAGGTCAATCTCAAAATCCTGCTCCAGAAACTGCGGCGTTCCGGAAAGCTCGACTCGGATGAGGAGCGCAACGCTCTGCTGCACGAAGCCACAGAAGAGGTCGCGGAACTGGTGCTGGCGAACAACCGGGGGCAGCATTGGCTGCTCTCAATGGACCGGATTCGATCACGACGTCGCTTTCAACGTTTCCGGGCTTTCATCTCATGGTTGGAGGAACGCGGCATGAACTCTCGCAGCGAGTACATTCCCACGCCAAAGGATCTCGATCAGCTTGAGCAGGCCGGGTTGCCGATGCCGCGTCCCGTGCTGGCGGTCATGCAATCGTATGTGAAAATGACTGTCTTCGACGCGCTTTCCAATCCGGAACTTCCGTTCGATCCCGCGCTTGATCCGATTTACTTGGGCTATGTTCCTCCCCGGATTCGGGAACGCTTTGGCAACGCGGTTCTTAACCATCCCCTCAAACGCGAGATCATCGCGATGATCGTCACCAACTCGATCATCAACTATGCTGGATGCGGCTTTTTTCCGCGTTTGGCCGCCTCAACGGGTCGTGCGCTTCCAGACCTTGCGCAAGCGTACCTGATCCTTGACCAAAGCCTGCAGGGGCCAAGCTTGCGCCGACGCTTGCTGATGATGCCGAGTGTGACCGAACAGGAGAAGTACGAGGTGCTGATCGAGATGGAGGAAAGTTTGCTGCGGGCGGTGCAAGGGCTATTGCAGTCTGGAGCCAAGCTGAAGTTCAAGCTCGTGGAGGTGTTCCAACCCTTGTTCACGGAAATGCTGGACATCGGCACTCCTGTCGAGCAAATGGACCTCAACGCCTTCGCCAGTCTCATTCTACGACTGCGGAGCGCAAACGATGTGCTGCACCTCCAGCAGCGGCACGGGCTGGACGTGGCGATGGCCTGCACGGCAGCAGGAATTCTGGAGGCAGAGTTTGGACTGGAACAACTGCGGGAGCAACTGGACGGTCTCAGTGCTGCGAACGAGTGGGAACTCCGGCATCAGGAATTGTTGCTGCAATCGCTCGACTTGCGCAAGCGCCAACTGCTCGACCGCATGGTGGCAGGCCGCACACCTGAAAGCTTGCGTGACCTCGCCCCAGAAGCGTGGGTTGAACCGCTACGGACTGCGCACCCCACAGCCTTGCAAGCTTACCAGCAGACGCAGGAACAAATCCGCACTTCCGGGCTGGTCAATCTCACGGTGGTTTCGGTCGCCCTCAGCCATCTTGAACTGGGAGACCCCACTCTCTAATCCTCACTCGTATCCTCTGTAAATCCGGGACATATGGGCCATGCCCGAAAATGGTTGTCAGGAGTCATGAAATGGAACACCAAACACCAAACACCACCATGGATTGCGTGGATCAAGAAAAACATCCGTGCCCCTCCGCGACAATCCGCAGCGGCAACCGAAAACTAAAATGAAGCTCACCCTGTTGCGATGCTTGCCCCAACACGGCTAATGAACGAGATCGAAGCGCCAGTACCGCCCAAGCCAAAATCACAGGTCAAGCCCAAGGCTTCCCGCAAGGCGAAGCCCGTTCGTGTAGTTGAACGAACAGAGGATTTTCCTAACCTGCCCGTCTCCGACCCGGAAGATCAGCAGCAGTTGATTGCGGTTCTCCAACAGCAAATCCGCAGCTATGTAGCGATTCAGGGCGACGAGGTGGAGCAGCCTCTGCTGGAGCAGGCATTGGCGGACATCGAGCGTTTCCACGGGGGGCAACTCCGACGTTCCGGACAGCCCGTGATCATCCACCCGCTGCGGGTGGCGCGTTACATCTGTCAGGCCGGACTTGATGCTCCGACCGTGATCGCCTCGCTCCTGCACGATACCATCGAGGACACGACGATGACGCGGGATTATGTGTCCGGGAACTACGGCGAGTGGTACGCTGAAATCGTGGACGGCCTCACCAAGATCAAACCTCCAGAAACTGAAACCCGGCAGTCTGTTGTCGTGCTGGAGGCGACCTACCAGAAAATGCTCGGAGCAATGGCGCGGGATGTGCGGGCCTTGTTCATCAAGATGTTCGACCGCCTTGACAACATGCGGGACATGAAGTCAATGCCCCGCAAGAAACAGCGTCGCATCAGCTTAGAAACTATGGGGGTGTATGTGCCCATGGCCGAGCGTTTGGGGTTGTGGGAGATCAGCCGCGAGCATACGGAGTTGTGCTTTCAGGTTCTCTACCCGATGCGCTACACCGCAACGGTTGACACGCTGGAACACCTCAAGCAAGAACGCGGCGGGGCCATTGAGACGATGCGGCAGCGTTTGGGGGTGATTATGGGGCCGCTCGAGGAAAAACTGCTGGCCGTCGAACCGCTCTTTTCCCAGCCTGCGGATCACATTTTCCGCAACACTCCAGTGGATCATGTGCTGGAAGGATTCCAGATCACAGTAGCGCAACCCCTTGACTGCTATCAGGCGTTGGGGCACCTGCACACGGCCTTGAGTGCGATTCCCCGGCAGGTGCGGGATTACGTCTCCAATCCACGCTGGAACGGCTATCAGGCTCTGCGGACGGCACTCTTGCTTGAGGGAGAGCGAGTCACGGTGGAAATCGTCTCTCACCAGATGCACGAGCGCAACCGTCACGGCATCATGGCGCATTGGTCCGGAACGCCCTCGGAATTGGCGGATTACTACAAGACCTATTTGGATCAGTTGAATCAGGTGGCGGGTGAGTCGGATTTGCGCATGAACGATGTACTGCGCTCGATGCAGGACGAGCAGGTGCAGGTGTTCAGCCCGCAGGGAGAGATGTTTGCGCTGCCCAAGGGTTCGACCGTGCTCGATTTCGCCTACTGCATCCACACCGACCTCGGCAACCATTGCATCGGGGCGCTGCTCAACCCCTCCCGTAGCGGCCCCCGCCAGTCCGGAACTCGTGTGCCGCGAGACCGTCAATTGGGCCACGGAGAGAGCCTGAGCATCCTCACCGATCCGAATGTACGCCCGGCACGAGAGTGGCTGCAACACGCGGTTGCGGCGAAGAGCCAGATTCAGATCAAGCACGCTATCGCCCAGCAAAACGCCGCTCGTGCCCGCCGGGTGGGGCGCGAAGTGCTGTCGCAGGAACTCCGGCGGCTCCAAATTGATTCGGAAACGTGGCTGGATTCCCCAGCGGTGCAGGAGGCACTGACCTCGGAACACCTGACTCCGGAACGCTTTCTTCAGGAAATCGGACTGCAAAAGCGCGAGGTGGTTCCGTTTCTGAAACATCACAAGCTCGTCCCCGCCGGGCAAATGAACACCTTCCGGGAACTACTGCGTGCCCGCAACTGGGGGGCAGTGTTTCGTTCACAGGCGACAACAAACTTTTACATCGAGGATGTCGCAGACCTACTTCTTCACTTTGGGACGTGCTGCAACCCGGTTCCGGGAGACCGGATTGTGGGCTTCAGCACCGATGCGATGGAGGTGGAAATCCACCGGGCCAAGTGCCCCCGCATGGCAGAGTTCCAAAAGCACCACCCGGTGTTGGTGCAGTGGCGCTTGCCCAAGGATGAGAAGCGGCGGCACCTCTTTGAAATTGGTGTGGCCGACGGTTCCGGCATTCTTTTCCGGATCACCAAGATCATCAAGGATGCCGGCGTGGCGATCGAGGATTCGGTCAGTTCGGTTTCCGGAGCAGGGCAGGCCAGCATCCGCATTCGCGTGGAGCCGATCACATGGTCCCAGTATTCCCGCATCTGCCACGGGCTGCGCGGGTTGAAATTTGTCAAACGCCTCACGCCATCCCGACTCGATGGAACTGCCTCCGTGGCTGGAAAACACCCTTGAGCGGGGTTGCGACTTCTGCTTCCGCCACTGGCCCCAGCCCGTGCCGGACGCGCAATCGTTGCGGGAGTGCCGGATCGTCGCCCATCGCGGCGCACCTGTGCCTCCCGCAATTCTCGAAAACACCCGCGCCGCTTTTGAACGCGCCCTCTCGCATCCGGGCGTCAACGGGCTGGAGTTCGACGTGCGCTGGACCCAAGACCTCCAGCCGGTGGTGTTCCACGATGCCGACTTGTTGCGGCTCTACGGCGATTCCCGGCGTATTGCGGAGTTCACGCTGAGCGGACTCCAGCAGGCGTTTCCGGACATTCCCACCCTCGCGTCGGTCCTCGAGCGCTACGGTTCCCGCGCTCACCTGATGGTGGAGTTGAAGGACGAGCCGTACCCGGACGTGGAGCGGCAGAACCGCATTTTTGCGGAACACTTTGCGGGCCTCACCCCCAAGCAGGATTTTCACATCCTTGGGCTGTCCCCGGAATTTCTGCGGAAGACGGTCACGTTTGTGGAGCGGGACGCCTGTTTGCTAGTGGCGATTTTCAACGAGCCGGAACTGAGCGCGGCGGCGCTTTCCGGAGGGTTTGCCGGACTTGGGGGGCACTACCTGCTCGTCACCTCCAAGCTCGCCCGTGGGCATCTTGCAGCGGGACAGATGGTGGGCACGGGCTATCCGGATTCCCGCAACTGCTTGTTTCGGGAACTCAACCGGGGGGTGAAGTGGCTCTTCAGCAACGATCCTTTGGGACTTGCCGTAATCCGGGAGCAGGCGCTTCAGGAAATCGGTGGTTGATACACACCTCAAACTTTTTGTAGAAAAATGCGCATCGGAGTGGATTTGGGCGGCACCAAGATCGAGGCAGTCGCCTTGGATGATACCGGAAGCGAACTTGCCAAGCAGCGGGTAGCGACTCCACGAGGTAATTATCCAGGCACCCTTGACGCGATTGCGGAACTGGTGTCCGCGCTGGAGCAACAAACTGGACAGTCCGGAACCGTGGGTGTGGGCATGCCCGGCTCGTTCTCGACCGTCACGGGCGTGGTGCGCAACGCCAACTCGACGTGGCTGATCGGCCAGCCCTTCGACCACGACCTGCAAGCCAGGCTGGGACGCGAGGTGCGCTTTGCCAACGACGCGAACTGCTTGGCGGTTTCGGAAGCAGTGGATGGTGCGGGTGCGGGTGCGGCGGTGGTGTTTGCGGTTATCCTCGGCACGGGCGTGGGCGGCGGAGTCGCGCTCAACGGCAAGGTTCACAACGGGCACAACGCGATTGGCGGCGAGTGGGGGCACAATCCTTTGGGCTGGATGGAGCCGGAAGAGTTTCCCGGCCCGGATTGCTACTGCGGCAAGCGCGGCTGCATCGAAACCTTTGTTTCTGGAACAGGCTTCGAGCAGGATTTTCTGCGGACGACCGGAGAGCGGATACGTGGTCTGGAAATCGTGGCCCGTGCCGCATCCGGGGATGCCGATGCCGATGCCGCGTTGCAACGCTACGAACACCGCCTCGCCCGCTCAATTGCCACGCTGGCCAACGTCCTTGATCCGGACGTGTTCGTTCTCGGTGGAGGCATGTCCAACCTACCCCAGATCTATGAGACGCTGTCCCGGCTGGTTCCTAACTGGACGCTGGGGGGCGAATTCACCACGCCCATTCGCCCGGCGAAACACGGCGACTCTTCCGGCGTTCGCGGCGCGGCGTGGCTGTGGTGAACCTCAGCTTTTAGCGAGTTGCTTGTCCAGATCGAAAAACGGCATCGGCACCACGGTTGCGGAACGGGTGCCCTCCGGAGTGCGCAGGTCGAGCGCGGTTCCCGGCTCAGTGAGCCGCAGTGGCACCATCGCAAAGCCAAGGTTCTGTTTCAGGCGTGGCGAGTACACGCTGGAGGTGAGCTTGCCCACCGAGGAGTTCCCGTCAAAGACGAGACAATCCTCCAGTCCGGCAGGCAGCGGTTCTCCGTCAATTTCAACGCCCACGAGCTTGCGCGTCACACCAGCTTCCTTAATGCGCTGCAATGCGGCTTTGCCGATGAAATCCGCTTCCAGTTCGGTGTCCACCAAGCGTCCCAGCCCAATCTCGAATGGATTGTTTTCGGTGGTCATGTCCGCCCCGTAGGAGTAGATGCCGGCCTCGATGCGGCGGATTTGCGAGGGTGAGCCGGGGGCGATGCCGTAGGGCTGGCCCGCCCTCATGATGCGTTCCCACAACTCCGTGCCCCGCGAACCGTCCCGCAAGTACACCTCAAAGCCCTTCTCTCCACTCCAGCCGGTTCGGGAGACCAGCAACGGAATGCCGTGCAGTTCGGCCTCGCGGCAGTGGAAATACTGCAACTCGTTAATCCAGTCACCGAAGAGCGCGGCGAGCGTGTCTGCGGAATGCGGCCCTTGGACCTGCACGGGCGAAACGTCCGGCTCGCACAAGGTCACGTCAAGCCCGGAATGCACGGCAACGCCTTTCGCGTAAAGCAGCACGTCGCTGTCGGCGAGGCTCAGCCAGAAGTGATTTTCCGCGAGCCGCAACAGCACGGGGTCGTTGACGATGCCCCCGTCCTCAGCGGTGATCAGCACGTACTTGCACTGGCCGACCTTGCATTTCGAGAGGTTGCGGGGCGTGAGCAACTGCACGAACTTCGCCGCGTCCGGACCCGTGATTTCGACCTGCCGTTCGACTGCGACATCCCAGAGGCTGACGCTGCGGATCAAAGGCCAGTAGTCCTCCTCCGGGGAGACGTAGTAGGTGGGCATGTACATGCGGTTGTACACCGTGAAGCCCTTGACTCCAGAATCGAGGGTCGCCTGATGAAAGGGGGATTTGCGGATGCGGGCACTGAGGTTGAGCAGCACGGGAACCTTTTGAACGTGAGCGGTGGATGAAACGAACCAGCGACTCGAAGCCCCTCCTGGTCGCCAAACCCGATCAGCGTATCACAGTTCGGTACGGATCGCCCAAAGATCGGGAAAGACAGGCTGGAAGAGGGTTTTGGCAAGGTAGCCTACTCCGCTAGAACCGCCCGTGCCCTGCTTGTTGCCGATGGTGCGCTCGACCATCTTCACATGACGGTAGCGCCATTCCTGCAAGCCCTCGTCAAGATCAACGAGCAGTTCGCAGAGCTAGGTCAGCGAAGGGTGGGTGCGGTACACTTGGATGAGGATTTGCTGCACTTCCGGATCGGGCGCGAGCGGCTGCGTGGGGTCTCGGGAAAGGCGATCTGCTGGAATCAGCAAGTCGTGGGCGTGGAGGCAATTCAGGAAAGCGTCCCAAAGTCCGGGATTGGCGAGCCGGGCCTGTAGCCGTTTTTATTCGGGGGAATCCTCCAGAAAGCGACTCAACACCTGCGGGCGCTTGTGCCCCAGCACAAACTCCAACTCCCAGAACTGCGCCGACTGAAACCCGCTGGAGGAGGCGAGGAATTCCCGGAAGGAGAGGAATTCGGTCGGGGTCATCGTCTCCAGAATGTCGAGTTGGGAGACCATCGTCTTGAGGATGGTGAGGATGCGCTTGAGGGTGTGCTGGGCGCGGGGCAGGCTGCTTTTCCCAGTAGCCGGATGAGATGATCGGTCTCGTGCAACACTTGCTTGAACCACAGCTCGTACACCTGATGGGTGATGAGGAAGAGCAGTTCGTCACGCTCGCGGTCCTTGGAGCGGAACTCCTGTAGGTTGAGTAGTTGGTCGAGTTTGAGGTAGGAGGAGTAAGTGAGCGGCATGGGGATCCAGGGACTTCAGGCGGAGGTTCGATAGGCTCGCAGGGCTTGGTCACCGAGGATGAGCTGCTGCACCTCGGAAGCCCCTTCGTAAATGCGCAAGGCACGGATTTCGCGGTAAAGCTCCTCGACGGGCATTCCGGATTTCACACCAAGTCCGCCGAAAAGCTGCACGGCGGCGTCAATCACTTGCTGGGCGGCTTCGGTGGCGTGGAGCTTGGCCATTGAGGCTTCGCGGGTGATGCGCCCCTCGCGGGAATCACGGGTCCAGGCGGCGCGATACACCAGTAAGGCACTCGCATCCACTTGCAGGGCCATCTCGCCGAGCTTGGCCTGCACGAGCGGAAGCTGGTCCATCGTCTGCCCAAAAAGCTTCCGGGAAGTGACGCGCCCCAACGCTTCGTCCAGCGCACGACGCGCAAAGCCGAGCGCGGCGGCCCCGACGGTGGAGCGAAAAATGTCGAGCGTCCCCATCGCAATCTTGAAGCCCTGTCCGAGCGCACCGAGTTGTGCCGATACCGGAAGTTTGCAGTTCCGGAAGCGCAGGGTCGCCAGTGGGTGCGGGGCGATCACCTCCAGCCGTTCGGAGATTTCCAAACCCTCGGCATCGGCATCCACGAGGAACGCGGTCAATCCCTTGGCTCCCGGAGCTTCACCCGTGCGGACAAAGACGGTGTAGAAATCTGCGATGCCGCCGTTGGAAATCCAAGTCTTGCTACCGTTGATGACGAAGTGGTCGCCTTCCCGGACAGCAGTGGTTGTGAGGTTGGCAACATCCGATCCAGCGTCCGGTTCCGTGAGCGCGAAGGCTGCGATTTTCTCGCCAGTGCGCACTCCCGGAAGGTAATTGGATTTCTGCTCGTTTGTGCCGAAAAGCGAGATCGCCCCGCTGCCGAGTCCCTGCATCGCAAAGGAGAAATCCGCCAAACCCCAGTACCGCGCCAGTGTCTCCCGGATCAGGCAGAGGGCGCGCACGTCCAGTGTTTTGGCATGACCGCCATACGCTTCCGGAACGCACCAACCCAGCCAGCCTGCTTGGGCCAGTTGTTTGACGAGTGCGCGGGAAGCGTCATCCACTTCGGCAATCGAGTGCGGATGGCTCGGCTGGAGCTTGCGGGCGCACCACACCTCCAATTCCTTGGCGAGGGCGCGGTGCTGTTCGGAGAAGAACGGCCAGTCGAGGAAGCTGCGGTCCGGCATCAGTTACCCTCGAAGGCAGGGCGTTGTTTGGCGACAAACGCTTCGTAAGCCCGCACGAAATCCTGAGTTTGCATGCAGAGCGCCTGTGCTTGCGCCTCGGATTCGATGGCCTGTTCGATGCCCATGTTCCACTCTTGGTTGAGCATCGTTTTCGTGATGCCGTGCGCGAAGTTCGGTCCTGCGATCAGACGGCGGGCCATTGCCGTGGTTTCCTCTAGTAGCTGTTCCGAAGCATGAAGCGCATTGTAAAAACCCCACGCCAAGCCTTCCTCCGCTTTCATGCTGCGTCCTGTGAAAAGCAGTTCGGAAGCACGACCCTGCCCGATGATGCGGGGCAGCATCGCACACGCGCCCATGTCGCAACCCGCGAGTCCGACGCGGGTGAAGAGGTAAGCCACCTTCGCTTCCGGAGTGCCGTAGCGCAGGTCGCAGGCCATTGCAATCGCCGCTCCAGCTCCGACGCAAACCCCGTCAATCGCCGCCAGCACAGGTTGCGGGCACGCCCGGATCGCCTTGACAAGATCGCCCGTCATGCGCGTGAAGGCGAGCAGTCCCTTCATGTTCATCTTCGTGAGTGGGCCGATAATTTCGTGAACGTCCCCTCCGGAACAGAAATTCCCGCCCGACCCCGTGAACACCACCGCCTGCACGTCCTCGGCATACGCGAGGTCGCGGAAGGTGTCCCGGAGTTCTGCGTAGGACTCAAACGTGAGTGGGTTCTTACGCTCCGGACGGTTGAGCGTGATGGTGGCGAGGGGGCCGTCAAGCTCCCACTGGAAGTGTTTTGGTCGGATAGACATCAGGAGTTTGGTGAATCGGGGATTACAGCGGTGGTCTCAATCTCCACCTTGGCACGGTCTTCCATCAGTCCGGAAACCTCGACGACGGCCATCACGGGGAAGTGCTTGCCGATCACAGCGCGGTAGGCCGCTCCGACTTGCTTGACTTGGGCGAGGTATTCCTGCCGATTGGTGACGTACCATGTCATGCGCACGATGTGTTCCGGACCCGCTCCTGCTTCGGCGAGGACGGCGAGCGTGTTCTGTAAAGTTTGCCGCACTTGATCCGTGAAGTTGTCGGATTCGAACACCCCTTGCGGATCCCAGCCGATCTGCCCGGCGACGAAAACCATTGTGCCACGGGCGGCCATCCCATTCGCGTAGCCCGGAGGCCGGGGCCAGCCCGGAGGTTGCAGGACTTGCATCAACGCGCCTCCTGCTGGCGGAGCCGGAAACGCTGAATCTTGCCAGTCTCGGTTTTCGGCAGACTCTCGACAAACTCAAGAGCGCGGGGGTACTTGTACGGGGCGATCGTGTTTTTCACGAAATCCTGAAGTTCCTTGGTGAGCGCATCGTCCCCCTCGTGCCCTGGACGCAGCAGCACGAACGCCTTGACGAGTTGGCCGCGTTGCTCGTCCGGAACCCCGATCACGGCGCATTCAGCCACGGCGGCATGGGACATCAGCGCGGATTCCACTTCGGGTCCGGCGATGTTGTAACCTCCGGAAATGATCATGTCGTCACTGCGGGCCTGAAACCAAAAATAACCGTCCTCGTCCATTTGGTAGGAATCACCCGTGAGGTTCCAGCCGTTGCGGACATAGTTCTGCTGCCGCTCGTCGTCGAGGTAGGTGCAACCCGTCGGGCCGCGCACGGCAAGATGCCCGGTGGTTCCCGGAGGCACGGGCTTCAGGTCGTCGTCCACAACCATCGCCTCATAGCCCGGAACCACCTGCCCGGTCGCTCCCGGCTTGATCGCATCCAGCCGCGATGAGATGAAGATGTGCAGCAGTTCGGTGGTGCCGATGCCATCGAGAATCTCCACTCCGGTCTTGGCCATCCACTCCTCGTAGGTCGGCTTGGGCAGCGGTTCTCCGGCAGAAACGCAGAGCCGCAGCGAGGGCAGCGATGTGCTTTCCAGCTTGCCCAGAATGAAGCGGTAGGCTGTGGGCGAGGTGATGAGGACCGTCGCTTGATGCTCCTGAATGGCGGGCAGCAATTTGTCCGGGCTGGGCTGTTCCAAGAAAATCGCGCTGCCCCGAGCGTACAGCGGAAACAACGCCAACCCGCCCAGACCGAAGGTGAAGGCCAGCGGCGGACTGCCAATGAAGCGATCCTCCGGAGTGGGGGCAAGGCAGGTTTCGCTGTAGGCGCGGCACATGCTCAACATGTCGCGGTGGAAGTGCGCGGCGGCCTTGGGCTGTCCGGTGGTGCCGGAGGTGAAAGCGATCAGGCAGATGTCGTCCTGCGCGGTCGGGACGTTGGTGAAGGTGTCCGGTTTCGTGGTGGCCATCTGCTCCAACTCGGCCTCCCGAAAGGTGACGATGCGCTCCAGGCACGAATCCGCACGCGCCGCTTCCAGTTCTGCGAGCAGTCGTTGGTCGCAGAGCGCGAGCCGGACCTGCGACTTGTTGATGATTGTCCGGAGTTCGGTGGCCCGCAGCAAGGGCATGGTGGCAACGGCGATGCCTCCGGACTTGATCACACCAAACCAGCAAGCGAGCATTTTGTAGTTGTTGGGGGCGCGAAGCAACACGCGGTTGCCGGGAACCAAACCCAAGTCTTCTGTGAGGACGCGGGCGATGCGGTTGGCGTCCGCCTGCAATTCTGCATAAGTCCACTGACCCTCTGACATGATCACTGCCAGACGATCTCCGTGTCCTTCGCTCAGGGCATTATCCAGCAAGGGTGTGGCGCAGTTGAGCGTTTCCGGATACTCAAAGCGGTCGAGGTTGATGAAGTTCGGCCACTGTTCCTTGGGGGGAAGGTGGTCGCGGGCGAAAGTGTCAACGTGTGCATTCATGGCTTCTTCTCATTGCGGCAGGTATTGGGCAAAGTCCTTCTCCACAGCCTTCGGGTCAGCAGCCAGTCCTTGGGAGACGCCACTGGCCATGTCTCCCGGATAGACCTCTTCGGTTTCAGAACGTAATGCTTCAATGATGGCTTGCGCGACTTCGACGGGTGGCATCTTGGGTGGAGAGTGTTCAGTTATAGATACTGATGTTACGCAGAGCGTAATATACTGAAATTATTTTTTGAAAGTCACGAAATATTTCCGGACACGGAAGAATGCAGTGCCGCAGCCCGTGATTGGGAGCGGTTTGGGCTGGAAGTGTCAGACGACTGCTCTGCCTTCCGAACCCGAGACAAGAGCCTAAGCAAGATTTCAATTTCATCAAGGTCGAAATGAGACAACGCTGTGCTCACCCAGTCTCGATGAGTTTCGGCCATGCGGGTAAATTGCTCACCACCTTCCTGAGTCAGCAACACTCGCTGGGTACGACGGTCCGGTGGAGTGCGGTGCAGTTCCACCCAGCCTTCTGTCGCCAAACGTTGGACGACTCCGGTGACGTTGCCGTT
>Ga0209403_10003805_pt1 | contig 16849 bp, 19 predicted proteins | sample ArcticOcean_MG_C_8_FD_187440 | JGI IMG/M metagenome (GOLD analysis project Ga0209403, IMG submission 187440) | Marine microbial communities from western Arctic Ocean - ArcticOcean_MG_CB11_86 (SPAdes) (version 2) | ecosystem: Environmental > Aquatic > Marine > Oceanic | place: Arctic Ocean... | reverse complement strand
TTATAATTAAGAATTGGTATTAAAATTCCATTAACTCTTTTTCTTTATTCCCTTGTAATGAGTTTAATAATTCAACATTATTATCGGTTATTGTTTGAATTTCAGTTTCTTGTCTATGAATCTCATCTTCAGAGATGTGTTCACTTTCCCCAAAATTCTTTATTTCATGTAATATATCGCGACGAATATTTCTAATTGTTACTCGACCTTCTTCAATAAGTTGATGCACATACTTTATCAAATCTTTACGACGTTCTTCAGATAAAGCAGGTATAGGAACCAAAATTAAATTACCATTATTATTTGGAGTAAGTCCAAGATTTGAATCCATTATAGCTTTTTCAATAATAGGGATTAGCGTTTTTTCAAAAGGTTGGAGAGTAATTAATCGAGGTTCTGGTATAGAAACTGTAGAAACTTGATTCAAAGGCATCATGGAACCATAATATTCGACCATAATCGAATTTAATATATCTGGATTAGCACGCCCAGTTCTTACCTTAGATAACTCTGTTCGAGAATGTTCAACTGCTTGATCCATTCTTTGATTAGCATTATTATAAATATCTTTAAGCATAATTAATCTCTAATTAAAGTACCAATATTTTCACCTTCAACTACTTTTTTTAAATCACCACTATTGTTGATATTAAATACACGAATGGGTAAAGAGTTTTCTTTACAAAGTGTAATAGCAGTTAAATCCATTACCCGTAGATTTTTAGATAAAACTTCAGAGTATGATATTTCATTAAAATGAATTGCATCAGAGTTCACAACGGGATCTTTATCATAAACACCGTTGACCTTTGTTCCTTTTAATAGCACTTCAGATTGCAACTCAGTTGCTCTAAGAGCAGCTGCAGTATCAGTAGTAAAATAAGGATTACCCGTACCTCCAGCGACAATTACAACTCGGCCTTTATCTAAATGGCGTAAAGCTCTACGTCTAATATAAGGTTCGGCTATTTTTGTTACAGTGATTGCGGATAATGTTCGTGTTTCAACACCAACTTTTTCTAAAGCATCTTGGACACTAATTGCATTAATAATAGTAGAAAGCATACCAAGATAATCACCAGTTACTCGTTCCATCCCTTTGCTTGCAGCCTGCATTCCACGAAATATGTTACCAGCACCAATAATCAAACCAATACTTACACCCATTTCATGAACAGATTTAATCTCGGTTGCTAATTGTGTGGCTTTTATTGGATCAATGCCAAAACCTTGGTCGCCAGCAAGCACTTCACCACTTAATTTAAGCAGAATGCGCTTGTAAGCAGTTCTTGACATTATTTTTACTGAGATTGGCCGTTAAGTAATGATTCACCGATAGCGTAGCGAGTAAAACGATTAATAATTATATTTTCCCCTAATGTTGCTACTGCTTCGGTTAAAAGATCGACAACTTTTCTTTCAGGATCTTTAATAAACTGCTGTTCAAACAAGCATGATTCAGCATAAAATTTTTCTACTTTACCTTCAACTATTTTATCTAAAATATTTTCAGGCTTTCCTGACTCTTTAGCTTGATCAGAAAAGATAGCTTTTTCTCTTTCTAGTAATGACTGATCTATATCATCTCGTTTAATAGATAGAGGATTTGTTGCTGCTATTTGCATAGCTAAATTATGTGCAAGTTCAGAAAAGCCATCTGTTTTTGCAACAAAATCTGTTTCGCAGTTTAATTCAACAAGTACACCCAAGCGAGCACCATGGTGAATATAAGAAAAGACTAAGCCTTCCTTAGCTGTTCTTTCACCTTTTTTTTCAGCTTTAGCAATACCTGTTTTTCGGAGATGATCAATAGCTTTTTCTAGATTTCCTTCAGTCTCCATAAGAGCTTTTTTACAATCCATCATACCAGCACCGGTTTTATCTCTAAGCTCTTTTACAATTATAGCGTTAATAGTCATTTTGCTTTTTCTACTACAACTTTTTCTACTACAACTTTTTCTACTACAACTTCTTCTACTACAACTTCTTCTACTACAACTTCTTCTACTACAGCTTCTTCTACTACAGCTTCTTCTACTACAGCTTCTTCTACTACAGCTTCTTCTGCTACAGCTTCTTCTACTACAGCTTCTTCTGCTACAGCTTCTTCTACTACAGCTTCTTCTACTACAGCTTCTTCTACTACAACAGGAATTTTAGGGGTCTTCCCCGAAGATTCTAAAATTTGGTCTGCAATAGCTTGCATTATTAATTGAATAGTTCTTATAGAGTCGTCATTTGCAGGAATTGGATATTGGATTGGAGTTGGATCAGTATTTGAATCCACTAATGCAATAATTGGTATACCTAGTACATTAGCTTCTTTAACTGCAGTAATTTCTAGATTAGCATCTACTATAATAATAGCATCAGGCAAACGGCGCATATCTTTAATACCACGATGTTGATCAGAAAGCTTAATGCGCTCACGATTAAGCATTTGAATTTCTTTTTTAGTTTGATTTTCGTAAATACGAGAACCTTCTTTTTCTAAAAGGTTTAATCGTTTAATACTTTTTTTGATTGTACTAAAATTTGTTAATGTTCCACCTAACCAACGTTCAACAACATAAAACATAGAACAACGATCAGCTTCCTGCTGAACAATATCTCTAGCTTGTTTTTTTGTCCCAACAAATAAAAATTCACCTTTATTTTTAGCTTTCGACGAGATAAAATCAAGCGCATTATTTAAATTACGAATTGTTTCGTCTAAGTTAATTATATGTACCCCATTTTTTTCCATAAGGATATAGGGTTTATAATTTGGATTCCACTTTCTAGTCACATGCCCAAAATGTGCACCACTTCCTAATAAGTCTTCAAATTTTATATTAGCCATATAATCTATCGCTTTGAAAATTGGAATTTTTTACGTGCACCAGGTTGACCGTACTTCTTACGCTCAACTTCTCTAGAATCACGAGTTAGAAACCCTGCTGCTTTTAAAGGAGCTCTAAAATCAGCACTTACATCATTAAGCGCGCGTGCAATTCCTAATCTTATAGCGCCCGCTTGACCAGTCATACCACCACCTTTTACATTTACAGAAACATTATAAGATTCTCTTTGATCTGTTAAATCCAATGGTTGAGTAACAACAATAGCTAAGCTCTCACGACATATATATTCTTTAAAAGGTTTACCATTTATAGTTATATCACCTTTTCCAGGTGTAATTAAAACTCTTGCAACTGACTCTTTACGACGACCAACTGCATTATAAACTGCATTTGCCATTAAAATTCCAATATTTTTGGTTGTTGAGAAGAATGAGGATGGTCTTCACCATTATACACTTTTAAATGTTTAATTATGGCTCGTCCTAATCGATTTTTTGGTAACATGCCCCAAATAGCCTTTTCAACAATTCTTTCAGGATGTGTTCTACGCATGTGATCTAATTTTGTGAACGTAGTTGAACCAATATAACCAGAGTGTTTAAAGTAAGTCTTCTTAGTTTCTTTATTACCAGATAACTTTACTTTATCAGCATTAACTACAATTACAAAATCACCCATATCTAAATTTGGTGTAAAGGTTGGCTTGTGCTTACCACGTAGAATTTTAGCTACTTCACTGGCAAAACGACCCAAGGTTTTTCCTTCAGCATCGGCTATATACCAATCCTTTTGTATTTCTGCTGCTTTTAGTGATCTTGTTTTCATAATTAATAGTTCTAAATTAGCCAATAAAATTAGACTAATATTTTCATCATAGTCAACTACAAATCACAGAAGAAGATATTGCTATATTACTGATATATGTCCTTTATTTATGGTGTATTTTATTCGACCATACATATTTTGACCAATAAATGGAGAGTTATGGGATCTTGACTGAATATCTTTTCTTGAAAATACCCATTCTTCTTTGGGGTCTATAATTGTTAATTCAGCATTAACACCTATATCAAATAACTTATTATTAAAGCCCATAATTGCTCTTGGTTTAGTAGTTAACATTTGGATTAAGCTTAATTGATCCATATCATTTTCTTTAACCAATACTTTATTTACCGCACCAAAGCATGATTCTAGCCCAATCATTCCAAATGGCGCTAAATCAAAGGTGCCTTCTTTTTCTTCTATAGTGTGCGGTGCGTGATCAGTAGCGATACAGTCAAGAGTGCAATCTTTTACAGCTTTTACTAAAGCTTTTTGATCAGCTATTGTTCGAATAGGAGGTGCCACTTTTAAATTTGTATCAAAACCTTGAAGATCATTATCTGTAAAAAATAAGTGATGTGGTGTCACTTCTGCTGTTATTTTATCATTATTTTTTTTTGAAAAACGAATGTGGTCTAATGATTTAGCTGAACTAACATGAGGAACATGAAGCCTGCCGCCAGTTAAGTTAGTTAATGATAAATCACGATGAACCATATTTGATTCAGTTAAATCTGGGCTTGAAAGTAAGCCAAGATTTGTTGAAACAATTCCTTCATGCATAACACCATCTTGTTTTAAACATAAATCTTCCGCATGGTTAATTATAGGGATATCAAACATCGTTCCATAATCTAAAGCATTACGCATCATTGCACTATCTGTGACTGGCAAACCATCATCACTAAAAGCAACAGCTCCTTCAGCTAACATTGCACCCATCTCAGTTAACTCTTTTCCCTCTTGCCCTTTGGTAATAGCGCCAATAGGATGAATATAAACAGGGCACTCATCTGAACGATCAACAATATAACGGATTACTTCAGGAGAATCAATTGGCGGGTTCGTATTTGGCATAACACATACTCTCGTAAATCCACCAGCTAACGCTGCCATAGAACCCGACTCTAAGGTTTCTTTGTCTTCTCTGCCAGGTTCTCTAAAATGAGCATGCAGATCACAAAATCCATGGGTAACTATCAAATTTTTACAGTCTATTGTTTGAACTGATTTATTACTTTTAACTTTACCAATTGCTTTAATCTTACCCTCCTGAATAAGAATGTCCCCTTTTTTAATAGTATTTGCTAGAGGATCTAAAATCTTACCGCCCTTTAGAATAACTTGTTTTTTTAATTTTGAAAAATTCATGTTAGTCTTTCCCCTCCTCAAACTTGCCACCCAAAAGAAGATATAAAATTGCCATTCTTGAAGCAACTCCATTCAATACTTGGTTCAAAATAATTGCCTGATCACTATCGGCTACGGCACTGTCTATTTCAACTCCTCTATTCATTGGACCTGGATGCATAATCACTAGTTCTTTCTTATGTTTAGATAAGCGCTCTGTTGTTATACCAAAAAGATTTCTATATTCTCTAATTGATGGAAGCAACCCTCCTCTCATTCTTTCACGTTGGATTCTTAACACATTCAATGCATCCGCCCATTCAATAACTTCATCAACATTATAATTTACACTTACACCTAGGTCTTCTATAAATGGAGGTATAAGTGTTGCTGGACCACATAAAGTGACTTCAGCACCCATTGTTTTGAGTCCATAAATATTACTTAGAGCAACTCTACTATGAGATATGTCGCCAATTATAGCAATTTTAAGCCCTTCTAGATAACCAAACTTTTCATGAAGACTTGTCATATCAAGTATTGCTTGAGTTGGATGTTCATGAGTGCCATCCCCTGCATTTATTATTATTGCATCTATATGTTTTGTTAGATGGAGGGCTGCTCCAGGAGTTGGATGTCGCATAACAACTGCATCTATCTTCATGGCTTCTAAATTCTGTGCCGTATCTTTAAAAGTTTCTCCTTTTTTTAAACTCGAAGTAGATGCGGAAAAGTTTACTGTATCAGCGCTAAGTCGTTTTTGAGCTAACTCAAAACTTATGCGAGTTCGCGTTGAATTTTCGAAAAAGAGGTTTACTATAGTTTTCCCATTTAAAGAAGGAACTTTTTTGATTGGGCGTTCAAGCACCTCTTTAAAACTAAATGCTGTATCAATTATAGTTTTGATATCAGCAGCAGGATAATCTTTTAAACCTAATAAATGCCTATGTTTCATAATTAATTCTAATTCCTTGACTGAGTTAACTGCACACCATCTTTATTATCAATTTCTTTTACAAGAACTTTTATATGTTCTCCTTCATGGGTAGGAATATTATTGCCTACAAAGTCTGCTTTTATTGGGATTTCACGATGGCCACGGTCCACTAAAACAGCTAGTTGTATTTTTTGCGGACGACCAAAAGCATTTAATTCATCCATAGCTGCTCGTATTGTTCTGCCGGTGAAGAGTACATCATCGACAAGAACAATAATCTTACCATCAATTGGATCATTTATATCAGTCCCTTTTACTTGAGGAACAACAAGTCGATCACGGAAATCATCACGATGAAAAGTTATATCTAAAAAACCTATAGGAGTTTTAGTACCGGAAATTTTTTGAATTAATGATTGAAGCCTTTTAGCAAGAGGCTCACCACGTGAAAGAATACCAATGAGCATAAGTTTATCAGCTCCATGATTGCGCTCTAAAATTTCATGGGCTAGACGTGTAATAGAACGTTCAATAGCTTCAGAATTCATAATATTTTTTATCTTTGGTGATGCCATAGGCACCTCCTTATAATAAAAAACCTCCTGGCAGATAGATTCCGTTCCCTAGAAATCATAGTAGGAGGTTGATTTACTGCCCTTACCTTCTCACAGGAACGGTTTAAAAGACATTTCAAATTACATGCTTTACTTAATGAAGAACAAGCTTAGAAAATATTTTATATAAATATTATTGTATTTCTTTTTTTATCTTATTTAAGATATTATCTATATTATTTATATCAAAATGATCCATATCAATAGTTAGATTTATCTTTTCATTTTTAAACCATTGAATCTGTCGTTTTGCAAATTGGCGTGTTTTTATTCTTATTGTTTTTTCTACTACCTCTAAGGTCAATTCACCTTTTAAATATGAAATTATTTCACGGTATCCAATCGAATCTAATGGATGTAAAGTTTGATTAGGATATTTATTGATTATTTTTTTTACTTCTTCAATCCAACCATTGTTCAACATATTATTAGTTCTACTAGCAATCCGATCTTTAAGAACTGAACGATCCCAATTTAAATAGATAGTAAAAAGATTTAATTTAGGTACAACTGTTTGTTTTTGAGATTTAAAATTTTTTGAGGGTGAGGTTCCAGTAGATTCTAATATTTCTAAAGCTCTAACTAAACGTTTTTTATTATTTGGATGTATAGATTTAGCATAATCTGGGTCATACTTTTTTAATTTAGATAACATTTGTTGAGGTCCAGTTTTATCATACTCATTCTCAAGCCTTTTTCTAATCTTATTATCAGTCCTACTTCCAGCAAAGATACCATTTACTAATGCGCGATAATACAACCCAGCTCCACCGCAAATTAGGGGTATTTTAGATCGAGAGTAAATTTTTGAAACAGCTTCTCTAACAAGAGTGGAATATGAACCAGCAGAGACTGTTTCAGAGAGAGGCAAAATATTAATTAAATGATGAGGGATACCCATTTGTTCTGATTTTGAAGGTTGGGCAGTTCCAACAATCATTCCTTTATAAATTTGTCTTGAATCTAAGCCAATGATTTCAGCATTAAGTTTTTTGGCTAATCTAACAGAAAACTCTGTTTTGCCACTAGCGGTAGGGCCAATAATTGTTATAATCCGATTCAAACAATTAAAATATTAAATTAAAAAAATTAAATTCTTTCAAATCGTCGATCTAATTCATCCATTGAGAGCTGTATAATAATAGGTCGCCCGTGTGGACAATAGTAAGGGTGTTTTGTCCCAAATAAACGATTTACCAATTCTCTCATTTCTTCAACATTTAAAACGTCACCAGCTTTAACCGCTGCTTTGCACGAAAAACTTGCTGCCAGAGCTTCTTGAAAAGATGAATATTGTTTTTGACTATCTAAAAAATTATCAAGCATTTCTTTAATAATATTTTTTTCATTACCCAATGACATTTCTGAAGGTATTGCTTCAATCATGATAGTATTATTACCAAATTCTTTTAATCTGAATCCCATTTTTTCTAAATATGGTAATACATCTAATAGTATTGAAAATTGATCAGGAGAAAAATCCATTACTTCTGGAAAAAGAAGTGTTTGTGCTGCCATTGGATTATTATCAAAAGCTGCCATAGCTTCTTCAAAAAGCACTCTCTCATGGGCTACATGTTGATCAATAATTACTAGGCCACTAGTTATAGGCGATACTATATACTTTGAATGGACTTGCCAAATATTCTCTAAACTTACTTTACCAGAATTTGGTTCAGGTCTAGATGCAAGTTTGGATGCGTATGATTTAGCACGATCAATCGCTGGTTTAAATTTAATATCTAAATTTGATGACGTATTTAAATCAAAATTCTCTTGTTTAGGGTTTGTCTCTCCTTCTTTTGGTATAAATGTTGTTGGAAAATCAAATTTCGTATCGATATTAGGTTTTTCAAAATCAGGAATAGTCTTTAATATTGGACTTATAGCTTCTTCTACGGCAGATTTAATTACATGATAAATTCGCCATTCATCTTTAAAACGCACTTCCGTTTTCATTGGATGAACATTAATATCTACTTCATTATGAGGTAAAACTATATTCAATACAAAAAATGGGAATTCTCCTCTATTAAGGATAGATTTATATGCATTATAAACAGCTGAATTCAGTAAACGGTTTTTAATAAATCGACCGTTAAGAAAGATATATTGTTCTCCCGGCCTAGTTCTAACAAGGTTTAAGTTGCCAAGAAATCCAGCAATAGCATAATCTCCTTTTAAAAAATTTAATTGTAATAGTTGGTCTCTGTAAGCTGGATCCATTACATGAACAATTCTATCTTCAAGAATTTCATTCTTTAGTATAATTATATCTCTTTCATCAGAAATTAATTTGAAAGATATAGAAGGGTTTGATAATGCATATCTTCTTATCATTTCAACAACTTTTCTAAATTCAACTCTTGGGCTTTTAAGAAATTTTCTGCGTGCAGGTGTATTATAAAATAAATTTTGGATGGTGATGTTGGTTCCATTTAAAGCCGCTGCTGGTTCTACAGTACCTAAAACTCCATTTTTTATTAACATTTCAGCTCCATCACCATTTTCAATCTTAGAAATGATTTTCACTTCAGATACAGAGGCAATGCTTGCAAGGGCTTCTCCGCGAAAACCAAGCGAATTAATTTTAAATAAATCCTCAAAAGAACTGATTTTACTTGTACTAAAACGTTCAAAAGCTATTGGTAATTCTTTACTGATAATTCCAGATCCATTATCAGAAACTTGAATTAGTTGTTTACCTCCCTTTTCAACAATCACTTTAATTTCATCTGCGCCTGAATCAAGGCTATTTTCAACTAACTCTTTTACTACTGAAGCCGGCCTTTCCACAACCTCTCCAGCAGAAATTTTATTTTTTAGATCTTCAGATAACAGTTTTATCATGGAATTATTTTATTCATTGTTTTATCAAAAACAATTTTCCACTTCTTTTCAGAATCAATAATAAATTTTTGCACTAGTTCTCTTTTTTCTTTACAATAATTATCATCACTAATATTCAAAAGGTTAATCAATACATTCATTGAAGCTCCTCGCACGCCAGCCAAAGCTACTTCAGCTGAAACGCCAGCATCACTTACTAAGCTCGAACTACCATTATCAATTAACTTTTCAGATAATTCAATAATCCTCAAACAATGGGAAACAACTTCTAATGGTATTTCTATTGCATATTCATTTGCTTCTTGAATTGCATGCAATTTTTCTTTTTTTTGACTTTTATTATCTGAAGGTAAACGGTTTGCCTGCATTAGCTTATTAAAAGCATTAGTATCTTCATCTACAAGGAAAGAAAGCCTATCTTTAATTTCTTGTGCTTCTACACCTATCTTTTCCATTTGTGGTTTAATCTTAATATTCTCTTTTTTTTCATGATTTAACGCGCCAACCATAGATATCAGAGCAGCGCCTAATGATCCAACTAAAGCTGATACTGAACCACCACCAGGAGCAGGACTATTTATTGATAATTCATCTATAAAATCATCAGTTTTTAGTGATATTAATTTTTCAGAAGATGTTTTTATAGCATTCTCAATAATTTTTTCTTCAGCTTTAAATGGAACAATATCATTTAATCCTAAAGACTGAATGGCTACTTCAATTATATCACTTAATGGAATACCCGTTGTATATCTCTGTTTTTTAAGGTAATGACGACCAGCCATAAGCATTGCTTCCATTGGAACTAAGCCTACTAATTCACTTCCAGTTACTCTAGCACCTCGATCTTGAGCTAATTCGCATGCTTTATCAAATACATCGTGTAATGTTGATTCATTAAAATTATTAAAGTTTAGAGAAATCTGAGCGCGTTTAAGTTCTGGAAGGAACCATCCGACACCTTTAAGATCTTTGAAAAGTCCAGAAACTTTTACGGGTTTTCCATCTTTTGTTCTAACAATCTCACCATCAAGTAAATTTGGAGAGTCTGGATTTGGAATACGTTTACTTCGACCACTTTCTCTTAGTTCAAAAGCAATATCTGTAGCTAGTCGTTCATCTTTGGTGTTTAAATTAATATTATATGCAATAAGGAAATCTCTGGCCCCGATTACAGTAGCACCTGATTTAGAATTAAATTCACTTGGGCCAAAATCAGGCTTCCATTTTGATTTAATTATTTTTTTTGATAGTCCTTCATATTCACCTTCTCTAATAAAAGATAAATTTTTTCTTTCGAGAATTTGTGCTGATTGCTCATACAAATATACTGGAATGTTTAACTCATCACTTACTCGCTTTGCCAATAATTTAGAAATTTTAATACATTCTTGTTGAGTGACATTAGAAACCGGGACCAAAGGGCAAACATCGGTTGCACCCATTCTAGGATGAGTTCCTTTATGTTTGGACATATCAATTAGTTCTGATGCGGTTTTAATTCCTTGGAAGGCACCTTCAGAAATCACTTCTGGAGAGCCAACGAATGTAACTACTGTACGATTAGTATCTGAACCAGGATCGACATCTAGTAGAGTAATACCATCAACAGATTCGATTGCATTAGTTATTAATTTAATTTTATTTAAATCATGACCTTCACTAAAGTTTGGAATACACTCAATGAGCCTCATTGTCCAACCTGAATAACTTTCATTAGATAATTAATTAAAAATAATACAACAATCAAAGTAGCAATAGTGCTAATTAATGACCGCTTACTTCGTCTAGATGGAATTATTTGTCTAAAAAAGCGGTTCATTAAATACCCGCAAAAAGAAACATAAAAAAGTTTACGAATGGACTAATTATCATCCATATTGGTGAGAATGAAGTAAACATACCAAAAAGAATAAGCCCCATAAGGATTTGAGGGCCATACATTTGAAGCTTCATAACTAAATCTGGATTACTACGAATCATCATTCCTGAAAAAATTTGAGAGCCATCTAATGGAGGAATTGGTATCATATTAAAAACTGCTAGCATAATATTAATTTGGGTAAACATAATCATCATTGTAGTAAAAGGCCCAAGATACCCAGTTGCTCGAATTAGAATTCCAGTAACAAAAGCCAATAATAAATTTGCAGCAGGTCCAGCAAATGCAATCTTCATCATATCTATTCTAGGATTTGCTAGATATCTAGAATCGACAGGAACAGGTTTGGCCCAGCCAAAACCAACAAATAGAATCATTAAAGAGCCAAACATATCTAAATGCGCCATTGGATTTAAAGTAAGTCGTCCAGCATCTTTAGCAGTGGGGTCACCTAATTTATTAGCTACCCATCCATGAGCAAATTCATGAAAAACCAGAGCAAATAATAAAACTGGAATTAATAATACTAGTACTTCGGGTGGTAATCGAAATAACATTAATCAAACCTCGGATGAAATGTCCGATGAACTTCTTTTAAGTGTTCTTTATCAAGATGGGTGTAGACTTGCGTAGTGCTAATATCTGCATGACCTAACATTTCTTGAACAAATCTTATATCAGCTCCCCCCTCAATTAAGTGTGTAGCAAAAGAATGACGCAAAGTATGTGGACTTACTTGTTTTTGTATGCCAGAAGCTTGTGTCCATTTTTTTAAAAGTACCCAGATCATCATCCTTGTTAACTGTCTACCATTTTGGCTCAAAAATACTTCAGCTACATTATTATTATTTTTTGATAAGGATGGCCTTTTATGATCAATATAATTTTTTAACTTTTCTCGTGCAAATGGACCAAATGGAACAAATCGATACTTACCCCCTTTACCTTTAACTCTAATTACATCTGAATCCCATAAAATATCTGTCGTCTCTATATCACACAGTTCAGATACACGAAGACCACATGAATACATCATTTCAAATATGGCTGAATCACGAATGGCCATTGGATTATCATTTGGGATAATATTAATTATCACCTCCATCTCTTCTATAGTTAAAATATTAGGTAGTTTTTGTGGAACCTTAGGTATACTAAGTAATTGAGCTGGATTATCTTTCATTAATTTATTTGCCTTTATGAAATTATGATAAGTACGAATTGATGAAATAGCTCTCTTAATAGAATTAGCTGCCATAGGCTTATCGCTTAAGTAACGAATGTAAGAACGAATATGTCCTAAAGTGACATTCCTTATAGATTTAATTTTAAGATCATTACTAAGAAAAGAATGATACTGGTTTAAATCTCTTTGATAAGATTCTAGAGTATTTCGAGCCAGATTACGCTCTACTTTGAGGATTTTCATATATTCTCTAATGAATTGTTCCATTATTTCCCCATAATTGCTTCTTCAACAGATTCGCATAAAATATGCTCAACGAGTAAATGCCCTTCTTGAATACGTTGTGTATCATCACTTGGAATATTTATAATCACATCAGCTTTAGATTTAATCATTTTTCCTCCACTATCACCAGTTAAAATGATTACTAAAATACCCATTTTTTTAGCAGTGCTAATTGCACTTATTACATTACTAGAATTTCCACTAGTAGAAATAGCAATTAGAACATCACCTGATTTACCTAATCCTTCAATCTGTCTTGAGAATGTAGATTTATAATCAATATCGTTGGACCATGCAGTTAAGAAGGAAGAGTCTGTAGTTAAAGCAATTGATCCTATTGCTGGGCGATTATGATCACGAAGACCTCCCATTAGTTCAGCTGCCATATGTTGTGCATCTGCAGCCGAGCCGCCATTTCCACACCAAAGTATTTTTTTATCATTTTTAGAAGCATTAATCATAACTTTTGCTGCATTTTCAATATCTGTTAGGCATGACGTCAACATAGCGATTTTAAGATCAGCACTTTCTTTAATAATTTGAGAAATATTCATAATTAGCTTATAAGTTTCTCATAATTCTCTGATGAGAGTAAATCATTTAATTGATCAAGATCATCAACAGATACTTTTACTATCCAACCTTCCCCATAAGCATCTGAATTAACTAACTCAGGTGATTCTTCAAGAATTTTATTTATTTCAAGTATTTTACCACTTAATGGTGCAAACAGATCGGCTACTGTTTTTACAGCTTCTATAGTACCAAATGGTTCGGTTTTTTCAACCTGATCGTTTATTTTTGGAAATTCAATAAAAATAATATCCCCTAATTCACTTTGAGCATGATCCGTTATACCAATTGTGGCTATATCGCCATCTACTTTTACCCACTCATGGTTTTCTGTGTATATTAATTCATTTGGTGAACTCATTCTTTTTGATCCTTTGTATTATACTCAAAAGTCTCAAGAAAACTTGTATCAAAGTCTCCTGATCTAAACTTATTATTTTTCATAATCTCCTGATGAAATGGAATAGTTGTTTTTGGTCCTTCAATAATTGTTTCTTCTAGTGCTCGTTCCATACGGTTGATTGCTTCCTCCCGACTGGGAGAGTGTACAATCATTTTTCCAATAAGTGAGTCATATTGAGAAGGAATTTTATACCCAGCATAGGCATGAGAATCAATTCTAACTCCTTTTCCTCCAGGCATATGGTAACTTGTTATTAACAGTGGAGATGCAGCAAAGTTCATACCTGGGTTTTCAGCATTAATCCTACACTCAATAGAATGCCCTCTTAGTTTAAAATCATATAAATATTTAGGGAACTTTTTACCAGCATGCATACGAATCTGTTGTTTAATTAAATCAACACCTGTAACCATTTCAGTTATTGGATGCTCAACCTGAATTCTAGTATTCATTTCCATGAAATAGAATTTTTTATTTTTATCTAACAAAAATTCAATTGTACCAACTCCAACATAATTAACCGCTTTAGCCCCTTTAACAGCTGCTTTACCCATTTTTTTTCTTAAATCATTGTCAACAGCAGGTGACGGAGCTTCTTCAATTAGTTTTTGATGCCGTCTTTGGATTGAACACTCACGCTCACCAAGACTTACTACATTACCATGAGAATCAGCTAATATTTGAATTTCAATATGGCGAGGGTTTTCTATAAACTTCTCTATGTACATATTACCATTATTAAAAGCAGTTAAAGCTTCATTACTTGCAGTAGTATATAATTGTTCTAAATATTTTTCTTCATGAACCAAACGCATTCCTCGTCCGCCACCTCCAGCAGATGCTTTTAGCATTACGGGGTAGCCCATTTCTTTTGCCAGAGCTTTTGCTTCAGCGGCATTTTTTAGGATTCCTTCATTACCTGGTATAATAGGCACTCCTGCTGCACTCATAGTTTTCTTAGCTTGAGCCTTATCGCCCATAGAATTAATTATATCTGAATTAGGGCCAATAAAAGCAAAACCATTTTCTTCACAAATTTTAGAAAACTCTGCGTTTTCTGCTAAAAAGCCATAGCCTGGGTGGATAGCATCAGAATTTGTTATTTCTCCAGCTGCAATTATTCTTGGAATATTAAGGTATGATTCAGAGCTTTGTGGAGGGCCAATACAAACTGCTTCATCAGCAAATTTTACATGGAGTGAATATTCATCAGCCGTTGAGTATACCGCAACTGATTTTAAGCCTAACTCATGACAAGCACGAATAATACGTAGAGCAATTTCACCCCGATTGGCAATCAGAATTTTTTTATACACAGAAATCTCAGATCAAGAAGGGTCTATCAAAAAGAGTGGTTGATTATAATCAACAGCACTACCATCATCCATCAATAATTTTACAATGGTTCCACTTTTCTCAGCTTCTATTTCATTCATGATCTTCATTGCTTCAATGATACATAAAGGATCACCTTTAGATATCGTGTCCCCTTCTTTTATAAATGGTGCTGTATCAGGTGAGGGTGAAGAATAAAAAGTCCCCGGCATTGGTGATAATATTTCTTCACTATTGCCCTTTTTGGTCTTTTCTGAGTTTTTTGATTGATTAGGTATAGATTCTTGACTAGGAACAGTAGGTGAAATTACATCTGATTTTGAGTCAGAATTAACATTAACTCCGGCAGACTTAACAACACGGAATCTTCGACCCCAAAATGTAACATCTATTTCATTTACGTTACTATTTTCTAAAATATAAATTACTTCTTTTAATTTATCTTGCCACATATTTACTCTTTATTATTTATGTATAACTTCTGAAAATACGATTAAGATTTGACTCGTTCAATATATTCTCCTGAGCGAGTATCAATTTTTAAAATATCTTCTTCATCTACGAATAATGGAACATTCAATGTATAGTTTGTCTCTAATGTCGCTGGCTTTGTTGCTCCTGTAGCGGTATTCCCTTTTACTCCAGGCTCTGTGTGAGTAACCTCTAAGGCAACATGAGCAGGTAATCTAATATCTAAAACTTCAATGCCATCAAAAAGAAGATCTACATTGATTCCGCCTTTCAAGAAGTGCTTACTGTTACCAACCAAAGAATTAATTACATTAATTTGTTCATAAGTAATATTATCCATAAAAATGTGACTATCTCCATCATCATATAGAAATTGCATTTCTTTTGCTTCAATTTTTAAAAACTCAAGTTTAATACCTGAATTAAATGTTTCATCAATTATTTTTCCTGAAGAAATATCTTTCAACTTGGTTCGAACAAAGGCTGGACCTTTACCAGGTTTAACATGCAAAAATTCCACAACCTTCATTCTTTTATTTTTATAAAATATAACTGCGCCATTTTTTATGTCTGATGTTGTAGTCATTATTTTCTCTTATTTACCTGTTTAATTTACAATTTAGTTAAAGTTTAAAATGATAATAATTAAGAAAATTCTATATTCCAATAATCTGTTGTATCATTAATTAAATCTATTGATTTTTTCAGATCAGAATTCCATTCTTTATTAGTAGCAATGTATTTAGCATATTTTGCCATGTCTGAGTTCGAAAGTATTTTAAGAAGGTTGTTAAACTCTACTTCCGTATAAGGAAAATTATTATTTGAAAATCGAATTTCATCAGTTGTCATTTCAAGAGCTTTAATAAATAAACTATTTTCAATATATTCTCTTACTATTTGTGAAAGTTGAACATATAATTCTTTTACATCAATTTCATTAGATGAACTTAGCTCATTTAATCGGTCTAGCTTTCTAAGCGCAATAATATTTGGTTTATCTATAAATTTTTGTTTGCTTTCAAATTTCACGTTCGCTTTAAGGCGTTTTTTCCATATATAAATAATACATGCAATTATTAGCAGTAGTGAAAGTAGGCGAAAAATATTTTTCCATGGCAAAGGAATTTTTACAGGTACTGGATCTTTAATGGGCATTATTTCGCCATTACTAGATATTTGAAGATTTGGTTCTTTATCGTTAATTGAAATAACATCAACATCTATAGAGTCTGCTTTTAAAGAAAAGTCAAAAGTGCTATCAATATTTAAGAAATTTATATTTAATCCAGGAA
>Ga0209403_10003803_pt1 | contig 16854 bp, 14 predicted proteins | sample ArcticOcean_MG_C_8_FD_187440 | JGI IMG/M metagenome (GOLD analysis project Ga0209403, IMG submission 187440) | Marine microbial communities from western Arctic Ocean - ArcticOcean_MG_CB11_86 (SPAdes) (version 2) | ecosystem: Environmental > Aquatic > Marine > Oceanic | place: Arctic Ocean... | reverse complement strand
GCCCGCGACCGGTTGGTGGCGGTGGCACGGCGCGGATCACGGGCCGCCTTCACGTGGCTCCGGGACGCCGCAAATGCGGGCGATGGAGATGCCATGCACAAGCTGGGGCTGCTCTATTTCGAGGGTGTGGGCATTCTGCAAAACTTCACGCTGGCGCACCTTTGGGTCAATCTCTCGGCCGCCCTCGGTAACGAGAGAGCCGCACAAGATCGAGAGGTCATTTAGCTCAGCATGTCCGGGCTTGAAATCGGTAATGCCCGGACCCGGGCAGATGCCTGGTGGGAAAAAAATCGCGCCGGCGAAGATAGCGACGCGCTGCGGAGCGGCTCTTAACGTCTCTTAAGATGGAGGCGCGTCAGGCTGATTTTCCGGTTTGGCCGCCTGAAATTCGGGCAGCTCAAGGCAGGCCTCCGCGATCCTGAGGACCGTGGGATAGGGTGAGACGTCGGTTTCGAACCGACGGGCGACATCAACCTGCGGCACGAGATAAACATCTGCCAGCGTTGGCCGGTCACCGTGACAGAAGACGCCGGTATGCGGATTGCCACTGAGCATCGCCTCGAGGGTCTCGAAGCCTCTGGCGTTCCAACGGCCCACCCAGCTGATCATGCCGTCACGGCCGTGGCCGAGATTCTCCGCGATGTAATTGCGGACACGCCGGTTGTTGACCGGATGCATCTCACAGGCGGGGACGAGGGCCAGCGCCCTGACTCGGGCGCGCTCCACCGGATCGGCGGGGAGCAACGGCGGATCGGGCCGGGTTTCCTCCAAGTACTCGATGATCGCGAGGCTCTGGGTCAGCGTGTTATCCCCGTCGACCAACGCCGGGAGCAACCCCTGCGGATTGACGGCCAGGTATTCGGCCGCGAGATGCTCTCCCTTATTTGCGTCAATGCTGACGTACTCGTACTCGATCCCCTTGAGATTCAACGCAATGCGCGCCCGGTAACTCGCTGACGACACAAAATAACTGTAAAGCTTCACGGTCACTCCCGGACAAGGCTGGCGCTGGCAGGCTTATTCAGCGGCCTGAGACTGCGACTCGGCCGCCCGCAAATCTCTGACAGCGCCTTCCACGACCGTGCCCTCGAAGAAATCGGGCCGGTTCTTGGTGTGCAGTCGTGCCGCATTCGTGAACACGAAGTCCCGGAAATCGGCCTCGTCGATCAAGTCGTCGTCCACGAGTTCGTAAGCCTCGGCGAGCACGCCACTGATATCGGGCACGTCCCAATGGCCGACGTCGGAGCTGAAAATCGCGTTGAGGCGGGCGTTGAACGGGTTGGCCTTGGCGTTGAAGGCGCCCGCCACGGCCCGGTCGTCGGCCTCGCAGCCGAAATAGAAATGCTTCGCGAAGATCGTCGCGAAATCCTCGTCCGACGTGATGCCACTCTTGGCCCATTCATCTTCGGCCCCGGGCTCTTGTTCCAGATCGGCGCCGAACATCCAGTGGACGTTCTCGGCAAAGTGCTCCAACGATCCGCGATGTCCCGGCGAGGCGTATTCATCGCAGAGCTCGCGGAAACGGGCGGCGTCGATGCCCACGGGGTTGAGGGTCTGAATTGCGTCGCGGTTGCGTTTCTCCCAGTGAGAGATCAGATCGCCGTAAAGCGTCGTGGCCCAGCCGACGCCCCCTTCGAGGAAACCGAAGGCGAGGTCGGGGAAACGCTGCGGCACACCACCCAACAGCAAAGCTTTGCAACAGCCCTCGTGAGAGGCCGCGAAGTGGCCGATGTGGTTGTAGACGTAGCTGGTCGGCGACACGCGGGTGCCCCAACCCATGCCGCCCGTGTGCATGTTGGCGGGGAGTCCGCGGGAGACGCAGGCCTGCCACAACGGGTCGTAATCGTAGAGGCTGTCGAGGCCCAGGCTGTCGATCCATACTTGATTGCCGGGAACCGGTTTGCCGTCCTCAAGCAGAGGCCGGCGCACGTTGCCCTGAAGCATGGCCACCTTGTAACCGAGCTCGTCGCAGGCGTAAGCGATTTCTTCAACGCCTTCTTCCGGCGTGAACATCGGGATCGCAGCGGCCGGGATCAGGCGGTCGGCATGATCGCCGAGCAGTTCCGCCTGCATGAGATTGAGGGCGCGGCATGCGGCGCGGCGTACGTCTTCTTCGGGGATGCGGGGCACCAGCAGGCCAAATGTCGGATAGACGATGCTGAGGTCAATGCCGATTTCGTCCATGCGAGACCGCATGAGATTGGGCAGCATGGCGGTGGCGAGATCATAGGTATTGCTCGCGGGGTGCACCCAAAAGGCCGGGCGCAGGACGTGCTTCTCGAATCGCTCCTCATGGCTCAATCCATACCAATGCCGGACGCCGTCCTTGAGGTGCTTGATGACCCGGTCGCGCAGCTCCGGACCCGCAACCTTGGCGACGTATTCCTCGTAGACCGGAGCAACCTCGACAATGTGACCGTCTGCATCGATGACCGGATGATCGAACTTCGCGCGAATGTCCGTACCGCTCAAACCTGATGTCATGGCCTTATCCTTTACTGGTCTGGTCTGGTCTGGTCTGGTCTGGTCTGGTCTGGTCCGCTTTTGCAGAATCCCCGTGTCGGTAGGGGTTCACCAGACTCTCTTTAAACTCCCAAGCCGACATAATATCCATCATGTTGTCGGTAAGCGAGGGCGCCAAGGAGTTCAATTCATAACCGGCGGCTATACTCAGGAATCTCAGGGTATTGCCACACCGTATCGCCGAAGCAACAAAAGGCTCGGTAATTCATGGACCTGCCCAGCCAGGCTCGCGTGGTTGTCATCGGCGGCGGTATCGCCGGTTGTTCCGTTGCCTACCATCTTGCGGAATCCGGATGGAGCGACGTTGTGCTCATCGAGCGCAACACGCTGTCGTCGGGCACGACGTGGCACGCCGCTGGTGGCATGGTCGTACCCCAGACATCCGGCGTCGACATCCGCTTCGTCCAGGACAGCCTTGCGGTCTATTCGGCCCTGTCGGAGGAAACGGGGCAGAACATCGGTCTCAAACACAGCGGGGCGCTGAATCTGGTCCAGCAGGAAGGACGGCGCACCGAGCTGCAGCGTCTGGTCGCGTTCTATCAATCGTACGGCGGCAATGCCGAGATTATCAGTCCGGCCGAAGCGGGACGGATCAATCCGTTTGTCCGCACCGACGATGTCATCGGTGCGTTTCACACGCCTGATGCTTACCGCGTCAACCCAGCCGACGTCGTCCAGGCCGTCGCCAAAGGCGCCCGGGCGCGCGGTGTCCGGATCATCGAACACACGCGGGTTACCGATATCGAGACCGCACGTCAGGGCCGGTTACCGCACGTCGAAGCGGTGCTCACCGACAAAGGGCGGATCACATGCGAGGTCATGATCCTCGCCTGCGGCGCGTGGTCCCGCGACGTCGGTCGCCTGGCCGGAATCAGCGTGCCGCTTCACGCCGTGGCGCACAGCTACCTCGTGACCGAGCAGATCGACGGCATGATCGAGCTGCCGGTCACACGCGACCACGACGCCTGGATTTACGCGCGCGACGAGGTCGGGGGCCTGCTCGTCGGCTGGTTCGAACCCAAAGCCCAGGCACTGGCCCAAGTCCAGCTTCCCGATGACTTCTCGTTCGCCAGCCTGCCCGAGGACTGGGACCACCTCGGACCCCACGTCGAACAAGCAATCCATCGCCATCCGGTTCTCGAACAGGCCGGCATCAAGCTGTTGTTCACGGGGCCGGAGAGCTTCACGCCGGACGCGAACTGCCTGATCGGTCCGGCGCCCGGCCTGCACGGCGCCTTTGTCATGGCCGGCTTCAATTCCCAGGGAATCTCGCATTCGGGAGGCGCGGGCAAGGCGCTCGCCGAATGGATCATTGAAGGTGAGCCGACATTCGATACCGCCCACTTCGATATCCGGCGATATCCGCGCGTGTTGGGTAATACGGCATGGCTGGCCGATCGTGGCTCCGAGATGCCGAGCTGGATCTTCGGCATCGCCTGGCCGCGGCGCGAGCACGAATCGGGACGGGGTCTGCGGCATTCACCGATCCACGCGCAACTTGAGAAAGCGGGCGCCCGGTTTGGCGAGATCGCGGGATGGGAATGCGCCAACTGGTTCGCACCCGGCGAGTCTGCCGCCGACGATCCGCCAACCTTCGGCAAGCCTGGCTGGTTCGACACTGTTGCGGCGGAACACAAGTCGGCACGAGAGACCGTTGCCCTGATCGACCACTCCCCGATGAATAAGCTTCTCGTCCAAGGGAGTGCCGCCGGGCCGCTCCTCCAACGTCTCTGTGCCATCGACGTGATGGGTGACGTCGGGAGTCTCGTCAGTACGGCGATGCTGAATCAAGACGCCGGTATCGATGCCATAGTCACGGTGGTTCGACGCGGGGAGACCGAATTCCTGATTTTGACGGGAGCGACCATGGGTGTGCGCATCCGGGACCGTCTCGAGCGCCATGCCAGCGACACCGAGCACCTTGCCGTCACCGATATCAGCGGCGGTTATGGGATTCTCACGCTCATCGGACCGAGCGCCGATGACCTGCTCGGCACTGTCACTGAGGGAGTCTTGTCCGAAGTGGAATTTCCGGAGATGACGGCACGGGAGTTCCCCATCGGCCCAGCGACGGCCTTGGCACTGCGGCGGTCCACGGCCGACCTGCCCGCCTGGGAGCTGTTGATCCCAAGCGATACTGCGGTGACTGCTTACGAGGCGGTTTGCCGGGCGGGCAAGAGCCTCGATCTCCGTCACGCTGGAGCCTACATGTCCGAATCGCTCAGGCTGGAAAACGGGACCCCGTCATGGGGGCGAGACGTATCGCGATTGGAGACGCCATTCGAGACGGGTCTCGATGCCCTCGTGCAGCCCGACAAACAGGTGCCCTTCGTGGGGCAGGAATCGCTATTGCAGCTGCGCGGCCAGCGTCCGAAAAAACGCCTCGTACGGTTCGTTCTCGACGGCGTCGGGGCCTGGCCGCAGGGCCGAGAGCCTATCTGGCGTGACGGAACATGCGTCGGGCACGTCACCACGGCGGCGTTCGGGCATTCGATCGGCAAGATGCTGGCCTTCGGCTATGTCTCGGCCAAAGGTGCAGCCGTTGATGATGGTTTCATATTCGACGGCCGGTATGAGATCGAGATCGCGGACCGCCGATTCGCGGCTATAGTGGCTACTCAGTGATGGCATCACATGGACGGAGGCGATCATGAGTATTCAGGAAAGCGCTCAGGAAACGGCTGATGCGCTGTTCAAGGCTCTGGAACTCCACCCCAGTCCGGAACAGTCGAATGTGGCGGTTAAACTCATCGAGCAGGCGATTATCGAGGGTTACCGGGAGTCGGCAAAGCATTGCAGCAACGTTGCCTCCAAATCCCTGGGTGCGGATTCGGATATTGCGCACAAGCTCTCAGATGAGTTGCGGCGGGAGAACCTCCTTCTGATCGCCAATCTTTCGAGCTTGCAGTGAGTGCACATCGGTAAAGCGCACGCTGAAGGAGCACGAGATGAAAACAATCACGATCCCGGTCGACGACATGTCGAGCCGTCTGTCCCGCTTCCAGGACCTCAAGCCGCTCCCCGCGGCGGAAGGCCTGGACATCCCCATGGAAGCCAAGGACATCATCTATTCCCGCCAACTCCTGTCGGTGATCGGACTCGGTACGGGTGACGAAACGCCGGTAAGCCAGGGCGCACCGATCCAGGGGGCCGGCGGCATGACGATGACCATGGCCGTTTGCCCACCCGGCACCGGCCCGTCGCTGCACGCACATCGCCAAACTTATGAGACGTTCACCTGCCTGCAGGGCCGCTTCGAGGTGACCTGGAACGACGATGGTTCGGGCCGAATCGAACTCGGTCGATTCGATACGCTCTCGGTACCGCCGGGCGTATGCCGCGCCTTCCGCAACATCAGCGACGAGGACGGCATCCTGCAGGTCCTGATCTCGGGCGGCGTACACGACATGACGGACATCGATTTCCCGCCGGCGACCGCGGATCGGTTGGCAAATTATGGAAATGACGTGGTGAAGCAATTCGAGGAGCGCGGCTTCACCTTCACGGCTGGCAGCGAGTAACTATCCACCCGCCCGAAAAGCGCAAAAATCTGCCCATCCGCCTATCTCCGATGAGGCAATTCGCACACTTCGTACCATGTCGGAGGGACCGAACGCGCCATCTGGATCGGCACTCACCACCTAAACGTTCATCGCCTTGAGGCCGATCATGGCGAGGTCTTCGTCCTCCTGGCCGGCGAGATAGCCGCCGACGCCGATGGCGCCCATGACGTTGACATGAAAATCGTCCTGGTCGTGATGGCTGGCCCGCACGACGACGCCGCCGAAACCGGGGGTGAGCTGCAAGTCGCCGCCGAGTTCGCGCACGCTGAGGCCCCGAGATGACATCCATTCACCATGCGCGCCGCTGTTCATTCCGGTGATCGCCGCGGTGTAGGCCTTCCGGATAGCGTGGGTGCGGGTGAACATGCGTAGCCGGTCCATCTGCTGGTAGGCGAGCATGATTCCCGAGTCATCGACGATCGCTATGGCCACGGGGTGCTCGGCACGTTTATGCGCTGCCTCGAGCATGGCCGCCATGGCGGCCTGGCACTGGGCGAGGGTAATGAAGGGTCTTTCTTCCATCTCGGATCGGGCCTCCTGAAGGGTGGGTTCAGGGATTATCGCCCAGCATTCCGCGGATGGCCAATACAGCAATATCGGATCTGGAAGTTGCGGACCGGCAGGCGATCAAAACAGTGGATCACATGCTGTCGCCGCCCCCGTCGCTGCGTTCTTCCATTTTCTCATTGGCTGTTGCGGGTTTACCCGCCACAGGATCGGGAGCGGTCGTTTTGCATGATGTGAGAAGAATAACGGCGAGTATCGAGCCAATTAACGTAATGGCGATTTTGCGAACAGCATCCGGCCGACCGATAGCGTCAGAGGTTGCCAGCAGATGGGATGGTATTTGCCGAATGCGCATCGAATCACTCTTCAGCGGCACGCGCTTGAATCTCGGGTGGGTCGAAGACTTCAATCGCTGGTGCAGGGTCCGAAACCTTCTCGATCTCGACCAAAGTGGTGTTCGAACTGGGCCCCTGGGCGAGGCGCGATGTCCCCTTGTCCAAGGTCAGGACATTCGGATTCCCATGACGATCCAAACCACCAGGCATAACCGGGTCGTACCAGGCACCGGTGCTCAGCATCACGACACCGGGTATGACATCCGACGTCAGGCATGCCCCCGCAAGGCAGGCGCCCCGATCGTTGAATATCCGCACGATATCGCCGTCCAGGATACCGCGCGAAGCGGCGTCATTGACATGAATCAGGAGTGGTTCTCTGCCCTTGATCTTTGAATTCGTGCTGGTGGACCCGAAGTCCAACTGGCTGTGGAGACGGGTCCTGGGCTGATTCGACAGAAGATGCAGTGGAAATTTCCGCGTCAAATCCGAGCCCAGCCATTCAGCCGGCTCAAGCCAAACCGGATGCCCCGGACAATCGTCGTAGCCGAAACCGTCAATCGTTTCGGAGAATATCTCGATGCGGCCGGAGGGAGTCGGGAGAGGGCATTTTTCCGGGTTGTCCCTAAAGTCGGACAAGAGCACACGGTCATTATCGTCGAGGGAAAGCTCGAGGATGTTGAGATGCCAGAATTCATCGAAATCGGGAAGCTCGATATTCTTGCGGGCGACTTGCTGGCGGAATTCATCGTAGAGATGGCGCAGCCACTCCATTTCGCCGCGCCCTTCCGTGAAGCGCTCTTCAAAGCCGAGGCGGGCGGCCAGCGCGGCGAACATGTCGTAGTCGTTCCGGGCCTCGCCAGGCGGCGGCACGGCCTGCGCCATGGCAATGATCTGCGGGTCGTTGTTGGCACGCCCGATGTCATTGCGTTCAAGAGATGTCGTGGCGGGTAAGACGATATCGGCGTGACGGGCGAGAGAATTCCAATAGGGCTCGTGCACGACGATTGTCTCCGGCCGCTGCCATGCCGCCACCAGACGGTTCAAATCCTGATGATGGTGGAATGGATTGCCGCCGCACCAATAAACCAGCCGAATGTCGGGAAACGTCAGGCGATGTCCGTTGTAATCATAGGCTTCACCCGGCCGAAGCAAGGCATCGGCAATCCGTGCAACCGGGATGTACTTATCGACCTCGTTCACGCCCTGCGGCAGAGTCGGGCCGCGTTGCAGTTGCACGGGCGTACCATTTCCGCCTTCCGCGGCATATCCGAACCCGACACCCCCTCCGGGCAGACCGATCTGACCAAGCATCGCCGCCAGCACGGCACCCATCCAGTACGGTTGCTCGCCGTGGTCCCCGCGCTGGAGCGCCCGCGCCACCATGATCATGGTCCGGGTTGCCGCCATGCGCCGCGCGAGCCCTCGGATCCGATCCGCATCTATGCCGGTTATGGCGGAGGCCCAGTCGGCACTTTTCGCCACGCCGTCTGTCCCGCCCATCAGATATGGCAAAAAGCGATCGAACCCCGTGCAATGGCTCGACAGGAATTCGCGGTCGTGGAGGTCTTCAGTGACCAGAGTATGGGCCAGAGCCAGCATCAATGCGGTATCGGTATTGGGCTTTAAGGGCCACCATTCCGCATCGAGGAAGTCTGCGGCGTCATCTTTCAGCGGACTGATGTTGACGAATTCGACGTCATTGTCGCGGGCGCGCTGAAGCCAGTGCCGCGTGGTGTGACGGACCATGCCTCCAGCATTGGTTTGTGCGTTCTTGAGTGCCACGCCCCCGAACGCGACAACCAGGCGGGTGTGCTCCGCTATGACCGGCCAGGCCGTCATCGACATGACGACGTCGTAGTAGAAATCCTTCCCCAGTACGTGCGGAATGACGACGCGCGCGGCCGCTGTTGAATAGGTATCGACCGAGTAGGTGTAACCCCCAAGCCCGTTCAGGAAACGGTGAACCTGGCTTTGTGCGTGATGAAAACGCCCGGCACTGGCCCAGCCATACGAGCCGCCGAAAATGGCGCTGTTCCCGTGTTCCTTCCGGACCCGATCAAGTTCGGCGCCCACCAGGTCCAGTGCCTCATCCCAACCGACTGAGACGAACGGTTCGCTACCGCGTCCGCCCCCGTGATCGAGGGGTCCGCGCTCGAGCCAACCTTGTCGCACGGCGGGTTGTGCGATCCGACTTCGGTGCCGGACCGATCCCACGTACGACTGCCCAATCGGCGATGGGTCGGGGTCGTTTTCATAAGGATGGACCCCGGCAATATCGCCGTCCCCGATTTCCAGTTCGTAAGCGCCCCAATGGCTCAACGTAAGATTTCGATTGCGTACCATTCAGGAAACTCTTTCGCCGATCCGGCAGGTGACGTGCGCTAGCATGCGGTGAATTTTACAATGCATTTGGTTGAGGTAGGTTTCGCGACCGTGGCGGTCGACGACGCTGAACCCGTCGAAGACATATCAGCGGACGCTAAAAGCAAACAAGAGGTCGTGATGGATCACACTATGAACCGGCAAGTTAGACCGCGTCGAAGTTTCATCTTCTCACCGGGCTTGAACCCGTCCATGTATCCAAAGGCACTGGCGTCCGGCGCCGACATCGTATGTGTTGAACTTGAAGACGGTATCGCACCCAAGGACAAGGACGAAGCCCGGGCCAGCACCATGGCATTGTTTGCCGAACCGCAGGCCGACGACGGTGTGGAACGTATCGTTCGGATCAACTGTCTTCGTGAGGCTTTTGGTCTTGCCGACGTTGGGGCCATCCTGGCGACGGATTCGCCTCCGCCGGCTCTCATGCTGCCGAAGGTTCGAACACCCGATGAAGTTGTCTGGCTCGATAATCTCCTGACTGAGCGCGGTCACGCCACGCGGTTACACGTCATTATTGAAACCAATGCCGCGCTGGAGGCAGTCCACGAGATAGCCAATGCAAGCCAGCGCATCGATGCCCTGTTCTTTGGAGGTGTCGATATGGCCGCAGAGCTGCGCTGCAATAACGCTTGGGAACCGTTGCTTTACGCGCGTTCCAGAGTTGTTCATGCGGCCGCCAGCGTTGGGCTCGATGTTATCGATGTACCCTATCTCGACCTCCAGGACCTGGAGGGGATGCAACGGGAAGCGGAACTTGCCCGCGATCTGGGATTTAGCGGTAAGGGGTCGATCCACCCGAAACAGATCCCGCCATTGAATGCTGTCTTCACCCCGGATGTTGATACCGTCTCACGGGCGCGTCGGATCGTGACGGAGTTCGCGGTAGCAAACACCGGGCTCGTCGTCGTCGATGGCAAATTGATTGAAAAACCGGTGCTCCGGGAAATGGAACGCATTCTGGCGATTGCCGAACGCGTGCAATCGAATACCGAACTGCGCTAGAGCAGACCTCCGCTAGAGGACGCGATACACGTCGTAGACCGGCCCCGCCGCTTCGCGATGGCCGACGCCAACGGCGACCAGGTGGTTGAGCCAGCCGTACTTGTACAAGGTCGTTTCGAAGTAGGTCACGAACCTCAGATAATACTCCGATTCGTCGACCGGTTCGCCCCGCGCGTGCCGGGCGAGTACACCCGCCGCGCCATCCATGGCGCCGCGATAACGCATGCCGATGACGTGGCCGTCGTCAGTCCGAAGTGAAAGCCGACCGTTCATCACCACAGATCCGTTTCCGCGCCCGGTCATCCAGTCGCTGCCGCCCGGCATCACCGCGCCCTGAATGTCCGGTCCCTCGAAGCGCCCGCCACCGATGGTGGCAAACCGCCGCTCGCCTCTTGGCGTCGATCCCATCTCGCGAAGAGCTACGTCTTCCAAGGTCAACTTCATCAACAATTTGGTGTCTAAGTCGGACATGTAATGATCTTTGGTTTGACTGGTTTGGGTATGTGATCGTTGGACGACACGGCAGCCGTTACAGCACCTGGAAGATGTTGTAGATCGGGACGCTGTGGCCGTCCTTCATAACGCGCTGGCCGCGGCCGACGGTGACGATCCGGTTGAGCCAGTCGTATTTTTCGGACGCCGTTTCAAACAGCGGCGTGATGCGGTGATAAAACTCGGTCGAATCAGTGGGTTCGCCACGTTCCTGCCGGTCCAGCACATCCTGGGTGGCGTGCCGGACACCGGTGTAGGTCATGATGATAAGCTCGGAATCGTCCGTCTCCAGCAGCACCCGACAGTGAGGGTTGAACGTCCCGTCACGCCGCACGAGCAACCAGTCGTCGCTGCCCGGCAGGACGCGTCCCCGCAGCTTCGGTCCATCGAATTCGCCGTTGATGGCATCATTGCGGCGCCAGCCATACGGCGTTTCTCCGATCTTGTCCGTGTAGTCGATGCCGATCTGGATCGTCAGAAGGGGTTCAAAACCTACGGTCATGGAAGATTCTTTCAGGGCGGCCGGAAGAGCGCCGACAATATTGAGCAGAGCGGCACGCCCGTCTCTGCCGGGGCGTGGTATCACCACATCTTCCTACGGACAGGATGCCTCTGCAACCGGTTCGGATTTTCTTGCCTGGGCACGGGGCTGCACCATAGTCTCGGGGCGGGATGCTGCCCGATAAGTGAACCGGATGATCTATGAAAGTAGGCCTATTCCTTCTTAACCACTTCAAGGAAGACGTCGATCCGACGGTCGTGCTCGAGAATCTCATCGAGCAGGTTCGCGTCGCGCGCGACAGCGGGTTTGCGTCGATCTGGACCGGCGAGCACCGGCTCGTCGGGCCTGTGCAGTTCATTGCCCCGGGCCAGCTTCTGCCGCGCCTGATCACCGAGGCCGGCGATATGACCATCGGCACCAACGTCATCGTGCTTCCGCTCAGACATCCCGCCGATGTCGCGGAAGAGGTGGTGACAATGGATCTCCTCACGGGTGGCCGTTACGTGCTGTGCGTGAGCCTCGGTTATCGCGAGGAGGAGTTCGACACGTTTGGTATTCCGCTCAAGGAACGGGCCTCGCGGCTCACCGAGGGCGTGGAACTCCTCCGGAAACTGATGACCCAGGACCTGGTCACGCATCATGGCAAGCACTACGCGGTTGACGGATTGGGCGTCGGCCTCAGGCCGCAGCAGTCACCGCACCCGCCGATCTGGGTCGCGGCGCACGTGGATCCGGCGGTACGCCGCGCCGCCCGCATCGGTGATTCCTGGGTGCCGCCCTTCAACGCGTCGTTCGAGCTGCTGGAGCGCCAGATGCCGATGTACCGGGCCGAGCTGGAAGCGGCGGGCAAGCCGTTCCCGAGCGAGCTTCCCCTGACGCGTGAATGCCACATCGGCGCGACCAATGCCGAGGCGCTGGAGGAAGCCAGGGGACCGCTGGGCTACAAGTACGAATCGTACGGGGGGTGGGGTCTGAAGGATACCGGGTCCGGTTCGATATTCGACCAGCTCGTGCGCGAGAGCTTCTTCATCGGCGATCCGGGATCCGTGAAAGACCAGTTCCTGCGTTACAAAGAGGAGCTCGGCTTCAATCACATGATCTGCCGCGTCCAGTGGCCTGGTATGGAGCAAGAGAAGGTCCTGAACACCATCCGCCAGCTCGGCAAGATTACCTCGGAGATCGGCTGAGCAGCGGCCCGCGGCGCAGCCCGCTACAGATGCGTGTCGAACCAGTCGATAGTTTCCTTCATCGCCTGTTCGAACGGCGCTCCGGAATAAAATTCAAAGTGGCCGCAATCGGGAATCATCACGAGCTTTTTCGGCTCGCCCGCCTTTTCGTACAGAATTCGGCTCTCCTCGGGAGGACAAACACCGTCTTTCTCGGTTGCGACGAACAACACTGGCCGCGGTGCAATCTTGTCGACGACCCACTCCGGATTAAATGCCAAGGTCTCGTCGATGAATTCGAGAGGAATGAGGCCGGGATCGACCCCTTCCTTCTCGCGGGCAGCATCCAGTATCGCGCTTTCGTATGCACTCATATGCAGGATAGTCGGTATCGGATCGCATTCCGAATTACCGGTTTGAACCCGGTTGACTCGGTCTTTATCGGCCCGGGCGTGCAGCGCAACGACTTCCTCGTCCGAGCGGACACTTTCCATCCAGCGCCGCCCATTGCCGAGCGTTATCATGTTGGCGACGCAGTGGACGCGTGGGTCGATTGCGGCGAGCCAGGTGGCTGTGGCGCCCCCGTAACTCCAGCCGATAACCCCGATGCGATCCGAATCGACGTCTTCGCGCTGGGCCAAAACGGTCAGGGCCGCGTGCGCATCCCAGACCCGGCCGTAGGGATCCAACCGGTTCGAGGGACCGTCGCTGCTGCCCCATCCCTTGAAGTCGAAGGCGATGGCGGCATATCCCGCATCGATGACGGCCTCGCCGAAGGCCGGCCCATTGACCTCTTTGACGTAGGTGTAGCCGCCCACCAGGACGATCCCGGGCCGAGGCGCTTCGGTCGGCGCATCGGGCAGATAGATATCTCCGGCGAGTTTCGTTCCCTCACTGTAGAACGTGACTTCTTCCTTCACGGCGTACCTCCGAACGAATGATCCCGAACCGTCTTGCTGAGAATCTGGACGAAACCCTAACGGGTCAAGGTGGCGGCGGTCAGTGTTTCACGCGTCTCCCAATGACGATCATTAGACAAATGCGGGCACCCTGTCGTGGACGGATTCAACCAGCCTTCCGGGTCGCTCCGGCATGCTCCATCAGCTGGACCAGCACTTCGTAAGGCTGCGCACCGACGACGCCGTGACCTGCAGCAACATAGGTCGGCACACCGGTCACCCCCATAGCGCCGGATCGCGACCAGTCCTCGTCAACCGCCTGCTGGAATGTCCGGTTCTCCAGCACCGCGCGCGCGTCCTCGCCGGACAGCCCGACCTCCTCGGTGATGGCGATCAGGGTTTCGGCATCGCCAATATTGCGGCCGTCCACGAAATAGGCTCGGTAGAACGCATCGTGCAGCGCATCACCGCCGTCCTGGGTGTCAGCCCATTTGCCAAGCTCCTGAGCGAGTCGGCTGTTATAGGTGTGGGTTCGCCTTCCGTATTCCAGGCCCTCAGCATCCATCAGCCCCTTCATACGGTTGTAGGATGCCTCGATATCGTGATCCCTACCGGCGAACAGCGCCTCCAGGGTTATCCCGTCTTGCGGAGTGTCGGGATGCAGTGGGAAATGCACCATCTTGACGTCTACGTCGAAAGTCTCCTGGAGCTTTTCAATACGCACGGTACTGAGATAGCACCAGGGTCAAACGTAGTCGGTGAACAATTCCAGTGTAATTCGCTCGGCCATCGGTGACCCTCCTCGTTGTCAGCAGCCTGTCCATCCTTCCAATCCCCCGCCACCAATGGCGCGGTGAGCGACGTCAAGGCCAAGTCACTCTACCACCCCGTCGAAGCAGAAATGAAGCTGTGATGGGCGGAAGGAGTCCGGCACCAAGAGGCGGAGCCATACGCTCCAAATCCATTGAAATTGTTGGTGCCCCCGGCCGGACTCGAACGAGCGCCAAGGGCCTTCTTGCCCGACCGATCCGCGCTGGCTTACGCTGTTGCTACGGATCGCAATCCCGCGATTCACGTAGCCAGTCCCCAACTCTCAAACCGGACCACTTCTGATTCGGGACACCAGCGCTATCGCTGGATAATCTAGATGGAGCCGGCCAATTTGACCCGCACAAAGATCGGCGACAGCCCAAGACGCAGTGAAGATATGCGGTTCCTTGCCGGCCATGGCCATTATATCGACGACTTACCCTTTGAAGACCTGGCCCATGCATTTGTCCTGCGATCACAGCACGCTCATGCACGCATTAGTGCAATCAATACGAAGAAAGCCGTCCGGCTGCCTGGCGTCCAGGCCATCCTCATTGGTACCGATCAGGAAGCCGCCGGGATCTCTCCGATGGAACCGAATGTCATCGAAAACTTTCGGAATGGAGAGCCCTTCGTTTACACCCCCCAGCCACACCTCGCTGTCGATGACGTGCGTTATGTCGGGCAACCGGTAGCACTAGTAATTGCACGGACCGTTGAAGAAGCACGCGATGCAGCTGAGTCAATTGAAATTGATTACGAACCCCTATCCGCCGTTACCACGACAAAAGCCGCGTTGAAGGACGAGGGCAATGTCATTTTACGGTGGGAAGTCGGCGATTCGAAGGCAGCCGACACTGCCTTTCGACACGCCGCACACACCGTAAAGCTTGCTCTTCATAACCACCGCATCATCACTAATTCGATCGAACCGCGGGGCTGCGTTGGGCACTACAATGCGAAAAGCGACGGCTATACATTGCATGTATCCTGCCAGCAGGTGCATTTGGGGCGGGATACCATCGCTGCCGCTCTCGGCGTCGAGGCCAATCGTGTTCGCGTAGTCGCACCGGATGTCGGCGGCGGCTTCGGCCTCAAGAACATTCCCTATGGCGAATACGTTCTCATGCTGTGGGCGGCACGCGTCGCTGGCTGCCCCGTCAAATGGATCAATGAGCGCAGCGATGGTTTCATCTCCGATCATCAGGCGCGTGATCACTTGGCCGATGCCGAACTGGCGCTTGATAGCGACGGAAAATTCCTGGCATTGAGGGTTGCCAGCTGGGCCAATCTGGGTGCTTACCTCTGCGGAGGATCGGGCAGAGTCTGCACCGATCAATATGCCGCCCTACCCAGCAGCATCTATGAAATCCCCACTGTGCAACTAACAATCGGCGCCGTTGTGTCGAATACGGTCCCTGTTGGCGTCACCCGCGGACCCGGTTTCGCAGAATCCATTAACATCACCGAACGTCTGATCGACAGTGCCGCCCTGGAAATGAACGTCAGGCCCACGGAATTGCGCCGGCGTAACATGGTCAGATCCGGACCATTCACCAGCTCGACCGGTACTCCAGTAGATGGCGGCCAATTCTCCGACAATTTCGACGCCGCCATACAACGGTCCGAAGGTTTCGAAACCCGCCGAAAGCAAAGTGAGGCGCGGGGATTAATACGCGGCCTCGGGTTTGCCTACCACATCAAGGGGACCGGCGGCGTACCCGAGGAAAAGGTCGAATTGACCTTCGGGGTAGACGATACGGTCACGCTGACAACCGGCACCCAATCCACTGGACAAGGCCATGAAACGAGTTTTCCGCACATAATCTCCGATTTTCTTGGCATACCGTTCGAGTGCATCCGGTACCGCCATGGTGACACTGGTTTGATATCCAAGGGCGGCGGTCACGGCAGCTCGCGCGCAACCTACATGGGCGGCACTGCAATATTTCTGGCCATTGAGAAAATCATCGAGAAAGGTCTTCCCCTTGCCGCCAACGCGCTGGAGACAGCAGAGTCCGACATCACCTTTGCCGATGGGGAATACCGAGTAGCGGGTACCGACCTGGCAATCGATATCCTGTCGATTGCCCGCATGGCCCGCGACAGCGGCATGCGTTCCGAGACCGGCGATGTGGGGCTCGACACCCCGCAGGAGTTCGAGCGCGAATTCAAGACCTATCCCAACGGCTGTCATGTGGCCGAAGTCGAGATCGACCCCGACACGGGCAAAACCTCGGTCGTCCGTTACACCGCCGTCGACGATTACGGTGTGATGGTCAATCCGGTCCTGGTATCGGGACAGGTGCATGGGGCAATAGCTCAGGGGATCGGTCAGGCACTCATGGAAAAGGCCGTCTACGACGATGCAAGCGGACAGTTGATCAGCGGATCCTTCATGGAATATGCGATGCCCCGCGCCGACGACCTGCCGGAGTTTGACGTCGTATTCAATTGCGTGCCGTGCACGACAAATCCGCTCGGCGTAAAAGGCTGCGGCGAATCAGGAGCCGTCGCGGCTTACCCCGCTGTATCCAACGCGATCAGCGACGCCCTCGCCCCCTATGACGTGAACGGCTTCGACGGCCCCGCTACTCCGGAGCGGGTCTGGCGCCTGATCCAAGAATCCAAACGCACCCGAATCTGATCAGACAGGTAATGTCCGAACCG